>Ga0325404_1000263_pt1 | contig 52258 bp, 29 predicted proteins | sample PopdelMetagenome_18_FD_205664 | JGI IMG/M metagenome (GOLD analysis project Ga0325404, IMG submission 205664) | Populus deltoides microbial communities from Bellville, Georgia, United States - Xylem-Control-R1 | ecosystem: Host-associated > Plants > Phyllosphere > Stem > Wood/Secondary xylem...
CGTTAAGAAAAGATAAAATTTCAGAACATAAACTGCAATTTTCGTTTCAAGGATCGGTTCTAATTTCCGTTGGTGGATGTGTGCTTGCGACCAAGGTTTGTTTTCTTGATAAGTTTCGGTTTTAATTAATTTTGTTTGCTAGTTTAATTGCTGCCATAGTTTAGATAATCACAAACCAAATCCCCCCAATTACATAACGTACAACATAAAAATCTGACTTGAAACTTCCTCGTGGGATCGACCCCTTACTTGCTCTATACTATCTTGTGTGTTGTGTTTGAAGCTAGGGTAATTAATTTGTGCGACCGCGACATCGCAACAATGATTCATATCCCCACCTATATATAAACATGTGGTTTACATTCTATCTACAATAATAATAATGAGGCCTAAATTCTTCATTCCAACAAACCAAATTATCAATGACAAACAAAATTGAAACAAAAGAAACTAACAATAACGAGACAATAATCTTCATTTCTAAAACTGCCAAATTAGACAAAACTTACACCAAAATGATAACCTGACATCTGACTACATCCAATATGGTCAGTTTTGGCCATCTAACACCATAGAGGCGGTGGCACTACCTCAAAGTGGCCAATTCAACCAGCGTCTTTACTATAACAAAACTGACAGCCCATCATGGCTACTTTGAACCAACAGTTGGGATCCTTCCAGGTCGGACCAAGGGTCAAAATTTGACATAGATGGAGACCAAACATCCCTCTTTCACTCTTTATAAATAGATGTAGATTTCAGCCCGAGTGAGGAGAAATCAGGAGCCAAAGTTGAGAAAAAAACATATCTGCCTAACTTTTATATTAACATTAGAACGGTTAGGTTTTTAACCTAATAAGATAAGGATCTCCTTTTTGAGGATATGACTTTTTTTCAACCATAGATAGACTAATGATTAGAAAACACAACACCTTAATTGATATTAGACAATTAAACAATGCAGCTTACCTCAAGTAAGGAATATTAGGGGTGCTAATATCTTTTATTTACGCAATCAATCCCCTTTCCCAGACTCTAAGACTAATTAGGGTTCCTAGTGACCAAAATACTAGGTGGTGACTCTCATTCCTTTTTTCACTAATAAAAGACAAGAATTCCTCATCATTTCTTGTCCTTTCTTTCTTCCTTCATTCACGATTTAGGAGGTTGATCGTCGCGACGCCGCATACGTGCTACATACTCTTAACATAAACTAACAATACTTACAATAGGAGATGGTAATGATGGGTTACATATGTTTGTATCAATCTTTTTTTTTTATGAAAGACAATTTTTATTAATCATCTAATTTAGCTATAAAAAACATGACTAAATAGGAGAACTAACAAAGAAATATACCAGAAAAAAATAAAATATATAAAGGACCATGCAAACTTAAACTACCTTTCCTGTTTACTTAATATAGTAGACAATTCAAGTAAAATATAAATCTATGAAAGAAGATTATAATTATGCAACCAAATCAGATTCTTTATGAACTCCCTATTTGGCCAAATTATTCACTACATGGTTACTTTTTCTACGAATATGATTAAAACTCACAATATAAAGCCTAGGACAAGAACTGGAGATGTCATTGAAATGACAATATAACAGCATGACCTCTTGACATTGCTTCCTCTTATCCAAGTAATTACATATGAATCGAACTCCATAATCCAATCAGAAGCATAACATCAGTTAGTACTCAAAAGAAGAGCTTATGAAGAATTGGAGATGTCATTGAAATCACCCTATAACTGCCACGATCTCATGACATTGCTCACTTTTATCCAAGTAATTGCATTATATGAATCGAACTCCATAATCCAATCAAATGCATTACATCAATCAATACTCAAAAGAAGAGCTTACGAATTAGCAAAACCTTAGCTTCATTTGATTCCCTAATACCTGTGTAACAAGAAAAGATACAAAGAAATCCTCTTATCCAAGTAATTGCATTATATTAATCGGACTCTATAATCCAACTTCATTGGATTCCCTAATACCCGTGATACAACAAAAGACACAAAGAAATCCTCTTATCTATGTAATTGCATTATATGAATCGAATTTTACAATCCAACCCTTAGAGGATGCATAACAACAAATACTCAAAAGAAGAGCTTAGGAATTGCCAAAATCTTAGTTTCATTGGATTCCTTAATACTCGTGCAACAATAAAAAATACAAAGAAATTTTTCTTCATGGTCCTATAAAACACTCTCAATTCTTAAGGGTCTACGCTTGCCATTTGTAGATACATTTTATACTCCATGTCGCACATGTGCGGCGTCATGGTGATATTCCATTTCATGTAAGTATTTGGAAATCGAGAAATATGGGGAGACAAGGAATTCTTGTCTTTTATCAGTTGAAAGCAGGAATGAGAGTCGCCACCTGGTATTTTGGTCACCAGGAGCCCTAACTAGTCTTAAAGATCGGGCACAGGGACTGGTTGCGTAAAGGGAAGGTATTAGCACCCCAAATATGCCTTACCTAAGGTAAGCTACATTGTTTAATTATCTGATATATGCTAAGGTCTAATTATTGGTGATGCAATCTAACCATCAAAGGATCTATTGGAGGTTCCAGTTGGTCCAGTTACTAGGCTTAGGGCTAAAATGTCCAAAGAAGCTTTCAATGGACTTCTTCAAGAGACATAGGCTAAGGTGGACTTCAAGAGGATTTGTATTAATAAAAAGCAAGCCTTGATTAATCTGATTCATGTTCAAGAGGGGCTTGGTGGTGGAATCAATACCATTACACAAGGATTGGGAGAAGAAGACTAGATTCAGATAGTTTGACGTTTCGTTACTATTTTGGTCATAACTGGAGCTACAGATCGCATTTTGATGTGATTCAAGTTGGGATGGAAACTAAACTTTCATACCTTTCCAAAGGTATATGGAACACTTTCTAATTCATTAAGACTAAAGTGAATCATCCGTTTTAATTTGGGCTTTTGCTCCTGCCAAACAAAATGCGGAAACAACGAACTTCTCTTATTTAATTAGTTAGGCTACCAAACTTTATTTATTTTGAGAGGAGACATTTTATTTGGGTCTTAGACTTGTTTATTTTAATTAGTTTGGGCTAGTTTTAGCTTGGGTTGATTGTTATTTACATTGGGCTTCTGTAAGACCCATTAGGGAAACTAGGGTTTTGGCTTGGAGTTTAAATACTCTTTAGGAATAATTTGAGGGCGTACTTTTAATGATATTTTCAGCATTGTAGCCAACTTTTTGGTTGCTCAATCTTGGTTCTTGATTGAACTTTCAACTTTTCAAACAATTGACCATTCTTTGTTGTGAATTTATACTTTCTTTGCTCATCTCCAGGTGTAGGCGTTGTGATCGAGTTGGTTTATAGTCTTTGTTGTTGACGGTGGCTCAAGGTAGCTGTGTTGCGGGCTGCAGACGGTGGTGTTGCGGTGGTTCTTCTGGTGAATAAGGCAGTTGTGCACAGAGAGCGTCGGTCGGTGATTCCTTCTCTTCGTCTCTGTGTACTTTCCTTTTCTATTCTTTCTCTTCTCCTGTGTCTCTGTTTCTTTATTTTTTCTTGGTTTGTTTTGTGCTTTTTCTTCCCTAGTTCTCTCTGTTTGAGTCTCTCTCTTTTCTTAACCCTCGCAGTCTCTATCTTTCATCTATTTTTTTTTTCCCTGTTCCCTCTCCCTTTTCTTCCTCTCCTTTAATGTTCCTTTCGGGTGGTATTTATAGGGGCAAAGGGAAGCGAGGTCGACCCTACCTTTATCCCACCATGGCGTATGAGGAGCGAGGTCGACCCTAACTCTGTCCCACCATGGCGTATGAGGAGCGAGGCCACCCTACTCTACCCTGACACCGGGCAAGGTGGCCAATGGGAAGCCGCTTGCAAGGCACGGCTCCCCTGGTTTCTCATCATCCCCTGGTTTTTCATCATGAGGGGGCATGGGTTGCGTTAGGTTTTTGGTTTTAATAGTGCTTGGGCAAGTGGGGGGAGAGAGAGAGAGGCAGAGAGAAACAAAAAGCTTATCTTCCCCTATTGCACGTCCAAGGGGAGAAGAAGAAGAACAGTGCCGCTTAAAACAACACTATTTTGTTTCTTTCTTTTTTTAGAACATGAAACGGTGTCATTTTAGACAAAACATGTTATTTCATGTAAATGAAAATGGCACCATCAACTTCAAAATCAATCCTCAATTCGTGAATTGTTCAATCAAGTCCTCAATTGCAATTTTGATTTTAAGAATCAATTCAATTGCATCCCTACCAAATTCAATCGCCGGCCATAAAGTTGGCCGCCTTTTTCACTTTAGTCCTTGGTTTTGAATTTGTGCATTTTGACCCTCAATTGATCAATAAACTTTCAATTTCTTCAATTTAGCTCTTGATTCAATCAATTACAACCCCTCTATTTACGCGTCTTTTCTAGTTTGGTCTTTAGTTTTGGATTTCTTCAATCAAGTCCCTAACTAGCCATCAGATTTCAATATCCATGCAATTATTCTCCTGATTTGACCAAATCAACTCTTAAAAGTTGTAATTTGACCCCTGAACTTTAATTCTTTTCAATTAAAACCCAAATTGACTCAAATTTTCTTGCAATCAAACCCATCATAAATTCAATTAAACCTTCAATAAAATTTATTTGAGTCCCTAAACATCTGATTTTGGACTTTTCTTCCTCTAATTAAATTTTCCTTGTCAACAGAGCTCTCATCAGTCAATAATATACTGTTAAATTTTAATCTTTGTATTTAAACCTCCTCGACCAAATTTTGACCATTTTTCCAAAACTAGATTCAAGATTATTGCCAATCTTATTTATAATTCTACTCAATCAAGCTTGAAAAGCCCCATCTATAAGCTAACTTTTCTTAACATTATACGTGCTTTTGGATTGTGACTACCTTATTGATAGCATTTCAAACCGGGAAGCCGCCTACGTTTGAATTTTCATGAACCACTCCATATTGATAGCATGCTTCTCTCTCTCTTTCTCTATCAATCTATTTATCTATCTCAAATGCTTATTGTGTTTGAATCAATTCTACAAGTGGTCGAAATGAAAGAGATTTCCTCACTTTTATACGGTACATTAGAAAATAAAAAATTTAGAAATAATTCAATCATTGAAAATTTGAAAGTTTATAAGAAATTAAGAAATTAAGAAATAACAGAACCACAGTGTGTGAGTTTTCTTTCTTTGCTTGCATACTCCTACAAGAATAACAACACATCAACTATTTATATATATTGGTAAATAGCTACTTAAAAAACATATAAAGATTATGCGTGCTAATCTCCAATAATTATGTTCTTCACTTGTTATACGGATCAATATCACTTGCAAAATTATGTTCATCAATTATTATATTCATGAATATCACTTTGCAAGACAATCTAATCAAAACATTTATCAACAAAAAAATATGGCAGATATTTAAACATGCCAAATGTTCTCATAGGAAAAAGTTAATATTTATTGTTATTACGAAAATCACGAAATCCTTAGTTGTTGTTATTTTAGTCGTAAGCAGTCACAAGTAATGGTTTCTTTAAAAATTAAACCATTTATTTCTTCAACTGCTTGGATAATTTGTGGACAGCTTTTAATTTAACACATCTTAGTTTGATTGGGTCGAATTGAGAAATCTTTGTAAATAAATGGTTAAATCTGATCAAATTGTTTCATGAAGGCTCTCATCTGTCGAATTAATTCAAATATAATTCTGCCTTATCTGCTATTTCATGCCTCTAATTTCCCATTGAAGCCTCTAATTCAAATCAATGAATACCAATGATAAAAACAAAAATTGATCGATTTCTAAGTCTATGATTCATACCCCCACCTATATATAAACATGTGGTTTACATTCTATCTTTTCGAAAATCAGATTCAAGATTATTGCCAAACACTGTACAAGGTTCAGTCTTATTTATAATTCTACTCAATCAAAAATTGATCGATTTCTAAGTCTATGATTCATACCCCTACCTTTATAGAAACATGTGGTTTACATTCTATCTTTTCGAAAATCAGATTCAAGATTATTGCCAAACACTGTACAAGGTTCAGTCTTATTTATAATTCTACTCAATCAAAAGTTTTGATCATGGCCATCTAGCTATAAGCTAGCTTTTCTTAGGATTTGGATTGTGACTACCTTATAGATACATTTCAAACAGGGAAGCCGCCTACGTTTGAATTTTCATGAACCACTCCATTTTGATAGCATGCTTCTCTCTCTCTTTCTCTATCTATCTATCTATCTCAAATGCTTATTGTGTTTGAATCAATTCTACAGGCGGTCGATATGAAAGAGATTTCCTCACTTTTATACGGTACATTAGAAAATTAAAAATTTAGAAATAATTCAAAACATAAAAAAATTCAATCATTGAAATTTTGAAAGTATTTAAGAAATTAAGAAATAAAAAATAAATAAACTGGGAAATTTCGAAATTGCTCTTAATTTGTTTTATAGCTCAAGCCAAGGCAATTAAGGAAGCCTAAACAAAAGATTCAAAATTTCTCTCCAAGCTTTAATGTTTTGGAAAATATGATTGTGGGGATGGAAATTTCATTATTTTAGACTAAATTATTTTTATTTAATTGATAAGATTTTCAAAATTTTTTTAAGTAGAAAATAAACTTATTAGGATATTCGGTGTATTAGGATTTTATTTTTAGTCGATTAAGTTTTTCTACTTAAGTATATAAAAGATTTTCAATTTGAAATATATTATTCTATATTCGAAAATCTAGGGAATACTTATATTAAGTTGTGAAAGCATTGATGAGGGAAAAATTATATTAAATTATCGATAGTTTGATAATCTTGCCTCCATTAGTTTGACAATAAGGATTAGTTCTGAAACAATGGCAGAGTAGGGGAGAAAACATGAGAGGCTTGCAGTCTTGGAGCTAGAAGGATTTGTTTAGCAGTGTCTCATCATTCATGTGTCATTCTTCTCATCTCTTCATCCATAACAATTCTTTATTTTACATACTTTATTGTTTTTTTTAAACACAATAAGATCACATGTAGCAAGGTCAAAATATAATGTTACATCATCATCAATGGGATTAGTTACCTCATATGAGTCATTAAGGAGTGTCATTACTCGAGCTTTCACTATAAGAAGATGAAGAAGGAGAAATTAATTGAGCTCATTGGAGTTTGTGAAGGTATAACTATATGTTTTTTATGATCTTCATATATTACCTCAATTTTATCAATAATCGGCAAGAATTCATATTTTTCATCATCATTTACCTTCCAATCCTATGCTTTTTATGTATTGAACTCAACATCTCTACTAATCATCATATTTATTTCATTAGGGTAGTAAAGCTTATATCATTTGGATTTTTTTTATCATAGCCCATAAAGATAATTTTTTTACTCTTGTCATCTAGCTTGGTCCCTACTTGATCATCTACATCTACATAGCTAATGCTCCCAAAAACTTTCAGGTGAGAAACATTTGGCTTTCTTCCACTCCATGCTTCTTGTGGAGTCATGTCATTCAAGTTTTTAGTGGGACATCTATTTGACAAGTAGATAGCACAATCAACAGTTTCAGCCCAAAACTCTTTAGGCATCTTCTTTGTTTTAAGTAAGCTTTTTGTCACGTTAAGGATGCTTTTATTCTTTCTCTTTACCATACCATTTTGTTATAGGGATCTAAGCACCATTACGAGTCTTTTTATACCATAATCTCCACAAAACTCATTAAAATTATTAGAACAAAATTCATCCCGTTATACATCCTAAGTGATTTTATAGAATAACCATTTTTTTTCCAACTAATGTCTGAAACTTCTTAAAATAGCTAAGCATATCAGACATTTCTTTTAAGAAGTACACCCAAGTTTTTTTACTATAATCATTAATAAAAATAGAAAATGCAGATTTGTACCAAACAAACATGGTTTAATAGGACCACAAACATCGACATGTATTTCTTGTAGGGGTTGACTTGCTTTTGATATAGATTCATTCAGAAAGCTCTTACAAAATTGTTTGCCAACTAAACATCCTTCATGCAACTATTTTGGATGTATAATGGATGGTAGACCCTTCAACATCTCCTTTTGTGCCATCATCTTTAAGCTATCAAAGTTTACATGCCTAAGTCTCATATGTCAAAGCCAAGTCTCATCATTCACACATGTATCTAGGCATTTAGGCACATAAATCTCTATGTTTAGCAATAACATTTTATTCTTTGTCATTGCTACCTTTGCAATCTTAGATCCTTTAGTGTCAAGTAAAGTTGAAGTATGATCTTTTATTTTAATCTCATGCTCCTCCAACAGTTGTCTAAAGCTCAATATGTTGATTTTTATTGTTGGTATATAATATACATCACCAATAAATTGATGACACTACAAGATTTCACAGTTTTACCGACGGAAATATTTTGTCGGTTTGTGATTCAAAGTTCATCGGTAATTTTTTTACTAACGACATCCCCGACAAAAAACATTCGTCGACTTTCCTTTCGTCAGTAATACCTCATTCTATCGCTAAATCAGTTGGTAAAAAAAATTGCCGATAGTTTTGCAGACGAAAATTGCGCGCCAAAAAAATAAAATTCCCGCTTGAAATATACCGATGAATATATTCCGTTAGTGAGTGTGTGAAATATCAACAGAGTATTTACATCGGTCAGGTCGTTGGTGATTGTGAAATTTGCACCAAGCTACTGCAAAATGCCGACGGATTAATTCCGTCTGTAAATTCGTCGTTAAGATGTCTAATGCCGACGGATACAGTCCGTCGATAAAACCCTCTGTGATTATTTTTAAATATGTTTTTTAAAAATTATTTAGAATTAATAATATAAAATTATATAAATTAACAGTAAAAAAAACCAATTATGCAAATAAAATTTTTATTAAACATCAAAAACAAAAAAAAAGTTAAATAATATTCATTACAAACTAAATGTGTTTCAAAAAAAGTATTAAATTAACTATTAAAGTTAAATAATATTCATTACAAATTAACACTTTGTGATGCCAAAAAGGAGGAGGCGCACATGTATCACCACTTTGTGATGCCATGTTCAGGACCATTTGGCGAAGCTGTTCATGATTCGCTTTGAGTTGTGTATACTCCGCCGTTAGGTGATCGTATTTTTTGGTGAGCTGAGCTGTGTGTTGCTGCAAGGTCACAAACTCCTTAGACTAGGTGCTCAATACTGATTGGGAACTCCCAACGGTTGAGACACTATGGGCCCCCCGCAAGTTCTCAGTCGTAGTGTTGGAGAGCCCGTACACTCAATTTTTATCAGGTCCACCGGACGATCCAACCTCCATCCACAAATCTGAATCGAAGTTCGGATGGGTTGAAGGATCATCTCTATATCTCTCCCTCAACCGGCTATTATAGGTCTCCTAAAAATGAAAAAAGTAATCATCATATTCAATTCAATAAAAATAATAACTTACGAAATAAAATGGTTGAACAAACATACCACAAAGTGTTGAGCACGGTTGTCAACGAACTGTTGCGCCCACTTTTGGTGGTTTTGACTCCGCACGTGCGTCTCAACAAATAGCTCCATTGGGCTCGGCTCACGTCCAAGAGATGTAGCCTATAATGAAAAAAATTAATTAACAACAAATTAATCTAACGATATATTTCTTTTAAATTAATCTTACCATCCATTTCGCATGTCCAACAAACGGAACGGAGCTGCCAGTGTGCGTTGTCACCGAGCCATGAATTGGCCAATTCCGGTTGCCAGCACCGGATTGTGAGCATCGTGTGAACCGCTCAGATGTCACGTGCTCAAGATAGTGCAACCATATATCTTCTGGGATGTATATCGGTTTGAAATCCCTCCAAATCGCCACGTCGTTCCAGCTTTGGAGACCCCTATCTCTCGCGGTTTTTTTTGCCTTTTTTTGTGATTCATACCAAAAATCACGCAACCTACTTCCATAGCGAGAAATTAGAAGTTGAAACATAAATTTTTTTATAAAAAAATCATGTATTGTTTTCGATGTTACCTAGTTGCCGCGTGATTTTCCCACACCCTCCTCACAACTTTGTCATGCGCCCTGTCCTAGATGAATTTGTGCTGTGTATAAATAATTAGGTAAATAAAAATAATAATTTATTTACAATTATATTAATAAATTATTAGAAATAAGCTGGAAATTAGAAATTAACACCAACCTCAAATCTGTCAAACCATGCATCGATTTGAGGTATCCATTTAGGTTGTCTGGATACATGACTCCATTGAAATAATGGAATCTCCATCGACGATTTAAACGTCGATGATATTACTCGGGCGGCCTCAATGTTTGTGAACCTGAAAATAAATTAAATTAATGAAATATTGATTAGTTGTTCATAAATTATGTTATAATTAAAAAAAAAACTAAAACATTAACAAACTTACATTGAAAGGTCATCCTTCCACTGTGCCTCGTACTTGCGGGTGAATTGATTCCGCTGTGAAGGCACGCCACCTCTGCGTTGTGAAACCACGTTGGAAGAGGCAACATCGGTTGACAGCGCAGGCGCCTCCTCTTGAGAGGCACCTAAGGATATGTCATCCTCACTGCTAGAAGAACTAGCTGCGACCATACTTGAACGACGAGCCGTGGATTTCGTTCTACGCATCTACACAATTTTATACGAATAATTATATAATTAAATTCGAATGTTAAAAAAAATTCGACAGCACCTCCCTTATACCGGAGACTACCCAAATCCATAAACCTGCAAATATTGACAATAGCCACAACCAATTGACCCCATCTATACTAATATTGTATATAACATCACATCTATACAAATAACATCCACACTAATTACAAGGTAAATTCAACATTAACAATTACAATTCAACAAATTATTCAATTATTATGGAAATACAAAAAATAAAATATATTCAATAAATTTTTTTAAAAAACTCTAGACTAACAATTAAAATTAATGGAAATAATTAAACACAAATCATGCAATACTAGAGTAAAATTACTAATTATTCCAACATATTCAATTACTAATTCTAAGGTAAATTCAACAAATTATTCAATTATCAGGGCAATACAACAATAAAATATATTTAATAAATCAAAAAAAAATGTAGACTAACAATTAAAATTAATTGAAATAATTAAACACAAATCATGCAATAATAGAGTAAAATTACTAATTATTCTAACATATTTAATTACTAATTTTAAGGTAAATTCAACATTAACAACTACAATTCAACAAATTATTCAATTATTATGGCAATACAACAATAAAATATATTCAATAAATCCAAAAAAAATATAGACTTTAGGAATGAAATATGCTTACCTTAATAATGTGTTTATTTCAAGAATTTATCTATATTATAAAAATACACCAAAACAAAACACATAACAAAAATAACAATAGCTAAAACAAAAAACAAATAAAAAAATAAAATATTTAAGAAATGAAGAAGAGGAAGTACATACCTTTTAATTTGCTGAAGATTGAACTAAAGATTATAAGCCAAAAACAAAAAATTATTGAAGGAAATGAAAGGAAAAAACGAAACTATGAAATGAAGCAGGCAAAAAAATGAACTGAAAGGGCGGTCGCTAGGATTTATAGCGCAGTTCTACCGACAGCTTCACCGACAGAAATAAAAAATTAATATTATTTTAAAAATTCCGTCAGTGAATCTTTGAAAATCCGTCGGTACATTTTGAATTTCGCACCATCGTGTTTAATTACCCTTCATATTTTTCGCAGTCCATCGGTAATTCCATTAGTAGTTTGACGCAGTCAGAGATGTAGTGCGGATTCCAAAGGGAATTACCAATAGACTAAAATTCGTTTGCACATTTCCAATAATTATTTTCCAACTCTCTGTGAAATGCCGACGGATTGTGGGTCGTCAGAAAGTTCGTCGATGAATGTGGCATCTCCAGTAATTATTTCTCAACTCTCTGTGAAATGCCGACAAACCTTATTCTGTAGGTATTGACGTCGGTGATAGTTTATTGTAAAGAAAGATTATATTTGTTCATTGTAAACACTTAAATGATAAATTGTCCATCGCACAATACATATATAAACTTATAAAATAAATGTTTCATGTTACAAAATATATCATCCATAATATATATTACATAAAAAAATGTTTTACACAGGGCTTCATTCTGATAGTTAGTCAGAATTTTCTTCTTCTTCGTCGTCAATTGAATAGTTATCACCTTCATCGCAATCTGATTCAATATGGATATCATCATCTTCATTGACATTTGCTTGTCCGCTAGAGATCAAAACAACATTCAACTCCTCTGCGTTAACATCAACAAGACTATCATCGAGAACACAAAAAATTGAATTTTCTTCCAAGTCAATTGAAGGAGTAACTCGATATGGTTCAACCAACTCACTAACTTGAAAGACTTCATCTTGCACACTTATGTCTTTATTCTCATCCTGAACAAGCTCGACACGACCCCTGGGTTTCGTTTTTAAAACGGACAACCAATCCACTCTTGATCGATCCTTTCTAAAGGAAGGGGTGTATGTGTAAAAAACTTGTTGACATTGCTTTGCAAAAACAAAGACATCGTTTATGTTGCGGAGTCTAGCTTTTGAGTTGATTTTGACCAGACCATAGTGCGGATCAACTCTGATTCCTCTGTCAGTCGTGTCATACCAATAACTTTTGAATAAAAACACTCTATTCTGCTCGATATGATATTGCAGTTCGACGACCTCTTCTAATCTACCATAGTAGTCAACTTCTAACTCACTACTAGTCGATCCCTTAACACAAACACCGCTGTTGTATGTATTTCTTCCATGCTCGTATTCTTCAGTATGGAACACATATCCATTGGCAAAATACCCGTTGTAGCACTTAACTTTTCTTTCAGAGCCCAGGCTTAGTGAAGACAATGACTTAACAGTACCCTTCCCATTTGATAAACCTTATATGTAATGTACATCAATGAAAAATTTATATTTTTCTCGTAATGACATGCATACAATAATTTTGCAAGTGAAGACAATGACTTAGCAGTACCCCTTCCCATTTGATAAACCTTATATGTAATGTCACCCGCGCGGCGTCGGCTTGGTGATTTTCGTTTCATTTGATTGATTCGTTCTTGGGAGTCGCCACCTAGTATTTAATTGAGGGCTACTAGAAACTCGGGTGCACTAGTCTTGTTAGAGATTCATGGGTAAGGGACTGGTTGTGGCTAGGGAAGGTATTAACACCCCTAGCGCTCCTTACCTGAGATAAGCTGCTTCGTGGCTTTGATGTGTTAAAGAAGTTTTAAAAATTTTGTCTTTTCATTGAATATTAGAAATACAACTTACATGTAAGTTCATAATTCTTGACCGTGAGCAAATCAAAATATTAAATTCTTTTTTATTCTTTGCAATTTTATCATAAAAAAACATCCATAAAACAAATACAAACACACACACACTTTTACTATATTTTCCTTTTTTCTTTCTTTCTTTCTTTCTTACACACTACAAATTATACAAATTCAAAAACTAAACAAAAATTACATTAAACACTTTAAAAATTACAAAACAGACCCCCAAAAATCCATAATAGTGCTAGTAAACCTTCTGGACCTGTATGAACAATGCTGGAATAGTGGCGGCGCATCTTCTCCACGAGTCGCCAGTTGTGGCGGCGTGTGGGTTCACGCGCGGCCGCGAGAAACACGTGAAAATGGGTGGGTCTGGCTCAGCTTCTTCTCCTCTTCTCTTCCATGCCGGCGGTGACCTGCAAAGCACCCCAAAAACACAGCAAGCAGTTGATTTTAATTTTTTTCTTTCTTGTTCATGGATCTATTTTTTCTCTGCTCCGTTTTGGGTCTACTTTTGTCTCTACAGATCTGCTTTTCTTTGGGTTTCTCCTTCTTCTCTGTTTCAGGTGGCCAGATGGGTGGATGTGTTTCGGTTGATGGCTGTGCAACTGCTGGTGTCCAGTTTGGCGGAGATGGAGGAGAACAAAGTGGTCTGATCGTCGGCTTCAGTTGGCTTTGCGGCTGCTGGAGCGGCTGCGGAGATGGGAGGGGTTGCTGGCGGTGTTGAGGCGGAGGAATGGACAGATCGGTGGGTGTCGGTGTGGTGGTTGGCTGCTGTGTGGAAGGAAATGCCAGGGGCGGCTGTTCACGGTGGCTGAGAGGGTAACCGAAAAGGAGTCAGGGGGTTTTCAGGTGCAGGGGATGAAGGCAAAAAAATCCCAAAATGAGAGGCTCTAGCTGGGGAAAGGGAGTGGCCAGGGAAGAAGAAAATGGGGCTACGGTGTGGAGGAGAAAAAAAGTTCCAGTCGGGGGGAGGCTGCTGCTTTGGTTTTTGAAAGAGATAGGTTTAGGTTAAGGTTTAGGGTTTTCTTGTGTTTTTCTTAAATGTGCAAAATTGCCCCCTCTCTTATGTGTGTTGTAGAGACTAGTAGTTATAGGTAAAAATATTGCTAGGTTTTCAAACTAGGTCCCTCAACTTCTTTCTTTTTTTGTAAATTTGATTTTTCTTATTTTTTTGGATTTTTCTTATCAACATCGACTTGAATGAGGAAAATCAGTGATTTTCAAAATAACGCATTAAAAGCCGAATGCATTCCAAAAACCTTTGAAAATTTAAATTCTTTTGAGACGATGCTAAAAATGCTAAAAACGATGCAAATATATATAAAAAAGTATTTTTTTGGATTTTCGTTGTTTTTTGCTATTTTTGGATTTTTTTGAAAATTTATCACAACATGTGTCAAAAATTGGGTATCAACAAGTACTTATATGTGTTCTGAACCACGTGGAAAATTTTTCATCTTGTAATTGAAAGATTTGGGATTCGGTCAACTGTGAGTTATTGGATAGCAAATATTATTGATGTTGCCTGCAATTGATAATGTCAGTATGATATGTTCGAGGTATATAATCTCAAGTATATATATTATTGACAAAGTTTAATTAGTATTGCACATATATATACTTACTGCATAAAAAGTCTCAACTCATCACAATTAAATAGAACATAATTGTGTGCTTGTTTGAACTCTATTTCTAACAAATATCTTCCTCTTACGACATTTTTAGGTGTGGGTCGTCCAGGATTGGAGAATATTGACAAGTTCCCATTGGAAGGCACTTCAGTACCACCATCATCATGCTGTGGAATGCAATTTTTTCTTGTTCTCAGATGAGGTTTGAAATAGTACGAGATAAATGTTGAGCTCTCCTCAACAATATAGGCCTCACATATCGAAGCCTCAACATGCGCCTTGTTCTTAACATTTTTCTTGAGATTGAACAAGTACCTGCATTGAATTAATTAAATATTTTCAATTAAGAAAAACAAAGAAAATACTTTTATATATGAATTACATTGCAACTGTAATATCTAACCGTTCGAATGGGTACATCCATCTATACTGGACCGGTCCTCCAACTTTTGTTTCGAACAGTAGATGTATGGGGAGATGCTCCATTGAGTCAAAAAATGGAGGGAATATCATCTCATGTTTGCATAGTGTCTCGACGATATTCATTTCAAGCCTCTCAATGTGATCAACATTCAACTTGCTGGAACATATATCTCTAAAGAAATGATTGATCTCTGTGAGTGCATCCCATATCCCCTTTAGCAACAAATCATGAAAAGCTAATGGGATGAGTGTTTGCATAAACACGTGGCAATCATGACTCTTCATTCCATATAATCTGCATTCCTCCGTATTAACCAGCCTTGATATGTTCGAGGCATGTCCATCGGAAAAACACGGACTCTTAAGCCATTTGTAGACTAGTAGTTGTGTGTTTTTCTCTAACACGAAGCTTGCTCTTGGTTTTGCGACTCGTGACTCATCACAAACTAACTCCATATTTTTACGGTTACAGAACAAAGCTACATCCAATCTAGCCTTGATGTTGTCCTTTGTCTTCCCCTTCACATCCATGACGGTGTTGAAAATGTTCTCAAACACGTTCTTTTCAATGTGCATGACGTTAAGGTTATGGCGGAGCAGATTGGTCTTCCAATAAGGAAGCTCCCAAAAGATATTTCACTTTACCTAATTATAGGTTAAACCAAAACCAGGAAACTTTTGCTTACCTGATTGAAGACCAAACACAATGTCACCATACTCTGATACAACATCATGCAATTCTTCACCACAAAGACGCGGGGATGCAACATCCTTTTCAACTCTGCCAACAAAGAAACCTTTCCTGTTCTTTCGGTATCTGTGATTATGTGGCAAGAAACGAGGGTGACAGTAAAAAAAAGAAGCTTTACCTCCGTTTGTTAGCGTGAATGCCTTGTTGTTTTCCATGCAATATGGACATGCTAGTTTCCCATGCGTGCTCCAACCAGAAAGCATTCCATAAGCTGGAAAATCTTTGATAGTCCACATCAAAGCCGCCCTCATAAGGAAATTTTATTTCCTCGATATATCATAAGTCAGAGCTCCGGAGGACCACAACTGCACCAACTCATCAATCAACGGTCGAAGACAAACATTTATATTCTGGCCCGGGCTGCTTGGATCGGGTATGACAGTAGATAAAAACATGAACTCCGGCCTCATACACATTACCGGTGGCAAGTTATAAACCGTGAGTATGACCAGCCAACAAGAATAAGGAGCAGCAAATTACCCGAATGGGTTGAATCCGCCTGTACATAACCCAAGACGCACGTTCCTTGATTCAGCTGAAAAGTGAGGATGCACACTATTAAAGTGTTTCCATGCTTCGCCATCAGAAGGATGCACCATCACTCCATCAACCGCATCATGTGATTGGTGCCATGTCATGTGCCTAGCAGTCCTTGGTGACATGAATAACCTTTGCAGTCTAGGTGTGATTGGGAAGTATCTAATTTTTTTATATGCCACTAGAGTCTTTCCCCTGCCAGTTCTGGGTTTGTAATGGGAATGCCCACATGTCATGCACTCGGTCAGCTCAGCATTTTCAAGGTAGTATAACATCCAGAAGTTAAGGCACATGTCAATTTTCTGGTATCCTCAACCGAGGGGTTTCATCATGGACTTCGCAGCATAGAAGTTCTCTTTCAGCCTGTTCCCTTCAGGTAAAATGCTTCTCGCCCATTCAATAATCTTGTCATACCCGGCCTCACTCACCCCGTGATCTGACTTGATGGTGAACACCTGTGCTACGGCCGATAATTTACTGTGGTTCGTGTAGCATCCCATAATGGTTCATCAGAATCTTTCAACAAATCAAAAAAACCTAGTTGCATCTGCATTAGGTTCTTCTTCTACGATTGGACATTGACTGACATTACCTTGATTCATTCTCATTGCATCCATAACCATATTCCTGTAAGGATTAGTGTTGTCATTTGTCGCTTCATACACGTTGCTAGCACTAGAAGTTGACCCAACCACCCTTTCTCCCATTATCTTCTTACTAACAAATACTTCTCAGTGTGCATACCAACACCGGCAATTCTCTATAAAACATTTGTGTAGAAGATGCATCATTACAACATCTGGATGCAGATACTTTTTATTTTGACACTTCATGCATGGACACCTAATACCGCCTCAAGTAAAATTTTTAGGAATAGATGTTGCAAAATTAATAAAACCCTGAACCCCTTTACAATAATCCATCCTTCCCAATCCTTGGGGTGAATCTCGATACATCCATGAATGATCATCTATGACTTCTATCGAACCTCTATAAAATTATGATGACAACATGTATTAATTAACTATGTTAGGTAAATAAATTTGCAAAAATATTGATTTACCTTGAGATTATCCAACAAACCAATTACAACTTCTCATAAAATATTAAATATTAATTATCAATTATCAATGTCCATACAAATTAATACACATAAATTTACGAAAATGACAACTCCGCAATACCATTGATAAAAATTAAAACGGACCCGTTAAACAAGCTATTAATTATTTCAGAACAACACATGTAATTCGGTAATTCAATAAAGTTTCAACAATTTACAAACAAATACAATTTTACAAAATCTAAAACAAACCATAACAAGTATAAAATTATACATTCATATACTACAAGTTTGTTTGAGAAATAACAATAAAACATGTACATATACTAACAAAATATACATATACTAAAAAAACAATAAAATTGACATTTAAATATTAAAATTTTAAAAGATAGAATTACTTACAAAAACTGATAAAACCCGTCGGTAAATCAGAACACGGATGCTGTGACCATAAAATTTCAAGAAATATGACTTGTTGTGCTGAGAAGAGGGAGATTTTTTTTTTGGGGGATGGTTGTTTGCAGTAGGGGAGAGTTGGGATGGGGAAGAAGAAGGAGAAATAGGGGAGGAGAGAGTTGGCAAAGTGGGCATTTATTAACTTTTGCAGATGGATTCACCGACGGCATTATTTCGTCTGTGATTTCGTCGGCTATTCTGACGGCAAACAGGGCACGTCACTGTACAGAAATTTTGGCTTGAATCCCTCGGTGTTTCTGTCAGCATTTCAAACGGTGAATCAGTCATGTCACCATACAGAGCTGCCGTTTTGAATCCCTTGGTGATTTCGTCGGTAAAATCACTCGCAAAAAACCTCCACGTCAGCGAACCGTCTTTTTTTTTTAATTCTGAATATTCCATCGGTAAATACCGACCGAATGTGTACGTTGGTATATACCGGCAGAATGACAGACGAAAAAAATTTCATCTGTAATTTGACCTCAAATTACCGATAAAATTATTCAGTCGGTAATGCTGTTTATATTAAGCGAATTTATGGTAGTGTGACTTCCATCTTTCAATTTAATCAAAATCATACATTTTCCTTTGATGGCAACCTTTGAATGATCCTCAAAGGTGACATTACCTTTAATTGCTTCATCAAACTTCATGAACTTTTGTCTCCATACATGTGGGTGCTAGCTCCATTGTCTAGATACACATGTTCTCTTTGTCTTTCATTCTCTCATCATACACTAGTAATAAGGTGGCTTCCTTCTCCTTTCTATCACTAGATTTGCATTCTCCTCAACTCTCTTGGCTAGACTCCAACAATCCCTAGCATAATGACCTACCTTTTGACAATTATAGCATTTAACTTTTGATTTGTCAAACCCGGGTCTCAGATTGCCATTATTAGTTGAACCAGTCGATCAATTTACTTCATGCAGTCGACTGCTTGACCTATTCTTCAAATCTACATCTTCTTCCTCTTCTTATGCTTTCTTCATATCCTCTACCCCTTTAAAAATATCCAGAACTATCTTGCTTTAAAAAAAATGCTTGTGCAACCACATCCTTTTAAATCCCATTGACTCTTTCTTCATGAGCTTGTAATTTTCCCATGAGACCTTGTATTTAAAGAAAATCTATACTTTATGACTCCTTTATCACAACTGCAACATAATGGAACTTCTTTTGCAGAGAGCGTAGGATCTTATCTACCACACGTGTCTTTTTAATCTTCTTCCTATATCTCTTCATTTAATTATATGTGGCCAATACTCTTGCAAAATATTTTGAAATATTTTATGATTCAAGCATATGTAACTTTTAAAAGTCACTACGTAGCTTTTGTTTATGTACCTTTCTCACATTGTTAGTTCCTTAGTTTGATTCTTGCAAAACTTCTCATGCTTACTTGGTGGTGGTTGTGTTGGCTACTATCTCAAAAATGACATCATCCAGATATTGGTGGATATTGCTAGTGCTAGTTAATCCTTCCTTCGTGCCTTTTACACAGCCTCCCTTTGAGCTGAAGTCAACGTTACTCCATGTATAGGCTCCTCTAAGCCTTTTTCAATCATCTCCCATATATCTTAAGAACCTAACCAAACTTTTACTCAAATATACCAAGTTTCATAGTTGTCATTTGCCAACCTAGGGCATTGAAATGAGAAGTTTGGATTGGTCATGTCAAATAATCAAACCCAAACTCTGATACTACTTATTGGAAGAATAATTGATGTGGTATAAGATCAAAAACAGTAATGCAAAGTAAAAAAACTCAAGAACAAGAAAAAGATTGAGAGGAAAGTATACTTATTATGTGTTTCTCTCTAAACTCTCTTAATTGTTCTTTCTCTTTTGTTACTACCTGATAATGTTGAATTACAATCCTTTTTATATGTATAAAATCCTAGACAATTAAGGAATTAAATTAATATAAGAAAACCCTAATCTGAATAGGAATAATATTATGCTGACTAAACTGATCGATTAATTCAACTTATTTTAGCTAGTCGACCGATTTCTCTAATTTTCATAATCAAAATCTAGTTCACTTTTAATAGTTTGATAATCTTGCCTCCAATAGTTTGACAATAAGGATTAGTTCTGAAACAATGGCAGAGCAGGGAAGAAAACATGAGAGGCTTGCAGTCTTGGAGCTAGAAGGATTTGTTTAGCAATGTTTCCTCTTCAAAAGTCTTCTTGGGTTCTTGAATATAGCTTAGAAATAGAATTTTTCAATGATGGTAAAAAAACTTGAAACTCCCAGGTCATCTTTTTTTTTTTTTTTTAACAGTGGAGAGATGAGGCTTGTATTGCTCTGACTAAATAGAAGGAGTGGGGGTTCGGTTGTTGGGTCAGTCTCGCTGCTGAGAGGAAGGTGGAAATGATAGTGAGACCGCGAGTGAATAGGAAGGCCAAGGCAATTAAGTTATGGTTTCATTTTTAAAAAAAGTTCTTTAAAAATTAACTTTGAGGGGTGTAGCTCAACTTGTCAAGTTTTAGGTTTGTTCCTTAAAGGTCGCCAGTTTGAGTCTCACAAACCTCAGGGCAACTGGAGATTTACATAGTCGTTAACTTCAGGGCCCGTGAGATCAGTCGAAATGCACACAAGCTAACCTGGGTACCCACGTTAATACAAAAAATTAAACTTTTTATTTCTTCAACTGATTGGATAATTGGCGGACAACTTTTAATTTAAAACATCTTAGTTTGATTGGTTCAAGATGAGATATTTTTGCAAATTAATAAATGGACCAAAACATTTTAAAATATTTTTTTTGAAAACTAGTAACTAAAAGGAATTTTGTCATGACTTCAATTGCAAGCAAACAAAGTCATGCATTGAATCATTTCATTTTTATTTTTATTTTAAATTTTTCTGATGAAGTGCATAGATTTCTACTAATATCTGATTTTTAAGAAATAAAAAATATTATATTAATATATTTATGAGTAAAAAATATTTTGAAAAACAACAGTAACCACACTCTCAGACAGCTTTTTAAATGGAGCATCATGTAGGAACTGAGAGAGTAAAAATGAAATAAATTATTTTTGAACTTTCTCTTCAGTAATTAGATAATGCAAGAATTAATCTCTCTGTTTCCATCAGTAGCTTCTGTAAATTCTATTTCAACTAACAGTTAAATAAGTATTCAGAGTTTATCTAATTTGAGTTTTAAATGATTGAAGATATTTGTTTTGCAACTTTCCCCTTGCTTTCCTCTGTCTCTAGGCCTAGGCCTCTGACTTGCCCAAGTAATAGAATGAATTTTAAACCATATTATGCATACTTTAACTATAAATGGGTCTCTTAGGTTTTCATTAATTTGGCCCAGTAAATTACTTTTGAAATGTTGGTAAAAGGCTCGATCTCCACCTAAGCACCCACTCTTTCATCTTAAAAATCCATGGCTGGTAAATTTGGATTGTAACTACGTTTTTGCACTTATTGATACATTTCAAATAGGGAAGCCTGTCTGTATTATTTTTAGATACATTTCAAATATAGAGAGTTTGTGTGTGTGTCTATATATATACATACTAGAATGGTACCCGGCTACCCATATTAAAAAAAATATTGAAAAAAAAATTATTCAAGGTTACACGTATTAAAAATATTATAAAAAATAGATATTTAATCTATATAAAATATATTAAAAAAATTAAAGATGAATTATACTAATCTTAGAAAAAACTAAAACAAAACCAATATAATTAAAAAAAAACAATTCCTATTCAAGGAGTGGTAAAAAATCCAAAGAAATCATAGAGAAAGGGTATTAATTAAAATATAAATTTAAAAATTATTGAAAAAACACAAGAAATACATTAATATAAAAAATAAAAAATAAAAGAAATGAGGTCAGGCACTACTAGACTAAGTAAGTAAGCCTAGCGCTTGGCCCAATAAATTAAAAGGCTAGGCCCGGGTGTAGGCGTTTTATTTTTTCTAGTATAATAGGATGGACGACACGTCGTTTGCAATAAAAAATAAACGACGCACCATTTATTAATCTTCAAATTACAACATTGTTTTGGCTTAAAAAAATGGTTCTTTTTTTACACCAAAATCTTTTTTAGCTCTTTTTGACCCAAAACACCTAGAAAACATTCTAGAAACCTTATTAAACCAATCCATGGCCTCAAAAAACACCGCTCCAAACCCTGAAATCAACCCAAAATCAAAAATCTTCTCAAGCTTAGATTTGTTTTTTTATGTGTTTTCAACGTAAAAAAACACCAAATAGAAACTTGTAACATCCCCATTTCTAGGACCAACACATCAATCATAAAAAAGGGAAAACATGGTGACTTTTTTTTCATTTTGTCTTGTCGATTTCATATAAGGTTTGCTGAAATTTCTACCAAAATTTTGGAAAAGTCACCTTTATACTAGGAGGTTCCAAGTTATTGACAACTATCCTGTACACATTTATCATCCATTGTTCAACTATCCTATACACATTTATCATCCATTGTTCAACATATCTCAATCATTTAAAGTCTCCAACATCAAATCATTCAAGAGTACAAGCACAACATTTCAAATATCCATCTTTTGAAATCGGACATAAAATTAATTCTATAGATAAATGAAAATAAACATACATTAAGATCATAACTAGATAATAATACAATTTATGTTCAGACATTTAATTTAAAGGATACTATTACAATTCAAGTTATATAGTTCCTTGAAAGACAAAATACATCATCATTCATTTAGTTTTTAAATAACATAAAAGAAAACTAAAGGATCTAAAATACTAATAAAATTTTGAACCCTTAATTGACCCAAAAATTTTGATTTTCTTGTGCTTTGACCTCTGATTTCAATCAATTGACCTGATAAAAATCAAATTTGGTCTTCTAAAATTCAAATCTTCTCAATTAAGCCTAAATTGGGTCCCCAAACTTAATATTTCACCAATTAAGCTCTTAATAAAATTAATTTTACTCATTTAAAGTATAATTAAGTCCCTGCACCTAATTAAATCATTTAATTGGACCCAAATTAATTCTTAGACATAATTAAATTTTAATTTGGCTCATGATTAAATCAAATTGGCCTATTAAAAATTTAATTATATCTTTAGGCTTAATTTTTAAGCTAATTTGTCTAATAATTATTTAATTTGTCATTAAATCTTCATTGTCTCTCCAGTTTCGGGTAAAATGAGATACAATTAGACTCCAAAATTGCAGCTTAATTTGAAATCCTCCCAGCTAGCCTTTTTTATTTTGCTAAAATATAAGTCTTTACTTTTATTTTTATTTTTAAAAGAAAGAAGATGAATTTGGGGAATAACCTAAAATTAGGTTATGACATTCTTAAATATCCAATTTTAAATTTCACTTTCTCAAATTGAATTTTCATTGCCAATAGAGTATTTATTAGTCCAAAATATTCTATTAAATTTTAATCTTTGTATACTTGATTCTCTTTAATGTAACACAAATTATCTTGTTACTATGCAATCAAGTATTACGAGGCTAAACTGTCTCCAATCATTTGAAGCCATTTCATGATTAAAAAACAACAAAAAATTAAACCATAACTTAACTGTTAATAATCAGAAAAACATATGAGAATGATAAGGAAATTTTGGAAGAAAATCACCGTAATTATTTCCAACAAACTTGCCTACCTTATAGCCTTACAAAACAGAGCTTGAAAAAATAGAAAAAAACAGCCCACATTTAATCAGATCCTAATAACGTGGTAAGGCTAATTCAATCAAACAACTAACCCTTAACAGTAGGGATTTATTGATAGAGTGGTAACAAACCACTAAAGCAACCTAACGTCTAGAATAAGAAATCTCAACAATTCCTCCCTTAAACTGAGAACAAACTCCCAATAGCCCTCGCAGGTTCAAGAAAACATCCAGCTTGAGTGGTTTAGTCATCACATCAGCCAACTGGTCTTGTACCCCACAATGCACTAGTTCCACTTAACCAGCCTCTGTGTGAGCTCTCGAAGAAAATGAAAACATACATCTATGTGCTTACTACAGCCATGCATTACTGGGTTCTTTGAGAGTTTGATTGCAGAACTCCTATCACAATGAATAATAGTTGACTTGCCTTGATTCTGACTCAGCTTTCCCAACACCCTCTTCAACCATACTGCTTGGCATGCACATGAAGCTGCATCAATAAACTCTGCCTTTGTGATAGATAGACTTACTACTAGTTGTTTTCTTGATGACCAGGATACTGCTCATGAGCTCAATAAAAACACATAGCCTGAAGTACTCTTTTTGTCTTTTAAATCTCCAGTATAATCACTGTCAGTGTATGCAACAAGTTCATCATCTCCTCCCTTCTTATAGAAAATTCCAAAATCGATTGTTCCTTTCAAATATCTCAACACCCTTTTTGCTACCTGTAAATGAAGCTAGGATTCTCCATATATCTAATAATAATACTCACTACAAACATCATGTCAGGTCGAGTAGCTATCAAATACATGAGACTACCCACAATCTGTTTATAGCAAGTCTTGTCCACTTTAACTCCACCTTCATCCTTCACAAGCCTAAAGCTAGGAACAATAGGGTTATAGACAGAATTACTTTTGTCCATTCCAAATCGTTGCAGCACCTCTAAAGCATATTTTTTTTATTGATAAAAACACCATCAGATCTTTGCACGACTTCAAGACCAAGGAAATACGTCATCTTACCAAGATTTTTCTAGTAAAAATAAGATCATCAACATAGAGACTTACAATTAATATGTTGCCTTCTTTGCTTATCTTGATGAACAAAGTATGCTTGTAGTCACACTTCTCAGAGCCTTCTTTCATGAAATAGGCCTCCATACGGCTATACCAAGCACATGATGCTTCCTTAAGCCCATAAAGTGCCTTTTTTAACTTGTAGACCTTATGTTCATTTCCCTTTTGTACATAACCACAAGGCTATTCCACAAAAACCACTTCATACAACTTACCATGTAAAAATGCAAGTCCTATCACCAATTGAATTGTTTCCATGCGTGACATAGGTGCAAATACTTCAGTATAGTCTACCCTATGTTATTGTGTATATCGCTACAAGCTTAGCCTTGTATTTGTCCACTTCTCCATTTTCATTAGACTTGGTCTTGTAAATTCATTTTACTTTAACTTTCTGTGCTCTTTTAGGTAACTCTTCAGTTCCCACGTATCATTATTGTTTATTGCTTCCATTTCTATGTCCATGGCTCTCCTCCATGTCATACTCTTCACAACATCTTCAAAGTAAATAGGATCAGTAGTTGCAAGCATGGCCAAATAAGCTTCATTATCTTCTTCAGTAATGCCTTCTGTTTCATAGTCTTTCATCCAGATTGGTGGTCTCCTATTCCTTCCTTCTTACCTTGAAACAGAATGTTAATCCCCTTTTCTTGCAATTGCCCAACACTTAGTAAATTATTCTTAAGTTCCGGCACATAAAATACTCCAGTGATAATATGTGCTCTTCCATTAACTTGTAGTCGTACATTGCCCTTTCCCATTACAACCATACTTGAATTGTTGCCCAGCTTTACAGAAATTATGAAACTTCCATCAAAATCTAAGTATTCCTTCTTTCCACACATATGATTGCTCCATTGGTCTTATTCATATCAACACAAGCCATTAGTAACATTTCTTCTTCAGTCTAAGCATCGTTGGCTTCTTTATCCTTGCTTGGACATTCCCATTAAAAATGTCCAAGCTTATGACAGTAATAGCACTCCATCGTGGCCTTGTCAAAGCTTTGTCTGCCTGGTCCCCTTCCTCTACCTCTAAAACTTCCACATCCTCGACTTCTTCCTCCAGGTTGATCTCCATGAGTAATTTTCAAATCGTGTTCTTCTTCCACATGAGAATTCATGCGTTGTTACCAGGCTGCTTTGCAACTCATCAATGGTTAAGGTGTCTATATCCTTAGACTCTTCTATAGAACACATAACATAATCAAACTTTGGAGACATGGATCCCAAAATCTTTTGAACTACAATAAAATCTCCCTTGTTCTCACCATTTACTTTCATCCTGTTGGCTATGGCAAGGGTCCGAGCAAAATAATCATTCATAGATGTTCCTGTCTTCATATGAAGAATTTCAAACTCCTTTTGGAGAGCTTGCAAGTAAGCACGCTTTACTCATGTTGTACCTTGATATTTTTGCTTCAACGAAGCCCATATGTTCTTTGTTGTATCCTTGTTGAGGATTGTCTCCAAGACCGAACGATCTATTGCTTGAAATAGATAGTTATTTTCTATCAAATCTTTCAATTGTTGTTCTTCAATGTTCTTCCTCTGAGCATCTAAGAGACCTTTTGCTACTGCAGGAATCCCATTCTCCATCAAGTCCTAATACTCCTTACATGGCAAGAAGTTTTCCATGAGCATTGCCCAATGATCATAATGCCCATTAAATTTCGAAACTGCTGGTTGTACAAAAGAACTTTCTGTCATCTTACTTTAAGCACTACACACGTAGAAGGCTACTGCTTCTAATTTTACCAGGCCTCATGATAAAGCTCTGATACCAAATGTTAATAATCAGAAAAACTTATGAAAATGATAAGGAAATTTTAGGAGAAAATCACCGTAATTATTATTTCTTGCAAACTTGGTTATCTTATAGCCTTACAAAGCACAACTTGAAAAAACAGAAAAATAATAGCCCTCGTTTAATCATATCCTAATAACGTGGTAAGACTAATTCAATCAAACAACTAACCCTTAACAGTAGGGATTTATTGATAGAGTGGTAACAAACCATTACAGCAACCTGGTTATTAAAGCTAAAAATACATAGTAATACCTATTTTTTGAATTTTTGTTGTATAAAAATATGATATAAAATGTTTTTATAAGTTTTGAGAAACTTGGCCGTTATGCATGAAAAAAAAAACACTTTTTTTTGTTTTATAATTTTTTGTAACATTTAGGAGAAAACCGAGTATTTTAATACTGCATTTGTATCTTCACAGTATAAAAATACAAATCGATATTAATCAAAATTGATAGAAAAACTTGTGGGAAAAGCACAAATTTTTTGAAAGTCTTTTTGGATTTTTTTTAATATATAATATAATATTATATTATATTAATATATTGGGATGGGCTTGGCCGAATAATGTTGGGCGGAGCCCATCCTGGCTGGGCCGAAAATCGACCTAAAGGTGTTGGGCTACTGCGGCTTACAAAATGTTTTTTTTCTTTTCTTCTTTTTTTTTCAGACCCGGCCCAATCATTTTGGTAAAGGCTGGTGTTGTCTAGCCCAGTGAACAGTGGAGCATCTCGCCACTATTCACTTACAGAACAGTGGAGGGTGCCCGAAAGAGAATGTGAAGATGAAGGAGGAGAGGAGTTGACCTCGCTGTGGTGGTTGTGGCGGCGGTGCTGGTGGCAGAATGAAGGTGGTCGCTGCGGTGGCTCTTCTTCTTCTCTCTTCTGCTTCTCCCCTGGTTTTCTTTCTCTTCTTCTTTGTTTCTTCTATTTTTGTTGTTGTTGACGGTGGCTCAAGGTAGCTGTGTTGCGGGCTGTAGACGGTGGCGTTGTGGTGGTTCTTCTGGTGAATGAGGCAGTTGTGCACAGAGAGCGTCGGCCGGTGATTCCTTCTCTTCGTCTCTGTGTACTTTCCTTTTCTATTCTTTCTCTTCTCCTGTGTCTCTATTTATTTTTTCTTGGTCTGTTTTGTGCCTTTTCTTCCCTGGTTCTCTTTGTTTGAGTCTCTCTCTTTTTTTAACCCTCGCAGTCTCTCTATCTTTCATCTGTTTTTTTTTCTATTCCCTCTCGCTTTTCTTCCTCTCCTCAAGTGTTCCTTTTGGGTGGTATTTATAGGGGCAAAGGGAAATGAGGTCGACCCTACCCCTGTCCCATCATGGCGTATGAGGAGCGAGGCCACCCTACTTTACCCCAGCACCGGGCAAGGTGGCCAATAGAAGCCGCTTGCAAGGCAGGACTCCCCTGATTTCTCATCATGAGGGGGTGCGATAGGTTTTGGGTTTTAACAGTGCTTGGGCAAGTGGGGGGAGAGATAGAGAGAGGCAGAGAGAAACAAAAAGCTTCTCTTCCCCTATTGCACATCCAAGGGGAGAAGAAGAAGAACAGTGCCGCTTAAAACGACACTATTTTGTTTCTTTCTTTTTTTAGAACATGAAATGGTGTCATTTTAGACAAAACACGTTGTTTCAGGAAAATGAAAATGGTGCCAAAACATGTCAACTTCTAAATCAGTCCTCAATTCGTGATTTGTTCAATCAAGTCCTCAATTGCAATTTTGATTTTAAGAATCAATTCAATTGCATCCCTACCAAATTCAATCGCCGGCCATAAAGTTGGCTGCCTTTTTCACTTTAGTCCTTGGTTTTGAATTTATGCATTTTGACCCTCAATTGATCAATAAATTTTCAATTTCTTCAATTTAGCTCTTGATTCAATCAATTACAACCCTTCTATTTACGCGTCTTTTCTAGTTTGATCATTGGTTTTGGATTTCTTCAATCAAGTCCCTGACTGGCCATCAAATTTCAATATCCATGCAATTAAGCCCCTGATTTAACCAAATCAACTCTTAAAAGTTGTAATTTGACCCCTAAACTTTAATTCTTTTCAATTAAAGCCCAAATTGACTTAAAAATCAAATTTTCTTGTAATCAAACCCATCATAAATTCAATTAAACCTTCAATAAAATTTATCTGAGTCCCTAAACATCTGATTTTGGACTTTTCTTCCTCTAATTGAATTTTCCTTATCAATAGAGCTCTCATCAGTCAATAATATACTATTAAATTTTAATCTTTGTATTTGAACCTCATCGACCAAATTTTGACCATTTTCTGGACACCCTGACTGTAAAACCTCTAGGCAAAAAATTATAAATTGACTAGTTTCATGTAAAAAAAAAAGAAAAAAATTTGTAACTCTTGATCGAGTTATTCGGTACATGATTTGGAGCTGGTAGCTGTGGTGTTTGCTTTGAGGATATGGAGACATTATTTGTACGGGGTACAAGTACAGATTTTTACAGATCACAAAAGTTTAAAATATTTGATGTCACAAAAAGAATTGAATATGCGATAGAGGAGATGGATGGAGTTGATAAAAGATTATGATTGTATTATTGACTATCACCCAGGAAAAGCAAATGTGGTGGCAGATGCTTTGAGTCGGAAGAATAAAGCTTTTATTGGTGGTTTACTAGTGTGAGGTGATAGAGAACTTTTGGAACTAGGTGGGCTAAATGTGCATTTGGATGTGACTTTAGGAGGAGTTTTATTGGCAACGTTAGTGCTACAATCTGACATGAGAGAAAAGATTCGAAAAGCTCAAGGTGAAGATCCTAAAGTGATGAAAGAAATGAATAAAATAAAAGTCGGCCAAGACTCTTTATTTCGAGTGTCAAATGATGGGCTCGTAGTGATGGGAAAAAGAATATATTTACCTAATGATGAAGTTTTAAAAGGTGAAGTCTTTAAAGAAGCTCATGAGTCTTAATTGGCGATCCATCCAAGGAGCATGAAAATGTAAAGAGATTCAAAGGAGAGTTACTGGTGGCCAAAAATGAAGAGGGAGATAGCAGAATATGTGGCCAAGTGTGCCATATGTCAGCAGGTGAAAGTGGAGCATCAACGACCGGCTGGAGAATTACAATCTCTTCCGATTCCAGAATGGAAATGGGAGAATATCACTATGGATTTTGTATCTGTGTACCAACCCCGATTTTTCTACATTCTTTTTCGCAATATATTGGAAATTTTCAGGTAATTTTTTTTTGATATACAGGTTCCACCAAAATTTCTACCAAAATTTTGGCAGAGTCTCCCCTATACTGTAGGTCCAAAGTTATCGACATATACCCTGTTTACACTTCTAATATCTCACATCTCATAACTCAAAATCACAACCCAATCATCCTGGGTCTCAACTCAACTCATTCTCATCAACACAACACATCTTATTCAATAACATCATATAATTGTAGTTCAAATAAAAGATTCAATTTCAACTATAAACATGCATGGTCAAAAAGGTACTAAGAGTTTCAACCATTAGATTAAAGACATACATTCAAAATTACGGATTAATATTACATCTCAAGTTTTAGGAGATAAGTCTTTTAATTTACAAATAATTTACATGGTCAAAAGCAAAAGATAACTAAACTAGTATTACCCTTGACGCGACCCTGATGGACCTGAAAATAGAAATTAACATGTACACATAAATATAAAAGATAGTAACAAGCAATAACAATGACAGACAATAATCTCTACGGAATTTCTTTTTATATATAAAATTAGGCATAAACCTCTTTTACAACATATATTGTCCATCTATTACCAATATTCATCTAATTCCATCTTGAAAATCTCAACACAACTCAATGGTTTGCGAACACCATCTCCTTATAAATCAATTCTCACTTGATACCGAAATATTCCTCTCTTGGTATCATTAGCTTATCTCATTCTTTTGGAATAATTAATCAATATTTTCCCTTTTCTAAATCTGTTGCTGGAAGGTAATCGTCGAACTAATAAATCTCATTAGTATCATTAGTCTTCTAATATTGGGCTAGACTAATCAATTTTAAAAATACCAGCACCGATGAATCCTCATCGATATCATTAGCAATCCAAACCTGGATAGTTAATCCATGCCATTTGATTCTTCCATTCGTACCGAATCCCTTTCATTTTTCTTATTAACATCATATGCATTGTAACCACGGTTGCCAAGTATCATTTGCACACAATCTTAGTTATCGACATTACGGTCAGTAAGCATCCTTCACATAACCTTGGTCACCCTCATCACAGTGCCAAGTATCAATTTATGCCCTTAGCCACCATCATTATGGTGTTAAGTATCACTGTAATGTATCCTTAGCCACCAATACTATGGTAATCAATTATCTATCAATTCCCCTCCAATCTCCAAATCATTGTGTCTACCCAATAATCACATTAATTAATTTACTCAATATCTTAGTTATATATTAATTATTTTACTCATAACATTTAGAATTTACTACTTCTAACTTCAATCAATTAATTCACATAATCTTTTCAAAACTTAACTATCCGGCTAACTCATATCAATTGCCAATAATTCTGGTAATTTCATATAATTACCCACACATTTGGTTAACCTTCTTTAGTTACCAGTACATCTGGTAATTTCATACGAATTACCCAGCCTCCAGCTAACTTCTTTTGTTAGTCAATCAATCCTGTAATTCCATACGAATTACCCCATATCCAGTTAACTTCCTTGTTAACCAATAAACCCGGTAATTTTCTTAATTACCCAAGAAATCTGGCTACCCCATCTTGGTTGCCAAAGTCAATCCGATAATTCCATACGAATTACCTAGCATCCGGCTAACCTCTTTTGTTAGCCAATCAATCCGGTAATTCCATACGAATTACCCAACATCCGGCTAACCTTTTTTGTTAGCCAATCAATCCGGTAATTCCATATGAATTATCCAACATCCGGCTAACCTCTTTTGTTAGCCAATCAATCCGGTAATTCCATATGAATTACCCCATATCCAGTAAACTTCCTTGTTAACAAATAGACCCGGTAATTCTCTTAATTACCCAAGAAATCTGGCTAACCCATCTTGGTTGCCACAATCAATCCGGTAATTCCATACGAATTACCCATATCCAGTTAACTTCCATGTTAATCAATAAACCTGGTAATTCTCTTAATTACCCAAGAAATCTGGCTAACCCATCTTGGTTGCCACAATCAATCCGGTAATTCCATACGAATTACCCAGCACCCGGCTAACCTCTTTTGTTAGCCAAATAATTTCAGTAATTTCTCTTAAATTACCAATAATTCTCATTTGTAATAATCACTCAACTTATTCATTTGTTTCATTCTTTTAACATCAATTAAACACACAACACAAATATTTAAGGAAAACTGATAATTACAGAATAAGGTGATGAATCACCTACCAGCTGTAGAAGCTCAACTCGCTCTTCCTTGTTGTTGTTGTTGTGCCCCTCCTGCAATCCCTCCTTAAGCTCCTACTATACAAGCTCTTGAGAAGTCGAGTGAATGCTTCTCCTACATTTTTAATATAACATCTTGAATCAATATTTGAATCTTCCCGATTTATTCATAATATTCATAAATTCACAAAATCAAATACTTCCGTAAACAATTTCCATGGATGTTCAAAGACATGAATTCTTGTCACCGATTTTCTAATGTCCCAAGACATTTAATCTATAACCAAACAATGTAATTTAACTTAAATTTCATCAATGACTACACATGCCAATTTTTTCCAAAGCACACTCAAAATGATTCCTTATATCATAATTCAACTTACAACATCCCTTATCATGATTTCCCATTCCAACACAACCAAAGTATTAATCAATCACTAGTCTTTATAGAATTTAACTATACCATCACTTATCAACACATCAAACATGACTCAAACACAACCATCATCATTAAACCCATTGCCATTATCCTTAGTCCTAAAACATACTTTTTATGCTAAACCTCATATTCTCATTCAATATTTCTCAAACCAAACTTAAAACATCATTCTGTAAATTTAGAATTCAATAAATCCAAATGGTGTAATTATACATCATCATCATTAGAACATATCCAAAATTAACATACATCAAACGGTTAAATCTCCCGATATCAGAACAATACCGAACTGACCTGAAAATTGGAGACCTACTGTTCGGGAAATACAGTTTCTGGTAGGAGTGTTTGTTTCTGATCTTAACCGTTCAGAATTTATGTAACATCTGGATGAACAACATATCCAAAATACAAACCAATCCAACGGTGAAACATTGATATAACGTCTTGAAGGGTGATTTATGTAACAAGGCTGTCTTGAAGGGTGATTTTCCAGAAATGTTCCTCCGGTGACAGCCCTCAAATGAAGTCTGCTATTTACAATCCCTCCGGTCAGCATGTAGGTGACATTGAGTATCATAACATATCCAAAACTCAATCTAATCCGACGGTGGAAAGTCAAAATATGGCTGCCGAAGTTTCTGCCCTGTTGCAATCCCAAAACTCATAATTTCAAATCAATTTATTCCTTCTATTTTTCAGCAAATCAAGCCATTATCATGCAATTAATCTTGAAATTCACAAGAACAATTATTCCCCCAAAATATTTACATGAACCCTAAAATTTTAAACTTGGAGGTTTTCTTCTCCTCATGCAAGAACAAGAGAGAAAAATGAAATTACTAAATGGTATGTTGCTTCCCTTTGCTACTTTAACTTATTTCAATGAATTCTTGCAAAAATTTACAAAAATCATGTCCTCCTCTTCCAATTTCCAGCTTCTTCCCTTTGTTTCTCTCAAGCTCTATAACTCTATAACTCTCTAAGTTGTCACTTAATTTGTTTTCTTGGATATAATCCTCCAAAGAACACTCCCTTTTGATTTAGCTTGAAGAAATGAAGAGAAAATGAAGAAAATGGGACAAAACAAATGGTCTCCCTCCTTTTTTTCCATTTGCAGAGGGCGTGCTCTGTTTTTAAAGAGAGGAGAGGAGAGTATTTGTTTTGATAAAATTACAAAAATGCCCTTATTAATGCCCCTTGTGTCATCTTCTTTAATTTACCCTATTTTCAGTACTCTCCTAAAGCTTTTCCAAACTCTGATTGACACAAAATTTGAACCTAATATAAAACAATATGTCTGGGGATCCCTTATAAAATTTCAGCCCGATCCAACGGTCGGATTGAGATATATCATCGATACTGTAAAACTAGACAATCAATGTCTTTTACGCTAAAATCTGAATTTCATGCATTAATTCATTTACTTAGATCCTTATGACATTTCCCCTTAATTTATACTCAATAAATTCAATATTACCACATTTATTACTAATTTGTCAAAATAAGTTTTTTTTGACCGGGGTTTACATATCTTCTGGTTTTTTTTCTTTTTCTTATTCTTTTATCCATTGAAACTCGTCACTGGTTTCACCAACGTTACAAGTTTTAAACTAAAAATCATGACTCTCTTTTTGACTTCAAAAATACCTTTAAATTTGTTTATGGAGATCATTCTCTCTCTCACATGACACATTTATTGTCATTCCTACTATTTATTCATTTCTTTCATACCGAATATTCATTACTCATCGAAACCTCATTACTTCGAACCCATGTGTTTTTTATTTTTTATTTTTATTATTTCTAAAAATATTTTTTTTATTTTTCTCATTATTTTATCCATCAAAACACGTTACCAGTGTCTTTGTCCTTATGAATTCTAAACCAAAATTCATTTTATAGAGGTCATCTCTTCCATTATATATCATTATTTATCTATTATTTCTAATCTTGGTTTCCATCACTCATTGAAATATTACCACTTTCAGTTTTACGTTTACATGAGGGTTTACACATCTACATATTTAAATTATAAATTTTCAGGATTTTCACAATCTGGGTTACCGAAAAGCAGGAAAGGACATGATGCCATATGGGTGATCATGGATAGGCTGACAAAGTCTTATTTGTTTTTGCCTATGAAGATGGGGGATTCGGTTGAAAAACTAGCTCAATTATATATTAAAGAGGTGGTGAGATTGCATGATATACCAGTTTCTATAGTTTTTTATAGGGATCCTCGGTTTACATCAAGGTTATGGCCGTCTATACAACGGGCTTTGGGTACCAGATTGAATCTACGCACAGCTTTTCATCCATAAACTGATGGGCAATCTGAAAGGACAATACAAATTTTAGAAGATTTGTTGTGGTCTTGTATACTAGAGTTTGGAGGTCAATGGGAGGATCACTTGCCATTAGTAGAATTTATTATAACAATAGTTATCAATCTACTATTTGAATGACACCATATGAAGCATTGTATAGAAGGAGATGTCGAACTGCAGTATGTTGGGATGAAGTTGGGGAAAGAAAATTATTGGGACATGAACTGGTGCAAATCATGATTGATAAGGTGAAGGTGATAAAGGAAAGGATGAAAGAAGCTCAAGGCCAGCAAAAGAGCTATGTAGATAATCGACGGAGACCACTAGAGTTTCAAATTGGAGATATGGTATTTTTAAAGGTTGCTCCATGGAAGAATGTGATTCGGTTTGGAATGAAGGGAAAATTAGAACCAAGGTATATCGAGCCATATAAAATTATAGAAAGAATTGGGACGGTTGCCTATCGAATATTGTTGCCACCACATTTAGATAGGATACATAATGTGTTTCATGTTTCGATGCTGTGGAAAGCAGACCTGGATCGTACACGAATTTTACCATAAATTTCGATGGAAGTGTGGGAAGATTTAACTATGGAGGTACAGCCTGTTCAAATTATGGACCGAAGTATAAAGGAATTACAAAATAAAAAGGTGCCGTTAGTAAAAGTATTGTGGAGAAACTCTTAAATAGAAGAAGAAACCTAGGAGAGAGAGTCCGAAATGATGAAGAAGTATCCTGGATTATTTTCTTATATAGGTATGAATTTAATTTCAAGTATGAAATTTTTTTTTAGGAGGGGAGAATGTAAAACCTCTGGGCGAAAAATTACAAATTGACTAGTTTCATGTAAAACAAAAGGAAAAAAATTTGTAACTCTCGATAGGTTATCAGAAAATTCTAAACATTTGTGCGGAACCTTCTAATATGATTCCTTAGCTTGGGTTAAAATTTCAGAATTTTTAGAGAAATTTAGAAATTTGACGAAAAATCACAATTTGACTAGTTTTACGTTATTGGATGTAATTTTAATCTGACCATCAGATTGAGCAGAAATTTTATGAAAAACCTTAAAATATATTAAATAAAATTTGGTTAAAATTTTAGGATGAACAAATCTTGGTAGTGCTATCAAAGAATGAGGACCGTCAAATGGAAGCAAAAGGACTCATTAAGGGTAAAATGGTAATTTTCCCTTACAAATAAAAAAGGCAGCCCTTTTCTGTTATGAACTACCGACTGGGCAGTAACAAATATGGAAAGAAAAAAAAAAGAAAGAAAGTAAGAGAAGAACATTAGAAGTTAAGAGAATGTAAACATGATGGAATTGAGGTAGAATAGTATAGAAATAGTGAATGTAAGTAGTAATTAAGAAAGAAATTGAATAATTTTGAAGAAAAGAACTTGTAATTAAGGATGAGGAAACATAGGAATGAGGTTTTGATTGTTTTATGTTTGAGAAACGATGTTCTTTATCTTGTTTGAAGTATTCAAAATATGAACAAGGGAAGAAACATCATAAGAATAAGAATGTGAAAAGAACGAAATAAATAAATGTAAGAAAAGTTCATAGGAGAATTCTTTAAGTGAGTTAAAAGAAAAAAATTGATTAAAACTATATGTTGAAAATGAGGTGACAAATGAATGAAAATTTTGGTGTAAACCCCAATTAAATAAAAGATATTACGTGCTTCAAATTTAGGCACGTAGGAGAAATGATAATGAATTAATAATGTAATGCAATTTGATTGATTTAGGAGTTGTACCAGGAGCAGGGCATCAGGCAGGAGGAGTTGGGCCATCACGAGCAGATGGTAAGTGATTCATCACTTTCTTTTAAAATTCAAAGTTTTATTATTAGTTATGAGTTGTTTATGACATGTTGATATGGAAGAAGTAGATGAAGAAATTGTTGGTATTATAATTGAATTACCGGTTAGTATGGAATTACCGGTTGGTATGGAATTACTGGTTGGTTAGTATGAATTACCGGTTAATATGGAATTACCCGTTGGTATGGAATTACCGGTTGGTTAGTATGAATTACCGGTTGGTTAGTATGAATTACCGGTTAGTATGGAATTACCGGTTGGTTAGTATGAATTACCGGTTAGTATGAAATTACCGGTTAGTATGAAATTACCGGTTGGTTAGTATGAAATTAGTGGTTGGTTAGTATGGGATTACCGGTTGGTTAGTATGGAATTACCGGTTGGTATGGGATTACCAATTGGTTAGTATGAATTACCGGTTGGTATGGGATTACCGGTTGGTTAGTATGAATTATCAGTTAGTATAGAATTACCGGTTGGTATGGAATTACTGGTTGTATTGGCTATTGATAGAGAATAACTAGATGTTGGGTAATTCGTATGGAATTATCAGTTATATTGGCTATTGATAGAGAATAGCTGGATGTTGGGCAATTCATATGGAATTACCGGTTGTATTGGCTATTAATAGAGAATAGCTGGATGTTGGGTAATTTGTATGGAATTACTGGTTAGATTGGCTATTTATAGAGAATAGCCGGATGTTGGGTAATTCATATGGAATTACCGGTTTGATAGTTGGCTATATAAAAGGGTTAGCCAGGTTTGAGGTAAAATTTGTGAATTTCCAAATAAAAAATTAAGCAATGAGTGTTGGTTACAGAAGTCCTATAAGTATAGGATTAATTAATTATGAATGAGTTATTAATGTTGATATATAGTAAGTTGGTGATGAAAGATAATTTGATATATTTTGAAGACTTGTGAACATAATAGCTTTATCATCTTTAAGGTGTTATCTTCCTTATTTCTTATTAATGTTATGTATACAGGTTTTTCACGAGGTGATGCAGAGCGTTAAATATGGGCTTTGTGTTTCAATCTGTTTATTTTGTGGGATGTAATATATTTGTTTTATATGTAATTTGTATTATATGTAGATTGTAATATATATATATCATGAAGATATTTTGCTTTTTGTACTTATACATTTAAAATGTACGAGTAAGGAACTAATATTATTAAACTATTCAAAAAGAATATTTAGTAATTATAATCATACATGTTTAAAAGATAAATGCATGTTAATGTAATAATTAGTTCAATATGAATCTTTTGAGTTTATAATTGATTGTAGTTAATGTGTTATTTGTTGATGATGTAAGGTTGAGAAAATACAATGAAGTATAGTTATGTGAAATATTATTTGATGAGATGGGATATGATCCAGGATGGTTGGGTCAAAGTGGAAGTTTTGAGTATTGTGATTGAATGAAGTCTAGTCAACAACTTGGTAACATCCATAAAACAAAGGAAACTCTGCCAAAATTTCAAAAAAAAATCTCATAATCTTAGACATACTTTTCAATACTTGACATTAGTAAAGAAATGTTTGAGATTTCATGACATTATAATATGAGGGTGTTACACTGACAACCTTTTCTCACTGCTATATGTGTGTGTGTGTGTGTGTGTATTCTTTTTTTGTATTTTCTCCCTTTTTGTACAGATGCCCTGACACGATCAAAGAGTTGATGTCTTATCCTAAGTACAAGAGTGTCAAAGTAATAAATAAACCGGCAAGACTAGGGTCGATCCACAGGGAGGTGAACTATATAAATTACAAATAATATATATATATATATATATATATATATATAATAAAACAAAGAGTTGAGGATAATTTTATGTGATATTGATGTGAGGATTAAACAACGATCATATTAATCATCATTTTTAAGTAACACCATACTTGTAAATATTGTCAGGTATTCATAATACTAACTTATGTTAACAAAAAATCAAGTTCCTATCATAACAACGATGTCGGCCGAAGACTATGAAGGATCAAGTATTTATTGTACCAAGTGTTATACAACATAAATCTAGATCAACCATTTAACAAGCAAGGTATTAAGAGTGAATAAGATAAAAATGAGAAGACATGTTAATAGCAAACTTTCTTGAATATAAGCATTGAAGTCTATGTTGAATTTATATTATACTTATTCTAATACCATTAGTCTATGACATAATTAACTTAGCTACACATAATGAAGAAGAAGAACATAAATAAACAAGATAGGAACATAGTTATGATATAAGTTAACTAAGTATAGGAAAGGAAATGAAAAGCATAAACAAAATATTAATATAACATGAAAGAAAACTTGAACATTACAAAGAGAGAAAGCAAGAAAATGATCTTGATCTGAAAACCAAAATATCTAAATATATGACAAATGTCTCCTTTTATAGGCTAAAAGAACTATTCATTTGGTTATTAACTATTGAATTAGTGGCCAACTAATGACTTAGTAGACTTGGTGGTTTAGGTATGGAAATGACATTGCTATAATCAGATTTTGGCAAAATGGTCTTTATAAAAGTTGTAGAAATCTGTCTCCAATTTCCACCAAAAAAAGAATGAGATTGTTTGGACTTCTAGAACCCAAGAAACGGACTGAACACTGAACAGTGTCTGGGCTGCAGAACAAATTCAGACTTCTCTTTTGATGTTAATATTTGGACTCCAAAACGGTAAAATTGAGTCTTGAACTCTTCATAAATATTTTAGGCCTATATCTTAGCTTTCCAGCCATATAAACTAGACCTAAATCCAAGGTATACAACTAAAAATATGACCCAATGACTGAATGGTGTTTCAGTTTGAACCAACATCTTTTCTTTAAGCTTAGCCCTTTTTTTGTCTTTTCACTTTCAATAGTTAATTAGATCAATTAATTCTTTGAATTGTGAGATATGCCTGCATTTAAAATGAGAATTTACCATAAATTAAAACAATCTTATATTATCAGACTTGTTATTATAAAACATGCTTAAGTTATGGAATTTAATGATACTTTAAGTGCAATATGATGATATAAAACCTTAATGAGAATGCAATTTTAAATACTATTCAGACCAAAAAATGGATAAAACACTCCAATTAAGCATACCTTGAGGAGGATGAATCCATAATGATTCACTATGCACTTAAGAATACCATTTAATAATCTTACAAAGTCTATCCCAATATAACAAAAACTCACATCATAACATTTTAGGAAAATTAAAAGCATCAATACTCATTCAACATTTTTTTAAAAATTATTTATCGATTGTGTTTCTCTTGTAGACTAATTTTTTTAGCTATCTTTGTCAACCGTAAAATTCCAAGTGAATATAATTATTTTAAAGACTATGCTTACTACCTTGCGTGCTAATCTCCAAGAATTATGTTCTTCACTTGTTATACGGATCTATATCACTTGAAAATTGTTATATTCATGAATGTCACTTTGCAAGACAATCTAATCAAAACATATATCAATAAAAAAATATGGCAGATATTTAAACATGCCAAATATTAATCTCATAGGAAAAGTTAATCTTAGTTTGATTGGTTCGAATTGAGAAATCTTTGTAAATAAATGGTTAAATCTAATCAAATTGTTTCATGAAGCCTCTCATCTGTCGAATTAATTCAAATATAATTCTACCTTATCTGCTATTTCATGCCTCTAATTTCCCAATGAAGCCTCCAATTCGAATCAATGAATCCCAATGACAAAAACAAAAATTGATCGATTTCTAAGTCTATGATTCATACATGTGGTTTACATTCTATTGTCAAACACTGTATAAGGTTCGGTCTTATTTATAATTCTACTCAATCAAAATTATTGCCAAACACATTAGACATGCATTTGGATTGTGACTGCTCTTTTGACCTTATAATAGGGAAGCCGCCTACGTTTAAATTTCATGTGTCAAGATTAAAAAAACAAAAGAATACATTAACTTAAATTTTCAAAAAAAAAATTAAATTCTACAAGTGGTGCTACACCACTAAACAGTTTTACCGACGGACTAATTCCGTCGGTGACAGGAATGAACTCCGTCGGTGAAATAATTACCGACGGAACACGTCCGTCGGTATAATAGTCGTCGGTAATTCCCCTTTCCGTCGCTAATGTTGTCGCAAATAAAAAAATAACCCACCGACGGTCTTACAGACGGATACGCGTGCCAAAAATTTTTTTCCGGCGGGAACATTACCGACAAAATAAATCCGTCTGAATTTTCAACGGTAATTATGGCATCGGTGGTAATTGTGTGGCAACTCTCTGTAAAATACCGATGGATATTATCCATCGGTAAAGCCGTCTATATGTTATCACCGACGGATATTATCTGTCGGTAATGATGGCATGACTGGTGATACAACCATATTATTCGATAGTTTCACCCACATCTACCTAATTTTTTGTCCATGTTTTATATATAAAATGCCTTGAAATTCTTTGTTTTATGTTTTGAAGGCACTATTAGATGAAAAATGCAAAAAGGAGTAAATTGGAAGTAATTGGCAGATTTGACGTTCAGTCGATGTTTTGTGCAGAGTGTGATTTCTAGAGATCGAAATGAAGTGATTCCAGTGGCACTAAAAAGCTAACATCCATACCTTTCTGGAAATGTAAGGCAAGAAAAAAAAATAAGGAAGAGCATGGAAATCGCAACTTTCAAAGTCAAATCTTGCAATCTGCTAGTGTTGACCTTCGGTCATTCCGACTTGAATATCTGGAGCTACAGAAGTCCAATTGATGCAAACTCAATTGTTTTGGATTCCTGACTCAAAGGACTATAAACGCTCCAAATTTCAGCTAAAAAAATGTCATATTAGGGAGATATGAGTTTTCAAAGATGACAACTGAATTCTGCCAGCAAACAGGTTTCGTGAAGAAACAAGTTCAAATTACGTTCCAAAGCATCTAAACCGATATCCAAGTTTTTATTTCAGCAATTTAGTCCTCTAAGTCAAAGCTTGAAGATTTCATGCAAGGGTGTTTCTCCTTTTTTAGGAAAATAGTTATTACAGTACTTAAATGTAAACAGTCTACTTAAGGGAGGACTATTTTGTAAAATAGAGACTAGGGTTTCCTAGGATATAAAAAGAATGAGAGAAGAGAAGAGGCAGCAGTCAGCCAAGAGGAGAAAAATGCCCCCCTCCTCTAAGAAACTCGAAATTATGCATTCTTCCTTCTTTTTGATTAGTTGTTCAATAGTTATGCAAGGCTAAACTCTTTTCTTGGTTGCAAGGACGCAAAGACCTTCGGATTTCAAGAACCGTGAGATTTATTCTTACTTTTATTTTCAGTTTATGTTATGAATGAGTATGATTGTTTTCCTTTGCATATTTCCTATGATTGTTGTTGATGATTGCTAAAGCGGACTCTAAGTTATTGTTGTGAACAATCTATTGCTAAGTTTAATATCAAAACCGAAGTTGTGATATATGACCTTGTGAAGCAACTAGGCTTGATAATTGTGGCGGAACTACGTTATTGAACTTAGAGAGAACATTTGAACAAAGTGACACAAGCTGCAGACATCTTGTATGTTAATCTTGATGAAATTATCTAGTTCTTAAAGTTGCCATTAAATTGAATCATTAGTGCGGACACTTTGATTGTTTGTTGGTTAGGATTAGTTATATGGCGGATCCATTAATTAATCAACGTTAAGAAAAGATAAAATTTCAGAACATAAACTGCAATTTTCGTTTCAAGGATCGGTTCTAATTTCCGTTGGTGGATGTGTGCTTGCGACCAAGGTTTGTTTTCTTTATAAGTTTCGGTTTTAATTGATTTTGTTTGCTAGTTTAATTGCTGCCATAATTTAGATAATCACAAACCAAATCCCCCCAATTACATAACGTACAACATAAAAATCTGACTTGAAACTTTCTCGTGGGATCGACCCCTTGCTTGCTCTATGCTATCTTGTGTGTTGTGTTTTAAGCTAAGGTAATTAATTTGTGCGACCACGACATCGCAACAAATTTTGCCATCGTCTGAATTTTCAATGGTAATTATGGCATTGGTGGTAATTGTGTGGCAACTCTCTGTGAAATACCGATGGATATTATCTGTCGGTAAAGCCGTCTTAATGTTATCACCGACGGATATTATCCATCGGTAATGATGGCATGGCTGGTAATTGTTTGGCAACTCTCTATGAATCACCGACGGATAATATCCGTCGGTATCTATTTAAAATATATATAAAAAAATAATTTATTAATAGTAAAACTCTAATAAACAAATAAAATTGGATTAAACATTAAAAATATTAAAATAGTGTTAAATAATATTCATCCAAATATTCATTACAAATTTAATGTGTTTAAAAAACAAAATTAAACTAGGATAGCGGTAGAGCTGGAGGAGGAGGAGGAGGAGGCTGGTTGTTCCCGGGACCGTACGGCCAAAAAGACCCTGCACAAGTACCATCACCCATCTTTGATCTCATCTCCATGACTATGTGACAGAGCTCATTATAATTCGTCGAGAGTTGTTGATATTGTTGTTTCAAGGCAGTGAGCTCCTCAGACTGGGTGCTCGATATTGATGGAGAGCTCCCAACGGTTGAGACACTACAAGCCAAATGCAAGTTTTCAGCTGCAATGTTGGAGAGCCCGTAGACCCGATTTTTATCGTGTCCACCAGACGATCCCACCTCCATCTACAAATCTGGATCAAAATCTGGATGGGTCGAAGGATTGTCCCCATATCTCTCCCTCAACCGACTATTATAGGTCTCCTGAAAGTTTTTTAAAAAAATCATCATATGCAATTCAAGATGCAATTCAAGAAAATAATAACATACAAAATAAAATGAATGAATGAACATACCACAAAGTGTTGAGCATTTATGCCATCTATATTTCTCCCGAGATGAATGGCAGTTTGAATTCCCGCCAAACCGTCACCTCATTCCATCATTCAAGACCGTTATCCCTTGCGTTTCTTTTTTATTTTTTTTGGGTGTTATATCAAAAATCACACAATCTACTTCCATAGTAACAAATTAGAATTTAAAACATAAAATTATAAAACAAAAATAAATATTATTTTTGATGTTACCTAGTTGCCGCGTGATTCTCCCATACCCTCCTCACAACATTGTTGTTCGCCCTATCCCACTCAAATTTGTTCTGTGTATATAAATAATTCATATAAAATAAAAATATTACAAGATATAAAATTATAAAAATTATTTATTAAAAATAAGCTGAAAATTAAAAACTAACACCAACCTAAAATCTCTTAAACCATACATCGATAGTAGGTTTCCACTCAGGATGTTTGCAAACCTGGCTCCATTGAAACAATGGAATCTCCATCGACAATTTAAACGCCAATGTTATAGCCCTTGCAGCCTCAATGTTTGTGAACCTGAAATTAAATAAAAGTAATAATATTAATTAGTTGTTCATAAATTATGTTATAAGTATATATATATATATATAAAAAGTAAAACCTAAACAAACTTACATTGAGAGGTCATCCTTCCATTGTGCCTGGTACTTGCGGGTGAATTGACCCCGCTGTGAAGGCACACCGCTTTTGCGCTGTGAAACCGCGCTAGAAGAGGCAACATCACAAGTTGGCGTAGATTCCTCGCTGTGATCAGCACCTAAGGATACGTCCACCTCGCGGCTAGAAGAACTAGCTGCAACCGTCTTCTGACGACGTGCTGTAGATTTCATTCTACACATCTACATAAATTTATACGAATAATTACATAATTAACTTCGATTATTTTAAAAAAAAATTGACAGAGTCTCTCCTATACTGGGGGGTCCCAAGTTATCGACAAAATCATATTACACTTCCAATTTTATTTCACATCCTGATCCAATCATCCTGGATCTCAACCCAACTCATCATCCACACAAAACATCTTATTCAATAACATCATATAATGAAATTCAAGTGAAAGAATCAATTTCAGCTATGAACATTCGTTGTTAAATTGGTACTTATAGTTACAAGCAATAACAATGACAGGTAAACAATAATATTCTAAATTAAGATAAACTAATTAAGTGTAATTCTATATATAAATTAATATTTTTAACATAAATTCAACAATAACAATTATAGCAATACAAACAATAATATCATAAAAGTAATAAATAAAATGAAAAAACTAAAAAACACTATACAAAACAACCTAAACATAAAACAAACAATACACAAAACTAAAAAACACTATATCAATTCAAAATAAATTTGGGAATAAAAAATGCTTACCTTAATAGTGTGTTGAATTTAAGATTTTATCTACAAACAATAAACAAAACAAAGAGCACCAGAAAAAATAATCATGATTAAAATAATAAAAAATACAAAGATAAAGAAAAAAGAATACATACCTTTTAAAACTACCACCAAATAGGAGTAAATCTCTTCAAAAAGCCAAATGCAACCGGAGAGGAGAAGAGAAATGGAGAAGAAGAGAAACTGAGCTAAGAGGAAAAAATGAACCAAATGGGGGGAAGGGGGTGTTTTATATGGAAATTTTTCTGACAGAATTACCGATGGACATTAATTGTTATCGGTGGCATTACATTCTGTCGGTAATACCATCGGAAATTAATTGATATGCGCACCAAAAAAGTTCAAAAATTCCGCCAGACTTTTCGATCCGTCGGTACTTGTGCCGACGGACACGCGTCTAACATGCATGCGCTTTGGGATGTGTGTAATCCATTGGTGATTTCGTTGGTGATCTACGTCGGTGATTCCATCGGTGATTGTGGCACAATCCTGTAATTGTTTTTGAACTCTCTGTGAAATACCAACGGTTTAGAAGCCGTCGGTGACTCCGTCGGGGATTGTGGCACACTCGCGTAAATGTTTTTCAACTCTCTGTGAAATATCGACGGGTTATTGTTCATCGGTGTACCCGTTAAAAATAAGGAGAAATTTTACATGTTTAGTTAGTTGGAATTTTCATCTTCATCCTCAATTGAATTGTTATCATCAGCTTCATCGCACTCTTCAATTTCGTTATCATCTTCTTCAACAACATTCTTTTGTCCACTAGTAGAGCTCAGAACAGCATTCAACTCCTCTACGTCAACATTAACAAGACTATCGTTGAAAACATGAAAATTCGAATTTTCTTCTAAGTCAATCGAAGGAGCAACTCCGTATGGTTCAACTAACTCACTAGCTTGAAAGATTTTATCAATCACACTTATGTCTTCGTTCTCATCCTGAACAACCTCAACACGACCCTTGGGTTTTATTTTTAAAACGAATAACCAATCACCTCTTGATCGGTCCTTTCTAAAGGAAGGGGTGTATGTGTAACAAACTTGTTGGCATTGCTTTGCGAAAACAAAGACGTCATTTACGTTACGGTGTCTAGCTTTTAAGTTGATTTCAACGAGACCATAGTGAGGATCTACTCTGATTCCTCTATCAGTTGTGTCATACCAATAGCATTTGAATAAAAACACTGTATTCTGCTTGCTATGATATTGCAGTTCGATGACCTCTTCCAATCTACTGTAGTAGTCAACTTCAAACTCACTAGAAGTCGATCTCTTAATACAAACACCGTTGTTGTATGTCTTTCTTCCATGCCCGTATTCTTCAGTATGAAAGACATATCCATTGACAAAATACCTGTTATAGCACTTGACTTTTCTTTCAAGGCCTAGGCTTAGTAAAGACAGTGAAATAGCAGCACTACCTCCCATTTGATAAACCTTGTAAATCAAATACAACAATAATCAATAAACGAATATTATGTAAAATTGACATACAATTAATTACATTGCAAGAGATAATGAGTTTCCGATAGGACTTACATGTGTTCTAAACCATGTGGCAAATTGTTCATCTTGTAATTGAAAGATCTAGGATTCGGTCAGCTGTGAGTTATTGGACAATAAGTATCGTCGATGTTGCCTGCAAGGTTGTTCCAAATTATGAGTTTATGGTATCACAAAACATAAATAATACACTCTTGACAAAGTTTAAGTCGAACATCTACTTACTTAATAAAAGGTCTTAGCTCATCACAGTTAAATAGGACATAATTGTGTGCTTGTCTGAATTCTATTTCAGACAAATATCTTCCCCTCACGGCATTTTTAGGTGTGGGTCGTCCAAGATTGGAGAATATTGACAAGTTCCCACTTGAAGGCACTTCACCACCATCATCATGCCGTGGAACACGGTCGATCCTCGTTCTCAAATGAGGTTTGAAATAGTATGAGATAAATGTTGAGATCTCCTCAACAATATAGGCCTCACATATTGATGCCTCAACATGCGCCTTGTTCTTAACCTTTTTTTTTAAGATTGAACATGTACCTGCATATATATATTAAAAAATTATCAATTAAAAAAATAAAAATAAAAAACATTTAATTATGAATTACATAGCTCCTGTAATATCTAACCTCTCGAATGGATACATCCATCGGTACTGGACCGGTCCTCCAACTTTTACCTCAAACGGTAAATGTACGGGTAGATGCTCTATTGAGTCAAAAAATGATGGAGGGAATATCATCTCAAGTTTGCATATTGTCTCGACGATATTCTTTTCAAGCCTTTCAATGTGATCAACATTCAACTTGCTGGAGCATATATCTCTGAAGAAATGACTAATCTCCGTTAGTGCATCCCATATCTCCTTTGGCAACAAATCACGAAAAGCTAATGGGATGAGTGTTTGCATAAACACATGGCAGTCATGACTCTTCATTCCATATAATCTGCATTCCTCCGTATTAACCAGCCTTGATATGTTCGAGGCATGTCCATCGGGGAAACGCAGACTCTTAAGCCATTTGTAGACTAGTAGTTGTGCGTTTTTCTCTAGCACAAAGCTTGCTCTTGGTTTTGCGACCCGTGACCCATCACAAACCAACTCCATATTTTTACGGTTACAGAACAGCGCTACATCCAATCTAGACTTGATGTTGTCCTTTGTCTTCCCCTTCACATCCATAACGGTGTTGAAAATATTCTCAAACACGTTCTTTTCAATGTGCATGACGTCAAGGTTATGGCAAAGAAGATTGGTCATCCACCGTACTCTGACACAACATCAAACAATTCTTCACCGGAAAGACGCTGGGGTGCAACATCCTTTTCAACTCTGCCAACAAAGAAATCATTTTTCTTCTTTCTATACTTGTGATTCGGCGGCAACAAATGACGGTGATAGTAAAAAAAAGAAGCTTTACCCCCGTTTATTAGCGTGAATGCCTTGTTGTTCTCCATACAGTATGGACATGCTAGCTTTCCATGCGTACTCCAACCAGAAACCATTCCATAAGCTGGGAAATCATTGATAGTCCACATCAAAGCCGCTCTTATGACAAAATTATGTTTCCTCTAGATGTCATAAGTCAAAGATCCAAAGGACCACAACTGTGTCAACTCATCAATCAACGGACGAAGACAAACATCTATATTCCGCCCCGGACTGCTCGGATCTGGTATGACCATAGATAAAAACATGAACTCCGGCCTCATACACATCCCCGGTGGCAAGTTATAAACCATTAGTATGACCGGCCAACAAGAATAAGGAGCAGCAAATAACCCGAATGGGTTGAATCCGTCTGTACACAACCCAAGACGCACGTTCTTTAATTCAGCTGAAAAGTGAGGATGCATACTGTTAAAGTGTTTCTAGGCTTCACTGTCAGAAGGATGAACCATCACTCCATGAACCGCATAGTGTGATTGGTGCCATGTCATGTGTTCAGCAGTCCTTGGTGACATGAATAACCTCTGCAGTCTAGGTGTGATTGGGAAGTATCTAAGTTTTTTATATGCCACGAGAGTCTTCCCTCTACCAGTTTTGGGTTTGTAACGGGAATGCCCGCATGTCATGCACTCGGTCATCTCAGCATTTTCAAGGTAGTATAACATGCAGAAGTTAGGGCATATATCAATTTTCTAGTATCCTAAACCGAGGGGTTTCATCATGGACTTGGCAGCATAGAAGTTCTCTTTCAGCCTGTTCCCTTCAGGTAAAATGCTTATCGCCCATTCAATAATCTTGTCATAACCGGCCTCACTCAACCCGTGATCTGACTTGATGGTGAACACCTGTGCTACGGCTGATAATTTACTGTGGTTCGTGCAGCCATCCCATAATGGTTCGTCAGAATCTCTCAACAGATCAAAAAACCTTGTTGCATCTGCATTAGGTTCTTCTTCTACGATTGGACATTCCCTGACATTACCTTCACTCATTCTCATTGCATCCATAACCATATTCCTATAAGGATTACTGTTCTCATTTCCAACTTCATGCATGTTGCTAGCACTAGAAGTTGACCCAACCACCTGTTCTTCCATGCTCTCATTAGGAACAAATAGTTCTCCGTGTGCATACCAACACAGGTAATCCTCCATGAACCCTTTGGTTAGAAAATGTATCATTACAACATCTTGATGCAGAAACTTTAAATTTTTACACTTCCTGCATGGACACCTAATACCGCTATCAGTAAAATTTCTCGGAATAGATGTTGCGAAATTAATAAAACCCTGGACACCGTTACAATAATCCATCATCCACAATCCTTGTGTATTAAATTTTTTATTTAATTTATAATAAATTAAATGGTTGTTAATTTTAATAAAATGTGCTTCATGCAAACTATTTCATTGAGTCCTTGCCATTAGATTTCAAGCAACTCACACTTCAAAATCTTGGAAAAGGTAGGGAGTTTTTTCAACTAATTAATTAAAAAATTGCACGTTTTCACAAAAGAAAATCTAGAAAAAATAATTTTTTTTAAAAAAATTTGGCATCTAATAGCTAGGTAGGATTTGAATCGACTACTCAATCCCTCAAAATGTGGATGCTTCACGCTTCCTCAACTCCTTCTTTAAGACTTAATTGGGTCACCATGCATGTTATTAATCCCGCTTTGATTATAATCAAGTTGATCCCACTATATGAATTTCTGGAAAAGAATAAGAAGCAAAATCCTTGGCTTTAACAAATTGTTTGGTCACTGGCTAGCTATGAGTTAGGTCACCTCCACCCATCTTATAATGAATGATTCACGAGACATTGAGCTCTTAAAAATGGAAAATATGGATGGTGTTATTTGTTATTGATTTACTGCCTTGTAACTTTTGCTTTTTAAATTATTTTTTATTTAAAAAAATATTAAATTAATATTTTTTTAATGTGTTTTTTTTTACATGTTGATATTAAAATAAATAAATAAAATTTTAAAAATATTATTGTAATGTATTTTCATTTGAGAGACACTCAAATAAACACTTAATTTGTGATTGTAATAAAGAATATCGTGGCCTGTAACATTATAGTCGACTTATCTAATATATATATATATGTATTAGAGAAAAGAAATATTGGTTCTTAATTAAAAAAAAAATGAAAAACTTGGGTTAAAATAACAAGGATTAAAAGCCATTTGGAGAAAGAATTTTGATGCTAAATTTAATCGTGTAACCTTCAATAGATATTTACGTACTTGCTTATAAAAAAATAATTTTAAATCCAGGATTACTAATTAACTTGTTTTCCTTTTAAAAAAAAATGAAATTTGAAGATATATCACTACGGTAGCCTTGTAACTTCCGAGAACTCAATCCATACGCGACGGTAGAAATAAATAAAAGGTTGTCGGGTAAAAATGGTGTGATGGTGACCTCTGTTCTTTCCTTACTCGGTAAGGACACGGCATTCTGCACTGCTTAAGCTACACAAGCTTGTTTTCTTCTTATACGTAGTACTCATGTATAAGATTGATTTGGATTAATAATAATTAGTACCATAAAATTAATAATTATCAAGAACACATAAAATAATTAATTAATTGGATATATATACTTTCCATGCATTGATTAAGATCGAACGCTCCAATCACAGGGACTTCATGGTGTGATTCACGTTTAAGCTGGTAAACCACTTCATGGTGTGATTCACGTTTAAGCTGGTAAAACAAGCAAGTCCGACTTAATTTCCACCCTTGTTTACTTGTAATTAATTAATTCTATACGTGTTCAAAGGGCCATATATACGTACAGCGACTCAAGATATTAAACACCTCTCCCTAGTCGATCTCCCTCACTTGCACACACTACACCATTAAACAGTATTACAGACGGACTCATTCCGTCGGTGTCAGGAATGAAGGCCGTTGGTGAAATAATTACCGACGGTCTCACCGACAAAACACGTCCGTCGGTATAATAGTCGTCGGTAACTCCTCTTTCCATCGCTAACTCTGTCGCAAATAAAAAAAACCACCCACCGACGGAACACCGACGGTCTTATAGACGGATACGCGCGCACCAAAAAAAAATTTCCTCCGAGAACATTACCGACAGATTTAGTCCGTCGGAAATTTCAACGGTAATTACCAACGGCTTATCTGTCGGTAATTATGGCATCGGTGGGAATTTTGTGGCAACTCTCTGTGAAATACCGACGGATATTACCCGTCGGTGAAGCCGTCTGTATGTAATCACCGACGGAATATGTCCGTCAGTAATTATGGCATGACTGGTAATTGTTTGGCAACTCTCTATGAATCACCGACGGATATTATCCGTCGGTAAAGCCGTCGGCATATATTTAAAATATATATATATATATATATATATATAAAATAATTTATTAATAGTAAAACTCTAATAAACAAATAAAATTGGATTAAACATTAAAAATATAAAAATAATGTTAAATAATATTCATCCAAATATTCATTACAAATTTAATGTGTTTAAAAAACAAAATTAAACTAGAATAGTGGCGGAGCTGGAGGAGGAGAAGGAGGAGGAGGAGGTTGGTTGTTCCTGGGACCGTACGACCAAAAAGGTCATGCACAAGTATCATCACCCATCTTTGATCTCATCTCCATGACTATTTGATGGAGCTCATCATAATTCATCAAGAGTTGTTGATATTGTTGTTTCAAGGCAATGAACTCCTCAAACTGGGTGCTCGATACTGATGGAGAGCTCCCAACGGTTGAGATACTACGAGCCGAACGCAAGTTTTCAGCCGTAGTGTTGGAGAGCCTGTAGACTCGATTTTTATTGGGTCCACTAGACGATCCCACCTCCATCCACAAATCTGGATCGAAATCTGGATGGGTCGAAGGATTGTCCCCATATCTCTCCCTCAACCGGCTATTATAGGTCTCCTAAGAAAATCATCATTCAAGATGCAATTCAAGAAAATAATAACTTAAAAAATAAAATGAATGAATGAACATATCACGAAGTGCTGAGCACGGTTGTCCACAAACTGCTGCACCTCCTTTTGGCGGTCTTGACTCCGCACATGTGTCTCTATAAATAGCTCTATTGGACTCGGCTCACGTCCAAGAGATGCAACCTATAAGGAAAAAATAGGTTGAAAGTTAAATATATTATAAGGAACGACAAATTAATTAACGATATATTTCATTAAAATTAATCTTACCATCCGCTTTGCATGTGCACTGAATGGGACGGATCCGCCAGTG
>Ga0325404_1000264_pt1 | contig 52149 bp, 31 predicted proteins | sample PopdelMetagenome_18_FD_205664 | JGI IMG/M metagenome (GOLD analysis project Ga0325404, IMG submission 205664) | Populus deltoides microbial communities from Bellville, Georgia, United States - Xylem-Control-R1 | ecosystem: Host-associated > Plants > Phyllosphere > Stem > Wood/Secondary xylem...
CAATCGGTTTGGTGCTTGAACTCTCAGAAATTAGGTCTCATTTTTCCCGAGTTTGAGGACACATTTTGCTGACTCCCCTTGACCCTTGTCTTCATTCTTCCATAAGAGAACCTTGATTTCTTTCTCTCTTTCTCTCTTTCTTTCTATGTTTTTTTTTTTTTCTTGTTTCTTAGTCACAACAACTTGTTCATGTCATCAGATGGGTTCTAATTACAGAATATACAAACACAGATTTATATATCTCATGCCAGATGGGTTCTAATTACAGAATTGAATGTGAAAATAGGATTTTGTTTGATGCTTGTACAGAGGCTTTCTAATTACAATTAAGCATGCCCTCTTAGGCCTTTTCAGGTCATGTGGATTTACATGCATGTAAATAACAATGCGATTAGACTTCCACGTACATTTGAGTACTTTGGGATATATTTAATTGGAATTCTCAGCCAGCTTCCATGCCCATGATAAGCAGACAATCTGTTGACTGAAACCCAAGATTTAGGCAGCACCAACTTTTTACATGATACAAAAAAAATATCCTTACACCTCTCTTAATTTAACAAGTATTTTTATTTCCATCTAGCAATCTCAATCTTAGCAGAACACCCCTTTCATGATTCCAAGATAATATATTCTAATCCCATGTTCACATCTTGTGGTTTCATTTCTCCTAACATTCTTGTTCATTTCAAGACCTTGATTATTAATCTATTTAATTATTGCACGTTTTGAAGAATTGAAGAGATATAATCCAAACCAAGATTGAAAAAACTCAATTTCTTATTAAAATAACATAATTTAAAGAGTTCTTTCAAAAAATAATTTAATATTTAAATCGACTAGGGTCAATCAAGAATATCAACCACCAATCCACGATCAAAACATTAGACTTGATCAACTCTAAGTAAATATACTTAAATAATATTAGAGAATAATATAAATTTTATCTAAAAATTTAAGTTATTAGGTAAGATGATTCTTTAACATAGTATCAGAGCATTAATGACCAAGCAGTCACGAGTTCGAATCTCACCATCCTCATTTATTTGATAAAAATAAAGCACATGTAGTGCGGATCTATGCATGTTTCAAACCCAAAGACTTTTCATTTGAAATGATATATTAAAAAATAATATAAATCATATTTTAAAATCTCATCTAAAAGCTTAAATGATCGGGTAAGATAATTCTTTGACAAACCGGACACAAGGTGATACGTGGGAAAACTATATTCAAATACTTTGTTAACCTAATAAATATGGACCCCGTATTTGTAAGAGAAGTTAAAGCAACTATATATCACCATGAGCTTCGATAGAATACAATCTGAGATCGTCTTTGCAACTTTAAAATGGAGGGCCACAAACAAACTAGGGAACAATTATAGCTAGCTCCCCCTGCTAAGCAAAGCAACCCAGGGGAGGTGGATTGAGCTGCACCACTTCTATCGGGCAAGAAGGACTTTAGATTCCCAAGGCAATCTATTCTTCATTATTCAATTGAATTGGATATATAGATATATATAGCCAAATATTTTTGTGGCCCTCAATTACACAATTTGAATCTAAATTCTTTATTGCTTAAATTTTGTTTAACAAAATATTCTATCCTAGACTTTCATAAATCTAAATTCAATTCCTTTTTAAAGCTAATTCTATATATTTATATTCGATTTTATTTCTTTTTAATCATGTCTTCATGTCTTTATATATATAAAAAATAAATAAATTATTGTTTTCTTGCAACAACTCTAATATTTCAAATTAGCCAATAGCTATAATTAATTAAACATCCGTATGCTAAATGACCTTCCCCATCATTTATGAGTCAAGAAAATTAAACCTCAAATTGACAAAGCTTAGATCACAGTTTCTTGGACGAGAAAACATCAAATTGTAGACTGAACAAAATTTATAAGGCATCAAAATTGTAGATTTCTTGTTGGTTTTTCAGTTTCACCATTATAGTCTTCATCTGCACGCCCTACCTAGTGCACATAAGACGTGGAAAAGCACCACCGAACCCTAATCTATCAAGCTGTAAATAGACATTTTTCCTCTTGACATAATGCGTTGGATCAATCTCCAACCATTAGATTGAGATTCTACCACAGTAGACAGGTTCTTGGAGGGCATAAAAGTAAAGGAAAACACAGGAAGAAGATGATGATTTAATTATAAAAAACAAAAATTGCAGTATATGGTGCGAATTTACACCTCAAAAGCTGTTTATTTTAGCTAAAACAGCAACATCTCATGTAGGTTTTTGGAAACACAACAATTCCCACGTCCCTTTCTTTACGATAACCCCAATCTCTCACTCTTTCACCACCACCTTCCCTTTTTTTAAAAAAAAGGTAACAAGAAAAATAAATTATTATTCATTTAATCTCTCTTCTTCATTGCTTCTCTGTCTAGATAGACAAAGAAAGTAAAGGCTATAAATAGGGAAGAAGAGTGAAGCCATAATAAGCACTTCTATTTCTTTCAGAATTCTACAAAATAAATTTTCCGAAAGCTGAAGAGGCCGGAGTACTGTGACCAAATTAAGCCTGCAGGTCTGTGCTCCTTTCTTCTAAAAACATGCATATGTTGTTATAATTGCATGGTTTCTTGCACAAATAAGCAAAGATTTTATCATAGATTTTGCTGCCAGTGAAAAAACAAGAAAAGAATCTTCTTCCTTACCTTACACATGAACATCTCTCTCTCTTTCTCTTTTATTTTTTCTCATCTTCTTTGCTTCAGTGCCCATTCCCTAGATTTCCTTCATTTAACATTATTCCTTCTCTTCTGTACAAAATTCATGTGTTTCTCTTCTTTTTTACATAGGCTCTTCATGTTTTCAAGCTTTCTTCATCTGATTTTTTCCCTTTTTTTGTTTTTCTTTTATGTAAAAAATTTGAAGAAATACACTGTTATGAATGGGAGAAAAGTTTAAAGACAAGGGTTTCTTCTTCTTCTTCTTCTTTCATGTGTTTTGAAGTTCTTTCTCTTCAGCACAGCACAGTTTGATCAGCTGATCTTAAGATGATGCACTTGAGGTTTTATTTTTGAAGCAGTTCATGTCGTTTTCACTTCAGCCACATGTATAATCATCATCAACTTCTGCTGATCTGAGTTATTGTTGTCCCATCAAGACTCCGGATATATATTTGAGAAGAGAGACATGAAGAGAAAGACAAGTGCAAGAAAATGGGACACGCTCCCAATAGTAGTAAAATAATTAGTACATAAATCATGTTTAACTCATGCTAGATTCCCTTCTCATTTTCATCAGATCAAAGGGTATACAATATACATACATACATATATATATATATCCACTTTTCTTGTTTCCCTTCTCCATATTTCTTAGTGTGGTTTACATCTTTCAAAACCTGGATCTTTTGAGATAAACCTCAATGCTCAAGCTCTCCTCCCATTCGTTTTTCTTCCCCTTAATCATTCTTACAGATCTTGCATATATAAGACAACCTGTCCTTCTGGTATTTCTTTCTTGGTAGTTCCTTTTGGCAACCTTCTTGAACATCTTTTCTCGCCTCATGATCATCTTCTTCTTGAAATCAAGTTTCTTTCTTTCTTCTTTTGGAGATTTTTGTTAGTCTAAGCACTTAATGCATATATTGCCTAGTGGTTTACATCTTTCTACACCAAGATCTTTTGAGCTAAACCTCATTGATAAAGCGATATCCTTCAATCTCTTCCTCTCCTTAATCATTTTTGCAGATCCATCATTTTTTTCTGAACAACCTATCCTTCTTCGCAGTTCTTTTTGACACTTTTATCGAGCATTCTTTCCTCATCTCACCTTTTTCTTGAAATCAAGTTGCTTTATTTGTCTTCTGGGGAGGTTTCAACTTTAACTTGTTGAATTAATTCATCCAAAAGGAAAAATATTTCACTGAAGAATGCAAAGAAACAGATTTGCACACCATTAAACTTCAGTAATACCAACTTTTTTTTATTCTTAATTTTTTTTCCCATTTTCTATTTTACTCTTTATAAAAAGATTTTTTTACCATTTACTTCTCTACAGTCTTTCTCAGACTGTTGCAATTACCTAGCTATTCCATGCTTTTTTGGTTGGCATGACATGTAAAGGTCAGATCAGCTAGCTATTAAGTTAAGAAAACTGGCGCATATATAATACATAAGCTTGTTTGGGTTATGAAAAAAACGATCTTTTGTGTAGACATGGGAAGAGGAAAGATTGAGATCAAGAGGATCGAGAACACCACCAATCGTCAGGTTACTTTCTGCAAGAGGAGAAATGGGCTCTTGAAGAAAGCTTATGAATTATCAGTTCTATGTGATGCTGAAGTTGCTCTCATCGTCTTCTCTAGCCGTGGCCGTCTCTACGAGTACGCCAACAACAAGTAATTTTACCTTCTCCTTATTGTCTTTTCTTTTGGATCTTGATGGGAACCTCCTTTTCTTTTTCACAGATCACTAGGACTTTGTTTGATGTTTCTTTTGTCATAATAAGTGCTTCTTTCATAGAACAAGAGACAGTGAAGGGTGAAATATTAGGAGGGTATATCCTAAATTATGCAAACTGTCCATGATTTTTGGCTTTCCAAGGAGTTGTTTGTCAGATCAGACTATTTGACTTGGATCTCAGTTGACCGACACTGATATGCTCGTTTCTTCTTTATACTGATATTATCTCGACTTTACTGGAAGTTTAGCAGAGGAACGGCAGCATAAAAGCCTTCTCTTTAAATTCCTAATTATCACGGGAACGAGAGTATAAAGCCATGTCTTCTATATGTGAAATAAGAATTGACCGTATCAAGAAATCATGATCTCATTGTCATCTTCCAGTGTGCTTTCTTTCCTTATTTTTGCTGATCCTTTTGGTGGTTCATATGATCTGAAGTGCTTTTAGTTCATGATTTTTTTCTTCCTCTAGTATCCATGCATTCATTAACACGTCTAATGGGATCTAATTATAAATCACGATAACAAACATTTTGGCTGTTTGTAAATTGAAATCATGATTTTCATAAGAAAGATGCTTTAAAGATTAATTTGAAGTACTGTTCCTGATTTTTTATTTGCCCTGTGCTATTTTACTATTTATAGTGAGTATTCACTACCATTATAGGTGTTAAAGATGATATTGATTTGCCTAGACACATTGTAGGGCTTCCCCATCTAGGTAATTAATTAAGCAAACATGGGTATGCTAGGAATCGGAGTGCATTTAGGGCTTCCATGAAGAAGGATAGTCATATTAAGAAGAACTTCTTTCTGATTTTTTAAAGTATTTTTTTATTTAAAAATATATTAAAATAATATTTTTTTATTTTTTTTAAATTTATTCTTAATATTAACATATTCAAATAATCTGAAAATATTAAAAATAAATTAATTTGAAGTAAAAATAATATTTTTAAAAAAGTATATTTTTAAAACGCAAAAACAAATAAGTTTTAAGTAAAATAAAAAAGATTAAATATTTCTAAGTAATTAATAAGATAAATTTACAACAAATTAAAATTTGTTTGTTTCAACTAAAATATTTGCCATCTTGTTGAAGAAGAGTTACAGATTTATCAACATCAATAACAAAAACACTTAGAGTACAATAATGATAGTAATAATTATCACAGTAACAGTTGCAAAGAAAGCAACAAGTTCTTTCTGATCTCTTAACAGAACTGATCTTCTTCCCTCCATTAAGACCTGGGATTGTAAAGCAAACCCTAGCTATCGTCTTGATTGTCATTTTTACCTTTTTGGTGCTGCAATTTTTGAGGATCCATACTGTGTAGCTGGGACTCGGCACTCCGAGTGATTAAGCCTGGCCCTTTTCCCATTCCATTGCTAACATGGGCGCTCGGTTTTCAGTACCTTCTGTTTCCACTTTGAGCTTTCACTGACAACAGTTTAGACTTCTATCTTTTGCTAGCTCTTATTCATTCCATAAGATCAGAGATTTTAAAACAAGTCAGTGAAGACAAACAAGTTAAAAATGAAAGCTCAAAGTGGAGACAAACCTAGACATCTTCTTTAGTTCTTCTAACTCTTTTCAAAAGCTTCATTAATGGTCCTTTCTCTTCCTCCCTCTTAACTTTATTTACGGATTGAATGCTCTAGCAAGGAAAAGGTTATCAACGAAGTAGAAAGTAGAGCAAATCTATTTCAAGTCCTTGTGAAAAGTCACATAGGGAGATTCATTTGCCATTGTCTTTCCTCCATGGAAACCTGAACTGAATTTCCATGATCAGTCCCATGATAACCTTTTTGTTCAATCTTTTTTAGTATCTTTATTGATCATATAGCTCCAAAGTTTGAAAAAGTTCTATGTGTTATACAAAATCTATTGAAACTTCTTTTGAGAAAAAAAAAACTATTGAAATTGAAATGCAATTAACCATGAGCTTACTGAAGTATGTGAATTTTCGTATAATAGTTCATATCATAATAAAAAATTAATTTTTAATAATAAGTTTATGTTCAATCCCAAATTCACTTCTTTCCAACTCATGATTTTTAATTTTCTACCTAAAAAACTAACCATCAAAAAATAAAATAAAAAAAATATTATAAATATTAAATTATACTTGTTATCCATCAGGTCCAAAAAATATCTATTCATTCAGATTAGGTCAGTATCTATTGAGTTTAGATTAATATGTATATGTATATTAAATTATAAATATTATTCATATATATGTAATATTGTATCAAGTAAAATCTAAATATTTTACAAATATATTTATATAATATAAATACATATTTTAGATTAGGTTTAAACAGATATTGGGTCGGATTAATAATATTTATACCCTATTTATTATTCAACAAATTTAAAAAATATATATTTATTTAGATCAGACTAATATCTATTAAATTCGGATTAAATTGTTATCCTTATATCTCTCTTCAAATTTTTCGATATCTTCTTACTTGTTTCCTTGTTGCTTTTGTTGCTCCTAGCTTTGGTTTTGGTTTTGTCGTCATTTCGTTATGCTTCTTTTTGAATTGTGTTGTAATTGTCTTTTCAATAATTATTCAACTAAAAAAAAATGTAGGCTCTCTTTTGATCTAAGCTCAACAACCGCTTAAGTGCTTATTAACCATGGAGTTCTCAAAGAATATTTTTGAATAAGATGTTCTAACAATTCAATAAAAAAAAGTGCATGTCTTACGTTTCCTATAAGTAGATAAACGTTTTAAATTCTTCTAAATTCTAAAAATTCAAATACAATTAGTTAAACATTAATTAGTAATCTTGATAATGATGATTACTTATCAGGCACTAAATTAATAAATCTTAACAAGTTCCCTTGATCATTCTTTAGCCAATCAATCCAGCTTTATACCCACGAGATGCTGGGTTTGAGAGCCTATCCTCTCTCAATGATTAAAAAAAATAAAAATTCTACTGAACTAGCTATGATCAAAATTTCTAAATTTCAACCCACAAACCGGACTTGTAACTTAGAAAAAGATGCCAAGTACTGATGCAGGATTGGTTAATTTGGTGTCCAGTTCACGTACGGGTAACTCCTTTCTCTTCTTTTAATGGTGTGATTGATTACAATATCTATTCTTCACAGCACATTCTTTAATCTTGATCTTTTACTCTTTCATGGCTTATACATCCCATCTTCTTTTGATCTTCCTGTTTCCATTTTCAGCTTTGGAAATCTCCCCATCCTTTGCTTGTTTAATTTCCCATAGCAAATCTAAAATCTCCTTTACTCTCAGTTCTCTTCGCCCTAAAAGTATGTTTTACTCTCCATAGTTGTCTTTTGTAGTGTTTCCATTCTTATGTTGGTGTAATAAATGAATATATATATATATATATATATATATATATATATATAGAGAGAGAGAGAGAGAGAGAGAGAGAGAGATTTTGCTACGGTTTCTTCATTTTTAGTAATGGCAAGTGGAAAGTCAAGGAAAGGTTCTGCTATTGTTAACTTGGCGCGTGAGGTGCAAGAAAGTATCTTGTTCTCTATACAAATGAACTTAGCTGTCCTGGAAAGTTGACAACTGCAGTGGTCGATGTTTCATTGTTATGTTCTTTTGATGTATCTTCTCCACATAAAAATCCCACACGACACAGTACTATGATATTGATATATACTAGGTTTAGGTTGGTTGACAAGGAAATGCTGTAAAAGCAACTTTTTCATGCACTTGTTTTCATTCGATTAACATCTTTACATTACATCTTGATTTTTCTTCATGTTATTTGATTTTCAAATGTAAATCAAACATTATTTTATGAAACCCTAATGCTGCTTACAAAAAAGTTTGAAACTGTAAAAATTAAATATGGATCTCAGATCCTTTTGCATTGATCCTTTCCTGTTCCATTGTTGTTTGAACTTATAAATTTTGTTTATCTTTTGTAGCAGCATAAGATCAACCATAGATAGGTACAAAAAGGCCAGTTCAGATAGTTCAAATGCATCCTCTATCACAGAAATCAATGCCCAGGTATGCTTTTTCTTCCTCTATATTTTTAATCTTCATCAATTTATACCAAGTTGTTTTAAATTTCAGGTGCTTGAATTTCTCTCGATTCATTAGCTTACTTACTTTTCCTGTATTATGAAATATAGTATTATCAACAAGAATCAGCAAAGCTGCGGCAACAAATTCAAATGCTACAGAATTCTAACAGGTATACGATCTCCATTGTATCTTTTTTAAGGTTATAACCTAAAAATGGAAAAACTATTAAACAATGGGACGTTTCCGTCCTCTTGATTTTGTTCTTAGCAAATTAATGGAGATTTGTGTACAGATATCTAACTTAATCTGCACAATATTAGCTGAACATGTGAATTTGTGATGCAAAGTTTAGCTTAAATAATTTTGTCTGACTATGATCCCCTTCCATAACCCCTCTCGTTCTAGGTGTAATGAGATTTGATCCATCATCCATGACCTCTAAAAAAATTACTAAATGACTCTACTAAGACTTTGAAACTTATACATGCCTTGAATGGTCCTTTCTTTTACACACTCTTCATCACAGTTCGATGCTGCTCATGCTTTCCCTTTTTCTTGTAGGCACTTAATGGGCGATGCTGTAAGTAATTTATCTGTGAAAGAGCTTAAGCAGCTGGAGAATAGGCTTGAGAGAGGCATTACTAGAATCAGGTCAAAGAAGGTAAAAAGATCATACAACTGAAAGCAAATATGTAAATGTTCAGTCACGTTTAATTAATATATCATCACCTCTTGATATGATCATTTGCAATTTGCAGTAGTGGTATTTTAAGCCAGTTTAACCTCTGTGAATAGGACTTGCTTATGATCTTAATTTCTTGTCTTTGTTTCTTCAACAATTAATTATATCTTTCCATTGTTTCATACATGCATAGAATTAATCATGTACATCACTGTAATGGCTCTCAACTTTTTTGCTGTATCAAAGTTTTTTTTATGTCCTCAATTATTTTTGTTCCTCTACTTGTCTGTTGCAACAGCATGAGTTGCTGCTAGCCGAAATTGAGTACTTGCAGAAAAGGGTAATTTCTAGCTTGCTCTCACTTTCATTTTATACTTTAGGAACCTCTTTTTTGTCTAATTCATGTCCGAATTGATTTACTTTTTAGGAGATTGAGCTGGAAAATGAAAGTGTTTGTCTTAGGACCAAGGTAATGAAGAACACCAAATTCTCTTACGTATCAAATGTTGATGAGGCTCTTCTTGATATTTCCATATCCTTAACAAATATAATACCACGCATTTGACTTAAATGGTTATTCTTAAAAATCTCAGATAGCAGAAGTTGAGAGGCTTCAACAAGCCAACATGGTGACTGGAGCAGAGCTGAATGCAATCCAGGCATTAGCAGCCTCTCGCAATTTCTTTGCTCCACATTTGCTTGAGGGTGGAACTGCATACCCACACAATGACAAGAAGATTCTCCATCTTGGGTAATCATCTTTCCATTTTATCTTGTCTTTGTTTAGCATTGCATTTTATCTATTACTGAATGCTGTAGAGGCATGCTCCTTCAAGTAAGAGGACTAAATGTTCAGTATTGACTTGATTTTTTTTCTTTTTTTGCTTTATTCATGCAGGTAAAAAAAGAAATATTGGAGAACTGGTGTGCAAGTGGTATTTTGATATATATATATATATATATATATATATATATATATATATGTAATTCAATCCAGAAAATAAAGATGCTACGATATTATCTGGTAATATTGTGTCATGTGTGCCCTGCTTAATTTGGAATTGATGTTTAAGAGTCCTTAATTACCTGATCATTGTCAGCTGGATTTATTATCTGCCTAGATAAGATGTGAACATTACTGGTACTTGCTTTAATTTGTGTGGTTTTTTATGAATTCTACTAATAAACAGCTAGCTCAATATTAATCACTGCTGAAAGGCTATTGATTATGCTAGTTTTATCTTGTTTTGTTTGAAGGTTTTCTGTCATATAAAACTATCTAGGAAGCTCTTTGAGGGATGATACTGCCGCAGAAAAAGTTCAGGTCAATCTAAAATGGGAACATCCAATCTTAATACCTGCCTATATCATAGTCAATTCTACAGTAATTACGTCAATTCTACAGTAATTACACCCAGATTAATTCATGATATAATTAGGTAACTTGATTAACCTGTATTAATTTAAATTAATTTAAATGACTTCACAAAATCTGTGAAAAAAATCACATTAGATTTTAACCTGATTATAAATTAGTCTTTTTGGTCGCTAAATCAATTTCAAGTTGATTTTTTTTACACCTAACTCTGATCAAGGTTAAATTGATTGGATCTCAAGTTTACCTATTAAGTCAGATTAAATCTCGAGTGGATCTATTAGTAAAGGATTATAACCTACTAGACTCAAGCTATAATTGAATTTATTATTCGAGTCCGTTTGGAAATACGGTGCAAACCATGTTTCTTTAAATTTTGAAATTTTTTTTGTTAAAAATTATTTTTTTCTGTTTTTAGATCGTTTTGATGTGCTGATCTTAAAAATAATTTTTTAAAAATAAAAAAATATCATCCTAATATATTTTTAAGTGAAAAATATTTTAACTCACATCTATTCTCATATAGCATGGCCTGAGAATAGAAAGCATATGTAACATGCCCTAGCCATAAATGTTTTTAATTTTACATTTTTTAGAGGAACTTGGTCTTGGTCAAGAAAACTCCCTTAACAGCTGACCAAACTGTCTCAAACCTATGAACAAAAAAATAGTTGTCTCAAACCAAAAGGTCCAGAACACCGTTGATTGGACATGAAAGCCACCGCTTGCCAACTCCGACTAACCCTGAACTTGCCATTCAGAATGAGAGCATCTCTTTAAAATATGGCAAAACGATTAGAGATGGCAAACTAGCAACATCCACCTGCCCCCTGGAAAATGTAGTCATAGACTTGCTAGAGAGTCCTACTTACCCACCTGCTTCTCAGATTTCAAGATTTTTTCAAAGCTTAAGACAGAATTATTTTCTTGAATGGATCTTCAATGATTTTTTTTACTATCTAATAAAATATTTTAAAAAATGTGCAAGAAATTTGACCTCCATGACTACAGGGCCAGGAAAACATGAATCCAACCCTATATCTAATGGAGGGTGCTAAACCAAATCCATTCCAACCCACCTCCATTGCTATTCCAAGCATGAGCACAAGAAACTCCACAAAGTCAAAATCCCATATTCACTAAATGTGCTTTAACCACCATTGATGAAGGCAAAATTAAAATGAGCAGACATTATGAGTAATATTGCTTCACTTGAAACATTGTTAAACACCATTGTAAGCACTTACACTGGGGCACCGTATCATTTCAAGCATCAAGTACTATTAGACGCATTTGCAGTATGAATACTGCAAAAATCATAATATAAACAACAAACAGAATAATAATAATAATAATAATAATCTCATCCGTTTTCACCCCATTGAACATGGTCTCTCACTTGTGTCATAGAATGGCACAGCCTCCCTTATTGCGGAGCTCCTCGTGAGCCTTCTCTAGCCTCTCTCTAAGCATGCGAATTTCTTCGTTTGATTTCCTTTGCTCTAATTGGGCGCTCTCTTCTGCCCGTAATCGTGCAGCTTGCTCTTCTGCCAGCCGCCGCTCAAGATTACCAGTTGCCTCTTTAAGCTTCATCTCAACCTGCAAAAACATTAGCATCAATAAGCAATGGATAGTTTCTCTAAATGTTGAAATATTATTTTTTATTTATATATATGGATTGTTTTGATGTGCTGATGTCAAAAATAATTTTTTAAAAATAAAAAAAATATATTATTTTAATACATTTCCAAACAAAAAACACTTTAAAAAACAACCACGACCACATTTTCAAACACTCTCCTAGCTATCCATCAAACCACTTCAAAATTTGATCTTCAACAAGAGCACATGGGAAGTCAGTAAAATCAAAGGGAATTGAGGAATACCATATCAGTTACTCGTTTCAACTGATCTTCATATTGCCTTTTCATCTGCTCCTGCAACTCTGATATTTCTCCTAAAGAAAAATTCCCTTTCAAGTAATCAACCTCTTCTTGTTGACCACGGAAGTTCATTTCCCCTTTCTGTCAAATCAATCAAGTTATTCTCCCAAAACTTTTACAATAAAATTATCGAAATTTTTAAAACACTCACCTGTATTTCAGCAAATAATTCGTCACTGTATGGTTGACCACCATTTTGTTCTATGACTCTGTTTACAAGGGATAGAAGCTCCTGCACCTGCTCAACTCCCTTAAGTACATCTTTAGTTTTGTTATTAAAAAGAACTCTTCGATTTTCACAGAGTGTGAGAACTTCCTGCATAGATTTTTAAAAGATTGTCAAGCATTTAAATAAACTACAAAATCTTGCATGAGATATCTTGCATTTAATCACTAGGGGTAAATATCTGGCCAATCACTCAAGAGAAGAAACATTCCATCTCTCGCCTGCTGAACAATTTTACTTTTGACATTGACAGAATTTGTTGATTATCATAATCATTTTTTGTTAGCAACCAATAAAAATTAAATTTCAAAAGATACTCATCTGACAGATAATTTGTCAGTAAACCAACAAACCAGTTGAGCTCATTCAACCAAATGTCAGCTAATTTCTCAAAGTAGTTAATAACGTTTTCAAAGTGTTGAAGCATGACCAGCACCGACCAGCGAAGAAGTCTCCAGTCTAAATATCTAGACTCTTAAACCCTTTTCAAATAGTATGGTTTTCTATTTAAAATTTCAAGGCCATAGAAGATGTTTTTATGCTAAGGCTGCACTGCTGCTAGTAAGCTTGCATTTATACTTATTTTTAACTTAAATAACACAAAAAATCATGTCAACAGCATAACATTGGTAAAATTGTATTAAAAATATCTTGGCACAAAATAGCAGCACACCAACCAAGAGCATTTGGATCTGCATGATTTAGAAATTGTTCAAATTTTGTAAATTTCGTAATTGTTCAAATTTTGTAAATGTATCTATAACCTCATAACAAGTCAATTCTAAGGAATGCAATGACAATAAGTAATCTTGAGTCTACACTCATTTTCAATTCAACTCATGTCATAGGCATCTAGTAAGTTGCAATATAAAATCTTCCGGCACAGAATAGTGGCAGACCAATCCAGAGAATTGCGATCTATATGACTTAGCAAAATTCCCAACCTTGTTATTTATTTTCAATCAACAAGAAGTTCATTTTTTTACAATTTTACTGTCACTTGTGGAAAACCAAACCAAATCAAAGGTATAGATTTAAGTAACAAAGGTACAAAATTTTTGCACAGCATTCATTATAGTTACCGCTAACTGAAAGAACACCACAGAGCCATGACTAGGTAAAACAAAGGAAATTATGCAAGGAAAAAAGAAAAGAAAAGGTAAAGAAAACTCTGGAAAGAAGTGTTCAATAAGAAGAGAAGTCATTTAGTAAAATTATTAGTAAACTAAATGCACTACAAGAAATTTGAATTAAAATTCAAAAAACGTTTGCCAGATTTACAAAAATTGACATCTTTAAATTTTAGTTTGCTGAAGGGTCCTAAGGCATTTCAGACTTCAAATTTTGCAACCTTAAACAACAACTATTCTCTGGAGACCAACATGATGAGAGCATAATCAAGCTCACCTCTAATCAACATGGAGTTGTATGCTGTAAACTATGTTAAAATACAACATACTAATGACGCCATTAAAATTCCTGACAATAAAGAGTTTAAACTCTTGAGATGCCATTCTTGTACAACTCAAACAAAGAGCCAAAGTAACAAATGCAATCATACTAAATTTCAAAACCTCAAGTGTAATAAGTCGAAAAGAAAAAGAAGAGACCTTTAAAGGCTGTGGACACTCGCGACCCAAATAGTCTTCTAAAGTCTCATCATTATCTTCAAGCTCATCTCCCCCAGTGAAGACTACAATCATGTAGTCAAGTATCTTACTTCCAAACAAAGTTTGTAAGCTGCGAAGGGCTGCTTCTTCTTCTTGTGAAAAGCGGGTCCTAACTGAGAAAACTACTAGGACAGCATGGATCCCATCCTTTGCCATATTAATACATCTGACAATTTCTCTGCCAACAAATTCAGATCCGGCAGAAAAATCAAAAAGTCCTGCAATGGCTATTTTGTTAGTTCTTATGTACCAAGAAGTTGTAAGCAAATTATGAAATACAAAAATAACAACAATGGAGTAGAATGGTTGTTTGTGACCAGGTTATCTTGCATAAAATAGCTTGCTGTCCATACCAGGAGTATCAATGACATTGATAATCTGACCATCTCTCAGTACAGTTCTCTGCAATTCACAACTACTGGTAACACCGGATGAGCTAGCCCTTGACTTGAAGGCCTTTCTTCCAAGAATACTGTTACCAGTCGCACTTTTTCCATTGCCTGTGCGTCCAACCAAAACAATTGTTCGAACCCCATTTGATGGTGAAGCAAACTCCCAATCGTCATCCATTGCACTTCCACCCATCGTGCCGGATCAGATCACCTACAACATTTCATATTTTAACACACTTTTGGTAGGGAATTCCATTTGTATAACTTAAAAGTAGCAATGCAACTGATCATACACGGTTTCCATATGGTCCAAACAAACTTCTTACGTTTGAATATCAAGCAAACCTTTTAAGACTATTTAAATCCATAAAGTAACCATGATACTAAAGCTACTCCACAATGTGATACAATCAAACACCTTGCAAGAAACGTTTGAAAGCCAAAAAAAAAAAAAACCACGGTGATCCTGTCATACTGGTTACCTTACAGAAACACAATTCAACTGAAGATCAACAAAACCCCATCACCAACACACAAGAAACATTTGAATGTCAGCAAATTTAAGAAAACAAAGATGATCAAAATAACATAATCACAAAGAGATATAACCCTACAAAGAAAACATAAGCCAAAGAACCCAGTAACCCTGATTAGAAAATTTCAGATCCGATTTCTAATTGAAAATTAAGCAAAACCCAGAATTCAAAGAGATTCAAGAAACAGAAAAGGTAAAGTCTTTATCCTTTTTTTTCTTATACACTGTTACCTTCCCCTGCAACCAAACCAAAGAAAGAGAACCCACAAGACTTGTGAAAACAGGCAAACATAACAGTGCAAAGGAAAGAATAAAAAAGAAAACTTTGATCATCGTACAAGATAAGTTAAGGATTGAGGAGATTACTTACTTGGTTAATTAAGAGAGATAGAGAGAGACCAAACACCCGAGAGAAGATAAAGAGGTTTATAGCAATTTACTGAGCTATAATAACTAGTGATAAAATACAACTCGCATCTTATGTATAATACCAAAGACTACAGGGACTAGGAAACATCTTGTTAAACACGCTTTTCTGGATTCTGTTCCCTTTACTTCAAAGCTTACTTGGGATAAAATCGGAACCGTTCCAAATCTCCTTGGACTGGTAGCTTCTTCTTCTTCTTTTGGTTTTATTTACAGAGTAACTGTTTTGTATTCTAGTTTCTGTTTCCCTCGTTACTGATATTGAAGTTGAAAAGAGTCTACTTATTTTTATGGTGAAAAAATGTTTTTGAAAAAATATTTTTTTTATTTTAAATTAATATTTTTATATTTTTAGATTATTTTGATTTGTTTTTATTAAAAATAAATTTTAAAATATAAAAAAATATTATTTTAATATATTTATAATAATAAAATATTTTAAAAAATAACAACCATCATAATATTAAACAAGCACTAAATAGATCTAAAAATATAATTTAATAATTTTTAGATAGTTTTGATTGGTTTAAAATTGCTTAAAAACCATTAATTTAGTATTTTATTTTCATAGTTTTTAGACAAAATCGTTTTCAATCCCGTTATCAAATACACATTTAAACTTATATTTTTAAAATCGAATACTTTTATACGGTCTCACCCTCAACTACTGCTCAAAGTACAAAAAAACAAAACATTAAAAGAAGTGGCTAAATAAGATAAGCCACACCTTAAATAATGTTTTGTTTATTTTTAATTTTACTCTTTAACGATTTAATTTTTTTATTTAGTTTTTTTAATATTAAATTATTTTAAACATTGATTGGTAGTTTTTTTTTATATACATTGAAACCTGGCTTAACCCGGCACCGGGACTGGAACCGGACCGGATTTAAAAAAACAGAGGAAGTCAAAATTTAAGGTGACCCGATTGACCGACGGGTTGACCCAACTACCAAGCTAAAAACTCGATTGTAATCCATTAACTTTTGTTTTTTTACTAAAATAACATCGTTTTGATTTTAAAAAAAATTCAGAATTAACTCAGGTGGCCTGGTCAAAATTCAGAACTCGAATCTTGAGTCAGGTCGACCACCAAACCGGGTTTAAAAACTATAACTATATTAATCATGGATAAACGCATATTAATTATCCACTTTCTTTGTTGCTCCTTACTTTAAGAACGCATGATTGAAAGTGTCCATCTTCATTATATTATGCATTTTATTTCTTTTAATCCAAACATCATAACTCTAATATATGATATTCATCTTGCTCAACTCATAATCAAGTCTTATCTTTTATTTAGGCTCACATTTATTTTAATATGGAAACGCTTATAAAGTTCAGTCCATTATTTCATTTTTCTTACCTTTTAACTTAAATTATCTCTTTGACTAATTTATCATTCTCGTTGGTTTAGTTTTTTTATATATATAATTTTAATTTTTAATATTATATTTGTTGGAAATGGATTTATTTGCTTTTTATAAATTTATTTTGATCTTATGACTCAGATTACAAGTTTAACAGTTTAATCCGAGTTGACTCGGTTTGTTTTTAGGCTGCTTTTTCTAATTGATTTTTTTTCATCCTTCAACATTGAGCTGGTTAGAAATTGAAATTCATAATTTTTTTTATTTTTTTTGTATGAAATTATCTCGATCTCATGACTCGGGTTGACTCTGTTTATTTTTTTGTTTCCTTTTAATTGAATTTATTAAATTAGAATTCATAATTTTTTTCTATTTGCTTTCTATAAGATTATCTTGATCTCATGACTTGGATTATGAGATTGGAAAGTTAACCAAGTTAGCTCGAGTAGTTTTTTGTTTTTTTTATTTAATAGATTTTTTTTTACTTTCACCTTCCAACAACTCAAGCTTTTTTTTCATTATTTTTTTTTAATTTTATTATTTAATAATAAATTGTTTGGAAATTAGGCTTCGTTATCTTTTTTTAATTTTCTTTATGTGGAGTTATTCAGGTCATATGGATTTAGTTTTTTTTTTTTATTTTCAATCTTCAAAATTGAATCTATTGAAAATAGAGCTTTTTTGTTTTTTTTTTTGTTTTGTTTTTGTATAAGTTATCACAATCTCATGATCTAATTGACGGGTTTAACAAGTTAGCCCAGGTTTATTTGGGGTGGTTGTTTTTTCAATTCTATCATCTGACATTAGGTTGATTGATTGAAAATTGAATTTCATGATTTTTTATTTATTTATTTTTTATAGGGTTATCTTGATATCATTAGCCGAATCATGAATTAATAAAAAAAATCTTCAAAATATATCCATGTTTTTTGTTTTTTATTTTAATTCTCAAAGAAAGGTGATTTGCATGGCAGCAATAAGAATTAATAAAAAAAATCTTCAACATATTCACTTTTTTTAGAATGAGATCTTCAAAATCAATAGTCAATGAATTCTTTAATAATAAGTTTAAAAAGGATAACAACTCCTTGTTTTTTTTCTTTTTCCCGCCAAACCACTTACTTGACTCTTGTGGATTAAAAGGTTCCTATTTCTTGTTTATTTTTAATTTATTTGTGATGAATTTTTAAATAAAAAATGAAAAACATTTTTTATTTATAAAAAAAATACTCAAAAATATATCTAAATAAAATTCCATAATCTAAGAATCAGGCTTTCCATTAAATACCTAAAAGAGTTATTTTTTGATGTCTTATAAAAAATTAAGAAATTAAAAGGTTCAAATTATTATAAAAAATAGAATTTTAACATTCAATTAATAAAAAACAAAAACGTAAAACACTCTGCCACTGAACTTATTGCACTATGAATTAGAATAATATAAAGATAATTTTGGCATTCTAAAAAAAAAACTAAAAAAATGGTATTAGTGTAATACGATCTTTTTCTGTTAGATCCGCTAGATAAATTGAGGACAAATTGTTTTATTTTTTATTTTTTTAATACAGTGAAATAATTTAATTAACTTTAAAATAAAATAAAAACTTTTAGCTTTCTTTTTAAATTTTTAAGCACAATAAAGTTAATGAATTACTTTTGCAAGCAAAAGTTATTAAACTACTTTGATGTTTTTTTTTATTTTTTCCTGTTTTTTTTAAATCAAAGTTGGATGAGAAGCAATTTGATATTTTGATAAATATAAAATATTATAAAAAAATTTAGCTAGCATATGCAACGTATATGCTAGCTTTTAGAATGCCTCCATGCTTTTCATTATCATCGTTCTACAACAGAATGCCAACTTTTCTGACAATGTTGGAAGCGTGGTGTCTTCTTTCATATTGGGTGGTGTATGTGATTTTTTGGGCGATAGTTTGTTACCAACGATCTCTTTTTTTCTTTCCTTTTTTATCTCTTCTTTCCTCATTAAAATTTCATAATTGTCTTTTCATTTACTGATATTTCAACTTTAATCCTTATTTATTTGATTTTTAATTTTTATTCTTGGCCCTTTTGTAATATTTCAATTTGTTTTCAATTTTATCATTGGATCCGTAATTGTGATTTGTTATTTTTTCAAATATGATCTTCATTGTTTTTATTTTGATTTAGATTTTTTACATTCTTTTGTGATTTTGATTTTTCTTATCAATTTTTCCTTTTAATTCAAAATTCTAGGTTGTCCTCTCATTTATTTTTATTTCAAATTAGATCCTTATTCTATTAATTGCTATTTGTTTTTGTTTTTAATTCTTTTATATAATTGATTTATTTTTCAAATTTATCTTTCAATTCAAAATTCTAGATTATCCTCTTATTTTCTTTTTATTTCAAATTACATTAACATTCTTTTAATTGCTATTTTTTGTTTTAAATTATTTTGTATAATTGATTTTTTTTTTTTAGTTTTATCCTTTGAAATTTGATTTGTTAAGAGTTGGACTTTGTGGTTTTTTTAGATAAAGCGCTTCCAGTTTAGTGTCTTGGTCATGGGGATGAAAAGTTAACACATGTTGACATCATTTTTGTTTTTTGCACTTGTTTTTTATTTCATTTTATACTTCAACGTTATTTATTTTGAAAAACAGGCTTCATGACTTTATTTAGTTTTCTTTCAATCATGTTATCATGATCTTATAACTTGAGTAGCAACTTTGGACAGGTAACTCATGTATTTTTTTTTGTGTTGCTTTATATATATATATATATATATATATATATATATATATATATATATATATATTCATTTTTGTCCTTTAGAATTAGTTTCTTTTTAAATTTAAGCTTTGTTATTTTTTCCAGTTTTCCCTTCTATTAAATTATCATGTTCACATTATTCGGCTTGCAAGTTTTATTAGTCTTTCCTAGGTTTGCAAGTGTTTTACTTCTTTCATTGATTTTTTTTTTAATTTTATCCTTTTACATTTGAATTGTTGGAGATTGACAATAATTATTTTTTTTTCAACTTACTTTCTATTTCTCCTAGTTATAATTATTACCTTTTCTTTTAAAATTCAGTTCTTTTTTATATTTATTGTTTTTTCTATCTTATAATTAAATGAAACTTTCTTATTTGATCTAGTATGGTCTATGATTCAAGTCATGATTTTTTGCATTACATAAACAAACAGGCCTAACCCACAGTGAAGCGTAGTTTACCTATATAGTTATTTTTTAAATCAAAACTTTGTTAATGTTTTTAGTCTTCAAAAAACTCTCAAACATTTCCTTCACATACATCAAATTAAAATGTCACATTTTGTGTCCCATTTTGTGTCATAGTTATAGAATCCAGTTGATTCGACAAGAATTTGATCTCGAGTTAGATTTTATTTTAAATTATTTTTTTAATCAAAATAACATTGTTTTTTAATATTATTTTTGAGTTTTTTTTAATAAAAAAAATCATTTTAAGTTGATCAACCGATTCAATGATCGGTTTGGTTGTTATAACCATATTATGTTGGATGCTAGCTCCCTTATCCTCGCAACTTCGACCAACTGCATTTTAAATCTAAATAATGTTATGGATGAATAAAATTAAGGAAGTAGACATCGCCTGTTAACTACTTCAGAAACATTAAAGGCAAACTATGTTTTCAGTCTACCACTGCCCAATTTGAGAAAATCTCACAAAAAAAGGAACTGTTTCATGGAAGAAGTGTTTGGATAATCTAAAAAAGAAAAAGAAGAACGTTAGCGAAACTGAAATCTTAGCCGGCGACCGAAGCTAGAAGGAAGGAAGGAAGGAAGGAAGGGCATCAGTAACATGTGTGAGAGCTGAAGCATATCTAAACAAGCTATACCGAGGAAGAAGAAAAGGACGTGCATGTCCCCATCTTCCATGCTCCACGCGATCTCCAATCGAAGTTCGTAAGGCCTTCCTGCACAGGAGACTTGTCTCAGTAAAAACAAAAACTTGTGCCGTTATTTCACACACTTTTGACTAAGTTTCGTTTGTTTCTTTTTGGTAAGCAGAAAGGGCATTGGAAAGTCTCTCTACTCTCGTTGAAAACTCAAATTGCAAGAAAGAGAGAGAGATGAGCATTTATAGCCAACTTCACCCCCACCTCTCTCCCCTCTCCTACTCCTACCTACTCTCTCTCTAATATTCCAAAAGACAATAAAAAAATTAGTATTAAAGAATCATTGAGGAACCTCTCTGGCTTCATATAGAATATCATTTTTATTTTGGCAGAGAAGCATGCTGCTTTCCATGAAAATTTCTTGACTTTTGCTTGCTTTCTGTCAAAATTAACTCAAATCTACCTCGAAAGATTTCTGGGCTGTTGAGAAAAGAGGTTTTGCAATAATGGGTAATCATTTTACTTGCATGACAAAGAAGGACACTAGAGATAATCATGGATCAAGAAGCAAGAGAATGGGCAGGTCTCAGAGGAAGTTGTTGGCAGAGGAAGAGCTCCTGCATAGACAAGCTTTATCTATGGCACTACAACAGCACCAATTGTCTCAGAGATTTGATGGATCCATGTCCAGGAGGATTGGCTCCACTAGCTCTAGAAGAAGAAATCTCTCTGATCCTTTCTCTAATGGAAAACAGGTTCCTCATTTTGCTTTCTGAAGACATTTATTTGATGCTTTTGCTTTTATAGTTAAGTTGCTTTGTTTCCTTTTTTAATGTAAAATTGCTGAGTTAATTATACTTGGTTCTTTACTTGATTGGATCTGTTATGGAAAGTGGATGATGTACCATGATTAATTATGGGCACAGTTGAGAAAAAAGTCTCCAATTATGAGTGCAAGCATCAAGTTTCATTTAAAAAGAGATGAAGGGAAAAGGGATTCTTTTACTTTTTTGTTTGTCTGATTACTTGAAAAGTGGAAAAGTATGTTCAGTTAATTCCCTGCGCTCTTCAAGATCATTGAATCTTTTTTTAGTTTTAATCAAGTGGTAATTGGGTTACTATGGAAGCAAAAGAGGATCTTAAGGGACTCACTTTTTCACTTTTTAATAGTTAATGCTAGCTGGAGCTACTGCTCCTTTTCTGGTCCACTCTTAGTTCTAGAGGAGAGAACTTTGAACCAGTCTATTTATGCCCTAAGGCTCTAGTATGTCTATTGGGAATGGACTAGCCTATGCAACTTACACTAATAGGATTAAATGAGTCTCTAGACGAATCAGACTAGTTGGGAAGTTAAGAGTCGTAACTTGTAATGACAAAGATGAAGGATAAGATGTGGTAATTGCATTAGCCATGAAAAGAAGTGGAAATCATCATGGAAACGTTTGAAGTTCTGAAGGTTGTTGAGACTGTTAAGGTCCTTTTTGAAAATCATACTCGCAGCTCCAACATAGAAAAAAACTGTACTGCAGCTAGTGCTTGCCCTCATAAAAAGTTCTTATTTGTGTAAGAAAGGTAAATGAGTGCCGAGTAAAAGTTGAGTTCCTGTTGAATGGATTTAAAATTTAAATGGCTAGCTTAAACTTCTCCTTTATTATTTGTACAAGACAATAGGTTCATTTGGGTTGTGCATTTTTTATTGAAACGTGGAAAATCTCTATGCAATACATTTTATAATTCCCAGCAGAACATCTGAGATCTATTTTGGGATGCCTAAAGTGTTCTCCTCAGTCTTTTGCTCTTAGTTTCTTTTTTAGCTTCTGTTTTCTATTCCATGATTGATTACACAAGTCATATGTCAGAAAATGGTATCCTGATCTGTCATAGTTGATGACCCTCACTTTTCACCTTTTTTCAACTTACAGAATGTTGTCAGATTTTCTTAATTGTGCTGTAAATTCTTTTCAGGTGCCTGACTTTTTGGAGAATATAAACGTAAAGAAGTTTGTTCTGGTGCATGGAGAAGGTTTTGGAGCATGGTGTTGGTACAAAACTATTGCTTTATTAGAGGAAGCAGGATTGGTTCCCATTGCCATAGATCTAACAGGATCAGGCATTGATCTGGCAGATACATCCAGTGTCACAACATTGGCAGAATACTCAAAACCATTGATTAGTTATTTAGAAAACTTGCCTGAGGATGAGCAGGTAAGTGATAAGCATCTTATCCCTTTCATTCCTATTAATTCTCCATGTACTTTGTGAGTATGTACTTTGCAATATTTTTTGATGCACTGTTCATCTGCAGGTTTTTTTGGTTGGCCATAGTAGTGGAGGTGCCTGCGTCTCTTATGCACTTGAGCATTTCCCCAAAAAGATCTCGAAAGCTATTTTTCTCTGTGCTACAATGGTTTCTGATGGCCAGAGGCCTTTTGATGTGTTTGCTGAAGAGGTATAGCATCAAAGCTTACTTGCTTAATCTAGTAAGCTCATTTAAATGCTGATTCAATTAATAAAATCATGATAATTTGCTACCATGCCATGTGCTTCCAGAGCATAGTAAAACAAATTACAATTCTGTTATGCTACTATTGGATTTTGAAGGGGATGGGTTAAAATCATGGTTCAATTCTTATAATAACTGAAGGTAAAAAAAAGTATCTGAATGGGTTCATATAACTGTATCTGTCTTCAGCTAGAAAAAAAAAAAGAGTGCTTTCTTGATATAGAATGGAGAAATCCAATAGAAATTTGGCTTCATTCTTGAGGTCTACATGACCTCCTTAAGCCACAACTGTAAGGATACCTTCTTTACAGAATTGTTGACTCTTCAAGTTTGTGACCCCTGTTATGGAAGAGAAAGTTCAAAGAACTTTCATAAATTATGCTTTGTATGTTGTTTTGTGTGGTTAGATGCCATGCCTTTGACATTTGCAAGCTTCCTCTATTCTGTGATGACCAAGATCCTTACATCTGATGCTTAAACTGCCGTGTGATGTTATGCTATCTACCTACTTCTATTTATCCATTTGTCCTATCTCTTATGTCAAAACCCTATCTCAGATAGGAAGCTTCCTGATCTGCTCCTTGAAACTATTCCTAAAACCTTACAGTTGTGGACTAAATAAAGGATGAGATGAGATTGAAAACTCTGAATCAATTCCTCATAGAGCCAAGAGCTTCTATAAAAGACCAGGAATTGTAGTTGTGGTCCAGCTGGAATGCAGTTTGGAAAGGGAAAATTTTGACAAAACCTTTGCCCATCTAGCTATCCCTAGACTCTTACTGTTGCACCAAGCAATGACCTTTTTTAACAAGATTCTGTCGAACAGGTTTTATTGCTTTCAATTCTGAGTTGGATGTTCTAACTAGAGAATCTTATTGCAGCTTGGATCTGCAGAACGTTTTATGCAAGAATCACAGTTTTTGATTTATGGAAATGGTAAAGACAAGCCTCCTACAGCATTCATGTTTGAGAAACAACAAATGAAAGGTTTATATTTCAACCAATCACCAACAAAGGTATGTTAAAAATCAATCTAATCACATCCTGAAAGTACCAATCTAATCACCAGCAAATGAAAGGTTTTTATTTTAGAAACTCATTTTTGGTACTTTCAGGATGTTGCGTTGGCCATGGTTTCAATGAGACCTATTCCAATTGGTCCCATCATGGAGAAGCTATCATTGTCCCCTGAAAAATATGGAACTGGTCGGCGGTTCTTCATCCAGACACTGGATGATCGTGCTCTTTCACCAGATGTCCAAGAAAAGCTAGTGAGAGACAATCCACCAGAAAGAGTCTTCAAGATTAAAGGAAGTGATCACTGCCCATTCTTTTCAAAGCCTCAGTCCCTGCATAAAATGTTGCTGGAGATTGCTCAAATTCAATAGATTATATTTCAGAAAATTGAGTGTGATTTTTACGGAAGGCAATAGATCTGATACAAGTCATGTACAATGTGAAGGTCCGCTATTGTAGTTAACACTTGGGCCGTATGTCTACTGTTATTTATCTCCATTTCAAGAATGTTTATAGGAAGGAAATGTATCAACTTTTTTATTAGACAAATCATTATCGTAATTTATCGTGACTGGATAGTTGGTTCCTCCTCGTGCTTTTGCAAGACTTGTTATGGTCATTTTACCAGGCTGTGAAGAATTTGGTTTGATCTGCGTCTCCCCATTTTGTTCTTTTGCTGCTGGGTGAAAGAGAACAGACAATACAACGGTTTCCCTCGGTTCTCGTAATATAAATTCTTCAGCGTGGGAGGCAGCAATATCTGTTGTCGAGTGTTGGTAACCAAGACTCAGATGAATGCTTGGGAAGACCTGATGGAAATGAAAACGATCGTAATGTTTCTTTCATACTATCACCACCCACAGTGAGAAAAGCATTTCTATAAAAACTTTAATTTATGTGTATAATTGTAAAGGACAATCAAGGAAACAATTTTGCTTCTCTAAATGCTCAATTTTGTTTAGCACGTTGAAATCAGCATACACCTGACATGCAACATTCTTTCTGGCATCCCAGAGCCCGATTCAGCTGCACCAGCTTTAAATGCAGCTGCCTTCATACGTATAACCTATCTTCGCACAGCAAACAACTAGCACTCTGTCGCATTTAGTAGCATATTTGCAGTTGCAGCAGAAGAAAACGAGCACTGAACCTTGCACAGCTGCTTGAATAGCAGAGAAACCAAAGGCTGTACAAAATGCAGCCCACAAAATTCATCAACTTGACCAACAAGACAGGTTCCGGTATCCAGCCTAATTCATAATCTCTCCAGCTGATGAATACATGGAACTGGAAGATACCTCGCAGTGTGCAGCAAGAATTGAAATCACATGGTTCCTTTAGGCAGGAACAATTCTCACTGGCTTTAATTTGATGACTTCTGAACATGTATCTGAGATTGAAATATCTGACAGAAGTAACTCCAGCATCATAAAGAAACTGCAGACTCCAATACAGCGTATAAGACCATGCAATGAACTGTAACATACTGAAAAGGGTTAAAGCTAGTTCCAGGTGAAGCAAATGGCAATTCTGGATTGCCTGAAAAGTGAGTAATCAGTTTTAATCAATGGAAACAAAGATGGACATTGCATCGTATCAAACATAAAAGCGCACACACACACTGACATACAATCACTTGCAAGCTTAAGTGTGCAAAGGTGTTGTTCAGAGGGAATATTAACAGTCTCTCCTGAGATATACACGCAAATAAAGATAAACAATTGCATCCATCATGTAGATTGTTTCATAGTTCCATTCCAGCTGTATGAACAATTGGTTGGGAGCTTTGGATATCAGGGTCCTGGTTATGGTAGTATCTGTCAAAAAACCATTTCAACTCAAAAACTTAAGCTATTAGGTGAGGTTCCAACAAATGATTTATATTATTCTCTAACACACCCCTTCAAGTGAAAGCTCTTTAGGCTTAAAACTTACACATGCTCACACTACCTTGTGCTTAATTTTTATCAAATAAATGAGGATGGTATTCGAACTTGTGACCACTTGGTCATCAAGGCTTTGATACTATGTCAAATAACCGATTCAACCCAGAATCTTAAGCTATTAGGTGAGGTTCTAAGATATGATTTATATTATTCTCTAACAATATCTACATCTACTACAACTCAGACAAATGTGTATCACCAAACAACATCAGCACTTTTAACATACTATCACCACTTTATTTGAATGTGTTATGCCAATACTTATCACCATTACGCATGACAATAGATCTTAAAGGAACAAGCAGATTACAGCATGACAAAAAGCTGGATGTTTACAATAATAGTAATCGAGTAAATGAACTGGAGCAAGAGGTCTACACACAAAGGAATCTAATCCCTCATTCCTTATTTAGGAGAGAACAATGCATCTGATTGTCAAAAAACCTGCGACAATCATATTTTTCAGGTTTTCAACATTTAAAATAATTTGTTTGTTGCATGCTGCTACATTGTTAAGTATTGATGACCATTTGGGTAAACATCTATACTATGCATGGTCACATCATTCTTTGATGAATAATAAATTTTGATATTTGGCTTTGTTTATTCTCACCAGTACAGCAGCTCAGTCCCAAAATATCATCTCTGAAACTGTAAGATCCAGTTAAAAGTTTTGGATTAATGTTTAGATTTTTCCATCCACATTTCACAAAAGTTAAATCATTTGTCTTGATTCTTCCACTCTGTCAAAGATGCAAAACATAGACACATTGCAAAAGAAAAGGTAGGTCGCCTTCAAATTCTTAAATTGCTGAGCGCTTCTCCCCCTTGAAAGTGTGGAGACATCTCATTTGCAAACTATATATAAGCTTATCTTAGATCCCAACATTTCAACTGTGTAACAAAACTACATATTCCCAGCAATTTCATTTTTTGTGTTTCCTTTCTGAGAGAGTATGTGAAAGGGTTCTAATGTGGAAATTGGTGGGTACAATACTAAAATAGTAGTTAATTCATCATCAACATCACCATCACCATCGCCGTCATCATCCTGACATGATTAAAAATGCTAAATACAAAAGTTATATCTTCTTTCATCATTACTTTTTTACATTTAGCTGGGCAAACCATTTCAGTGAACAGTTCAATGCTGTCAAGGTTCTATGAACAGTTCAATGCTGTCGAGGTTCTATATATTCAATAAACTTTCGGGTGCATATTGTTCAGAATCCCTCTTTGATTTCCAATACAAATCTAATAGATATCTTCTGTATGATAGCTAAAAAAGAAACATAAAAATGGTATTCATGATGTGGATAAAGATACAAGCTTACCAGATTTAACACCAGATGAGTGATTTTAAAAACCTTAAGACTTCTGAACCCATACTTGTTTCTGCAAACACCAAAAAGATAATTCAACTACTAGAAATAATACAACGGGATCACAGTCCATGATGCTTAACACAAATTGTGCACACCTCCTGGGCAGTATAGCCAGCATAACCTCCTTTTTTGGAAAACTTTCCTCCAGTTGCACTCGGGGAGCTATCAAGCATTATATTATGGGCTGTCACTCGACGACCAAAATCTCTACGGGAAACTGGATGAAATCAAATTAAATGAAGTTTAGCTGACGCCAATGTGCAACATGTGATCATCAAGCAATGGTTGAAAAGGCTTCTAAAGTTCCACCCCTAGATTTGCCAACCCTAAATATACAAATTAAAAAGAAAAAGAGTAATCCAGACTTGTTAATTTTACAAAAAGAATTCTAATACATGTGCTAGTGCATGGCATATCCCACAGGTTCTGGGAGAACAAGAGCATTGTTAATTATTGTAATATACCTACTAAAAGTAGGCTGAAAGCACCACACACACTGATAGATACAACACTGCATGTGACTTGTTGATATCATGTCCAACAAGAATCTTGTTCTATTTAACTGGCCAACATGGATCTGAATTTCCATGATTAGTTAAAAGTATGAGAATAAGTTTTGAAAGCGCCGAGCACTCCACTTAGATTTTTTATAGGAAAACTAACCATTCGCTGAAGAAGAATTATTGCTTCCACTTGTTAACCCTGCTGATCCCTGATTATGGTCCCTATATTGCGTGCCATCTTTTACTTCTCCATGGGTTGCTGGAAAAATAGACAAAAGTTAGCTACGTACCCCCCTGCTAAAAAATTGTAATCAGCTACAATTATATATCCACATTTCATTCAGGACTATACAAAAGAACAATCACAGAAATGGAAAATACCTCGAACAGAATCAGAATGCACTTCAGATTGCAATATAGAGGATGTCAAGTGTTCTGCATTAGCATGTTTACTAGGACAGTTCCAAACAGGAGTCCAAACACCACGACATGGTCTATCCTTATTTCTTGTATGTTTTTCTCGTTTCTCGAAATGAGAGTCAGGATCGTGTTGATCCTTTTTCACAAGCTTATCATATGAACTCCTTTTTACATCATTGTCAGACATAGATGCCAGTGGCTCCTTGTAAGGGACATGACCATTCAAACCCACTTGCGTGGTTTTGGGCTGAATTGGTTGCTTGTCATTCGCCACCTCTAGGTTTTGAAATTTCTTCTTGGCTGAGGCAGCTTTTGAAGGTAGAATACTTTTTATCAGCCTCTCACTAGCTTCATGCCTCTGATACTGTTTAGCAGCAGTAGAAACTGAACTTCCAAAATTAGAAGTGAGGCCCAACTGATGCAACGGCCCCTCAGATTCCTGGCAATAAAATGCATTAGTGCTAGCATCAGGAAAGATGTGACTACTTTTTTACCAGACTTGTCCATGCTAAGTGGTTTGGTTGTGTGTGAGTGCATGTACACAGGAGCAAGGACAGAAGTCACAAGATGAAGATCGCTAATGAAGTATCAAAAGTGAAAAGAAAAATATCTGAAAGATCTTACAAGAGAAATTTCATGCTTTTTTCCATCAAGAAGCAAATTTATTTTCCTTCCAGACTCAGCATCCAAAGAAATTTTAGAAACAGAACCTTCAACTCCAGAAACTGCATATAGAAAACAAATACACACCAAAGATCCATAAACTTTCTGCAAGTTCTTTCAGACAACGATGGGATTATATCATTTCCAAGGAAAACAAGCAAACATGACAAATAAATACTTCTAAATAGTTGTCAAATGTCACAACGGCGGACACTGAGACATTGGCCTTGATATTGTCACAACAGGAATGAAGTTGTTCAACTTCTTCCATCATGGAGTCACTGCCACATGCATATCAAATTTTCTTTCTTTCTTCCTTTTCCTTTTCTTTTTCTTTTTCTTAAGCTTATTAAAAAATAGTTTTAAACCTCAACGTTTCTTTCAGATTCTATATACTTCGGATGACTGCTGAATTATCTTGTTTCCTAATAGATTAGATGCTTTCTTTATTTCCCCTTTCCATTTATTGTTTATAATAAAGAGTAGATCTAATTGTTTACATGAAAACTTTTAGGAAAATGACAACCCAGAGAGGGAAAAAAAAAGCAAAGAAAAACCAGTTCTTAAAAAGTTATTGATATTAATGTCCTGTTGCTGTAGAGTAGAAGTCACTTGCTCCGATCATATTAAGGAAGGACTCTCATGAAAACCATAATTTTTGTTTAATAATTAATCATGTCCAAAAATCAGTGATTTGCAAAGTTAGGTTCCAAGAATTTCATGTTTTACATGTCTAACACACACATGCCCATGTAACTTCGCTGACAACCATTTTTATAGATTCTCATCAATTTGATATTCAATACTCCAATAACAGCAACATATAATGCACAAAACTTTCAGAAGGATCTCCTTTCAGTTAGGACAAAAAAATGCACTCAAGCAGTGCACACTATTAGTCATTGAAATACTATCATCAATGCTAAAAAAAGAAAAAAAAAATACGTACTGGATTCAACTTCTGATATTTCTTTTCTGCCTGAAGTAGTAGGTAGGCCCTCCTGCTTCCGTGCCATGATGATAATCGACTTGCCCTTACAATTTGAATTCTTGGTGCTGTCCTTGAGAATATACTATCAAACAGAAAAGAATGTAAAGAGGAAAGAACAAGCAGAATATACTCAATTTAAGGTAAAAATTCTGAGTACTCTCGTTTACACCTCTGTAATAACTAAGGAAATAATAAGAACTTGCATAAGGAATATGTCTTCTTGGACTTAAACTTCAAGATAATCTAATCATTTAATGTTTAAGCCAACAACTAATCAATCAGTTAATTACAGACTAAATCATGACAGGAAAAAAAAGGTACAACAAGCATATTTAATTCCTAAGATTGATAACTTTTACTTAAAAGAGATTATGGCTATAATTTTGGAAAATACCCTTTTCTTGCCAGAGCCTTGTTTGGCATTACTTGAACCAGAATTGGTAAGAGACGCTGATCCGGCTCTTTTCCTGTTCTTAACAACAGCTGGACCCTATAGAGATGACGAAATCAAATTGTCATGAATGTAGAGTTTGTTAAGATAACATTATTGATGCAGCCGGGCTTGTAGTTTATGAAGATTAGAGGACCCCCACTTCCCCCCTAAAAAAGAACAGCACATTTACCTGAGAGAGATAGAGTTTCTTATGAATTGAAATACTAAATTGCCCTTAGTTCCTTCAAGCATTTATGATTATTTTTTGTAGCTGATAATCAAAACTTAAAATGACAGTTTCAACCTTACTAGTATCTACATTAGATAAATAGAATCTTTCACTAATGGATGCATATATTGATAGTTGGAAGGGTAGATAATGGTCATAAAATTTTGAATTTGAAAGGCAATTCTTACATAAAGCTAAGAATATTTGAAAACATGTCTTCCATTTCTGACTTTAATTAGCTATACCATAGATAATTCACAATTCCATTATACTCTTCCCCAGTTTAAAAAAAAATCCATTATACTGAAACTCCAATCACATAATAAAAAAAAGAAACATAATGGTCTGTTTCAATTACCTCACTTTCTTAACTCATTACATTACCTACTGCACCTAAGTCTATCACAGATATATGAAACACAGTCCACATATTAAAGGTAAAAGAAAAACATCAAGCATGCTGGAAAACAATAGCAAATTCTGAAAATGTTTTCTAGTGCAAGAAGCATATATATAAATAATGAATTGCACAAAATGTAACCAGCAATGCAAGACTGCTGCAAATGGCATGTCAGAAGCATTAAACATTTAATAGCACATAAAGATATGCAACCACATAATGTTTCACAGAATTTATAGAATTATACAATTTTCCTACATAGAAAGTAGAAGAAAGTATGAAGTGCACCTGACCACCCTTATCAGCTCGTTTCTTACGAACAAATTCCATCAAGGGTGTAGAAATAGGAGCTCCTTTTACAGCCTCTGTAAAGAAAAGAAAAAACAAATGAGCACAAATTTCTTCAGCCAATTATTTCTCGTGATTAACCAATAGTTAAAGTAATAGAACATTTGACCACAGTAAAGCAAGTGAGCATCATAACTAACCAGATTCCTCTGCTTCTTTTCTTTCTAACTTGATTTCAGCACTAGGAGGATTCCGGGCAGGTTTGGCAATAAGTTTGAGGAACTCCAGATAATCAGGATCTAGTTTCAGAAAGAATTATAATGAAACTAAACATCTATCCGTATGCAAAACTCCTTGCTAGTATGAGTTATTCCCACTTAGAAGCTAAAATAACAGAATGAGCATCAAAGAAGAGAAAAAGAAAGAGAACCTGTGTAAATAGTCCCTTCACGAGAATCTTTATGAGGGCATGACTTAGGAACATGTTGACAAGGAGCGTACTCAACTATCGCCTTGAACTGAGAACCTTCATCGAAAGCAGAATTTCAATCGTCACATACATACTCCAAATCTTATAGAACTCAGAAACGAGATAATGACATACAATAATAGCACAAGATTAAACACATTAGAAACTATCGAAAATCAAAACACCAAACACCTTATATTTTTTAAAACAGAATGAACATTTTTTTAAGCTTTCTCCAAGGATTAACCTTTCACGATCTATGATGTAGTCCATTCAAAATAAACAGTAGCAAATCACAAAAGATAGAAAATAAGGTAGGCCAAAAAGTTTCAAGCAATTCATAAGAGATTAGCTACCAAAGTACCTTTCTCATTAACAAATACATGTCCATGAAAGAAGCCCGCAAACTCCAAAACATCTTCTGGATTCTTGAAGTCAATATAAGCTCGAGAATACCTTTGACTCTTGTGGCTGCAAAACATTATTTTTCCAGAAATTCAAATTCCCATATAACCAAAAATCTTTAATTCTCGAAAGGGTCACCATAATAACCAATAAAACGAAGAAAAAATTACAAAACTCCAATACCCATGTTCTCGAAAGGGTCATCACAGAATTAAAGAAACTCTCAACAAAAATTGAAAAGTTATCATCTTTTCAAATCCAAACAAAATCTTACCCTCTTTATGTTTTTTTTTTTTTAATAAAAGAAATAAAAGAAAGAAGTCAATAAAGGGAAAGGAATAGGGACCTGGAGTTGCCGGGGCGGAAGCGGAACCAATTGTAACGATGGCAGAAAAGATGATCGAATTGAGAGAAGAGATTTGATTGCGAAAGAGAAGGTGGCAAATGCCTTATCACTACTTTGGTTCTTCCTAAAGGTTCCTTCTTCTTTTTCATTATATATATTCTATATCACAATTTTATTGAATATGGAAGTCACAATTTCCCCTGTCCTGTATCTTCTTTGTGTATTTTTTTCTTCTTACAGAGATTATGGCTGCCTCATGTCTTCTCTCCAGAGAAAAGAACTTCAAAACTTCGAAGCTACAAATGTCTTTTGTTGTTTATTTATTTTTATTCCAGAAATTTTAAGATGACTTTTTTTTATTCCAGAGATTGTCCCTGCACTATTCTTCTTATTCTAATGTCGTCCATATAAACTTTATTTTCTTAATAATACCCTTGGACTTTCTTTCTTTCTTTTCAACAATAAATAGCCATTAACTTAAATATTCTTGGAAAATGAAAAAAATTAATTTCCATATATTTCTTCAATCACCTAGACATTATTAAATGGTCACATGTCAAGTGAATTCAAAAATATTAAATAATATTTGACAATTAATTGACATATATTCTTTTGAAATCTTCCATCTAGAACAAATGTTGACACATGTATTTGGTTAATTAAAAGGGTATTTAGGTGTGTATCAGTGATTTTTATAAAAGAATATTTTTTTTATTTTAAAAAAATATTTTAAATATAAATGTATTAAAACAATCTAAAAATATAAAAAATATAATTTAAAAAAAATTTTTCTAAAATTAGAAAGACGTTGTGTTTCCTGTGTTAAAATTTCAAAATTAGTTCCCCAATCCTCTATAAATAGAAGCTTCCCCTCACCATAAAAGAAAAAGAAAAAGAAAAGGAAAAAGAAAAATGAAGGAGCATTGAAGCTCTGTAAAAAAGCTCTCAAGCTTCCAAGCATTCTTTCTTTTGACGCTCGAAGTTAAAGCTTTACTGGATAAAGTACACCGCACGTGTACAGTTTGCCTTTAACACTTTGAGGATAAATAAAGCAAATCATCACGTGTTGTCCAAATCTCCATGAGGTGTTTCACATGGTTTTTCTTTGCTTTTATATATTTTTAAAGTGTTTTTTTTAAATAAAATTAAATTAAATTTTTTTGTTTTTTTATTGATTTAATATGCTTATCTCAAAAATAAAAATATTTTAAAAAATATTTTAATATATTTTCAAACGAGAAACTATTTTAAAAACTATCTTATGTTATATTTTTAAATACCTTCTAAATTATACTTTGCAAAACCACATTAAGTTTTTTTGTGTTATTTTAAGTTATCAAATCTCCAACTCATCAAAATCTATCTGGAAATGTGGTAATAATTATAATTTAACGTGTTTTTTATATAAAAATATATTAAAATAATATATTTTTTATTTTTTAAAATTATTTTTTTATATTAGTTCATTAAAATGATTAAATAACATAAAAAATTAAATTTTTAAAAAATACAATTTGAATTACGTTTTCAAACACATATTTAATATTAAAATAATAGAAAACCAGTTACTTGTAAGGGATTTTTATATTACATTTTGTATCCATGCATTAATAAAATATCATATTTGTTGTACCTTATTTTTTAGTTTTATTTTTTAGGTACAAATTTATACGTCTACGTTTGGATGGCAGTCAAAACTTGGTTGTTTTTTTAGTATGTTTTATATTAAATATTATTTTTAAAAGTATGTTTTATTTAAAAATATATTTTTTATTTTTAAAATTTATTTTTAATATCAACATATTATAATAATATAAAAATACTAAAATATAATTTCAAATTAAAAAATAATTTTAAAAAAATATATTTTCCTATAAAAAAAAACAAACATGAACGATCTTAAAAACACACTTCATACATCAACATGGTGCATTCGGCAGAATCTAACAAATTCTTTTCGTTGGTGATCCTAAAATTTGAATTTAGAAAGAAAAAAATTAAAGTTTATTTTCTTAATCATCAAGCTAACTCTTTAGATTTATACTACTGCGATGAGAAATTTTCCCATACCTAATATTTTCCAAAAAAGCAGACAATCTAAAATCTTTTTCTGAAAGAAGAGTGATGCTATAACCCGCAATTGGATAGAAACTGGAAAAAAGAGACTTCAAAGAAACATCCTGCACCAATATAAACTTAAAAGATATGAGTTTTGAGGGGCTATGAATGAAATTAGCCAGGGCAATTTTGGAGGAAAGATTCTTCATACTGAGTTAACGTAAAAGAACTTTGATATGATGCAAAAAAAATGAATAAAAATCCTTATTAAGCATTTCCATCGAGAGCAAAGATGCTGCATTTCCAGATTAAAAATATATAGAAAAGGTGATGAGTTACAGATCAATGTGGTTTCTCTGCATCAGCATCGTCCTAGATCTTTGACGAGGCGATTCTCTATCTCCATTCTCTGCTTCATCAATAAAGCATACTTGGAAACCAGTTCTTGGTCCCCAGCTTTCACGGAAAGCTTGCAGCTCAGAGCTGACTTCTCTAACTTGCCCTCGTACAGGTCTGCAATTGGCACAAAACTTCCTTTCTGACTGCACAGCCAGCCATGAGCAGCCCTCAATGCACCTCCAAGCGAAGCAGAATCTGTCAACCAAATACAAAGGTTATTCATCATATCAAAATGGGATGGTAGCATATGAACGATAAAGTCAGCCTAACAATGTTGATTTTGATTTCCAGGTATGTATTCTCTGTTGACATGAGGTTTTTCCAGGATTTTGAATCAAACTAGATATTCAATAATCATATGGTAGAGGGTAATTGTTTTCATGGAAAAAACTGCTCACCGGGTTGTTGGACTGTATAGACATCACAGCCAAATATCGACGCTAAAGAGTTCAAAATGCTACCATTAGCTGATGCTCCTCCGGTAGCTATTATTCGTTTTGGAGGGGAAGGCATGCCAAATCTTTCAGAATGAGCTCGCATTGAGAGGAACTGCCCCTCAATCACTGCTCGGACCTGAAATTGAAGATGTCTTTCATTAAAGAGAACAGTTGCACTGTCACACATACTTTTAGAAATTCTCACCTCAGAAGGAGGATCGAATTCCTTCACTTCCTGTTCATTCAATCCCTCCACGTCGTTGCCCGTGAAATTTGGGAGCACATAGCGATGGAAGCCAACTGGGTTCATTAGAAACTGACTATTAATCTTTTGAGGCTTCTTTAGATAATAGACTTGTAGAAGTGCAAACTAGGTTAAAAAAGAAAGAAAATAAATGCAGTCTTAATGGTTAAATCAAATCTTTTTTTGCAATTTCAAAGATCTTTCTGGATGGGCATTCATTTCCTTAAGTGCTATACCACTATATAAGCTCTCGCCATACAGCTCTAGTTGCATCTAAAGTTCTATCACCCCAATTTTTGTTTCTGAAACATCACAGAACCCACAAGCAAAGTTTTCAACAACAATGACATGGAATTGATACCCCTAAATGATTAATAGAAGCTCACCATCCAGAAAAAATAATGTTAGAAACTAGCAGTGACTGAAATGCAGATGCTCAACATATTGTTTCTTTTAGACAAAAAAATCGTTGCAAGAAACATCCAAAAACATACCTGGAAGGGGAGGGAGAATTTCATGGTCCTTGTAGTAGAAACCCATCTTCCCACCTATTGACAAACCGAATCAGGAAACAGAGAGCAAGAAAACCATAGGTATCCAGGAAAAGTAAAGTCATTCAGTGCATATACAAACCATTAAGAGCTGGTGTTTGCTCCAGATACTTATTGAAGATTTCCCAAGATTTTTCAGCACAACAGTTGCGCACATCTAAAATCGAGATTGCGGTCATATTAGGAAGCTACTAAATGGTATTTGCTGGAAAACACAGGAATCAAACAGTACCTTCTCGAGTCAAAGACCCATTTTTGTAGCATAACATAACCATGTAACCTTGTGTGTCAACAGGATTAGGGAAAACATGCCCTTCTAATCCAGGTTTGGGGTCACTTGCAATCCCAAAAACCTGGAGTAAAAAGAATTAGTTTGTAGGATTGGCACATAATAATTGATTCTTATTTAACAAGGGAGAATTCATGTGAAGTTTCTAGACTCGCACAACATTGATAGGAAGTACGTACAAATAAATAAAGTAGATAAGCAAGGGATTTTTTTTAACAAGGATGACCAGTTCTGAAAAAATAATAAATGGTTTCTAAGGCAGCTCTCATAAGTTCTATCAGACATCTAATTCGAACATATGATGGTGGAGCTAAAATCTTTGACAAAAAGGATTTTGATAATCAGAATCTGTAAATTATAAAAGGAAAACTAGCATTTGACAATTCTTGTGTTTGCAAATTCAATCAACAGATAAAAGCCATATCCATTCAAGCACATGATTTGGTGATTTTCATTACTATGGTCTTCAAGTATTAAGACTACATGTACTAGTACAAAGCTGCAGTCTTGTATTCTTACAGTATCACTAGTTCCAAGACTGATTGCCAGATCCCCCGGAACGCTAAGAGTTAAACCTGCAGGTTCAGTGTCCTTTATCGGTTAAGAAAAAAGAAAAGACAATCAAGAAAAGGAATGGAAGTACAAAACATGGACTTCATTTTACACCAGATATTCATAACTCAAAATATAATTACTTCTCTAAAAATTTTAGATTGTTTTCCTCACTACATTAATTGACTGCTCAAACCAAACAAACACATTAAATTGTATCATATACCTCTCTAACAGACAGAAAAGATACATGAAACATATTTATGAGCTCCAAAGCCAAGCATATTTCTAACTATGAAAAACCCAAATGGTAGACAGAACCATGAAATCATATCATAAACCCAAGTTCAATAAAGATTTTCCAAGTTTCAAACAAAATAGTAAAGGTTACCTGCTAAACTGTTTGGATTGTCTCCAGACCATTGAACAACCAAACAATTCTTATTAAAATTATATCTGCAAGAAAATTCATGGGTTCTCAAGCTGTTAGTATAAATTGACAGAAATGCAAGAACAAAGTAAAATACATTAATGAAGCGTCAGGGCAAAGGACTTCCTTCCTTTCTCTCCTTTTTTCATATTCATTGCTAAATTGTGCACACAACTGCAAGCAGGCTTGGCCATAAAATCATTTTACTTTTACCTTTCAGATTCTTGCCATCTCTTTTCAAAAGAATAGTTTTTAGTGACTTAACCATATATTATAACTAATAAGATCGACTCACATGAAAAACCTAACTGATTAAGTTGAAATGCATATTGCACCAGCAACAATGTTGTCCCTTGCATTCTCAAGCCATTTGAAACTTGCTAATTGCTATCAACAAGAAAATAAATCCACCTAAAGCACAATACATGTAAGAGATAAATAAAATTCATACAACTATGCCGCTAACCTCTCCACAAAATAGGAAGCAATATTGCCAGCAACAGCATGGGCAGGGGCCAGCCTTCCAAGTTTTTCCTCTAAACCTGGTGCGGTAACCTGCATTTAGAAATAATTCACTAATAATCAACTTCATTACTTTGACAAGAAAGAGGACTAAGGTAGCCACTACAAAGTATCAATTGAACACATTCAATATATACCTCTAAAACCTTTTTAGACCATACTCTCTGGTTGATATCCATCAAGTTCATGCCAGCACCATCAGTGTGATCAATACTAGCATAAGCCCCAACTAAAAGTGAAGCCATAAATGAGCTAACAAGGGAAATCCTCTCAGTGTTATTATAAGCCTCTGGTTGTGTCTGATATATTTTCCTAATCTGTGGTCCAGTGAACCTTTCATAAGCACGTGACCCAGTTATCTGAGACAACTCCAATGCACTGCCAACAGCTTTCTCTATCTCTCTACATTGTGTAGTCGTGCTACTGTCCATCCAAACCGGCGATTCCTTGATAGAAAAGGCATCACCTAATTGATCCACCAATGGCTTCTTGGAGTCCAGTGATGATAATATTCCAGAACCACCTTTCTTCCAATAAACACTACCGTGTTGCTGTCCACTACCAGAAACAGCAGCAACTTTCCCAAAATCCAAACCTGATTTCACAAGCCTTTGAAGAACAAGTTCAAGAGCTTCTACCCACAACAAGGTGGGTGAAACAATCCTGCCATTGTCAGAAGGGTCTCTATAGACCCCATCTTTGGTTTTGTAGTGGGGCAAATCAGAATCAAAATGAATTTGCTCTGATTTGACAATATTGAGATTGGAATCTAAGACAGTTGCTTTCAATGACCTGTGAAACAAATCACAGTTAATTTAGAAAATTCCAATCCCATATATAATTCCCAAAAAAACATGAAAAAAGGTCACAACAAAACATCTAATTGGATTGATTAATAAACAGATCATTACAATTTCAGTACATTAACACGCAAAACCCAAATTCTTCAAGAAAACATAGATCAAAAACCAAATTAAGCTATCTGGGCCAATTTAATTCAGTGTTACAGCATTAAAGAAACAAATTTCAGAAAGAAAAAGAGAGGACAAGCCTTACTGGGTGGAGCTGTCAAATCCAAGAAAAAGAGAGCCATGAGGAAGCGCCATCTGTGTTATCAGTACAAAGCACCAAACTTTGAGAACCGACTAGAAAAGGTACTGAGATTTGAGAAGAAAATTGATAGATATAGCAATAAATCAAATTTGATTTTAAAATATATTAGATGACGACAGAAGATACGTTTGGATAGGATTATGAGTCAGTGATTAAGTATCCAAGACAAGATTTTTATCCACAGAATCCGAACAGATTTTGAGATGATCTCTCCTCTCCTCTGGAACTTCTTTAGACAAGTTGTATTCTAGTAGTACCAAACTTCCTTAAAAACGAGTCTCTGCTCTCTGATATCTGATGAACCGGTCTCCTCGTACGCTACACATGGGAGCTGGGAGAACTCTGTCATACTCTTGTCGTCTCATGCCATGTCAGCTACACGTAAAGCGGATAATGACTCATAACGTACATTATCCAAAACCTTTTCTAATTAAGGCCAGTTTATTTTCAGAAAAGTGATTTTTAAAAAAATTATTATTTTAAAAAATAAATTTTAAAAAAATAAATTATTTTTTGATGTTTGGTAGCGTCATGCAAAATAAATTTAAAAACACTTTCCAGTATTTGGTTATGTTATGAAAAATAAGCTGGAAATTAACTTATTAATATTTTTTTTTAAGTTTATTAAAATAATAAGAAACAAATCTTACAAATTAAAAAGTTGAATGAGAATGGAATTGAAAAAAATCTAATTTTATAAATTATCTCAAATAAAATAAATAATAATCAAAATAATAGAGATCAAATCTAACATATAAAAAAATTAAAAGATGATGAAATTAAAATAATAATAATAATAATTTCATAAATTATTTTAAATAAAATAAGTAACAATCAAAAGAACAAGGACCAAATTTGATAGATAAAAAATTTCAATTTAAAAAATAATAAGAGAAAAATAAATAACAATCATAAAAATAAGGACCAAAGTTAATATAAAAATCAAATTAAATCAAATTTTAAGGGATGAATTTGAAAATAAAAAGATTCAAACAAAATATATAGCAATGTGAGGATCAAATTTGACATAATCAGTAAATAATATGATATTTTGAAATTTTTCACAACTTCTAAAAAGTGTTTTCCGTCCAAAATAAAAGGAAAACACTTTCCTGAAAATCAAGTCAAATTTTTCTTTGACAGGAAAGTGTTTTTCATTGACTAACTTTTCTAATGGCAAACAAACACAGGAAAGTTTGGAAAATAGTTTTCCAGAAACCACTTTTCAGGAAACAAACGCACCTATTTTTAAAAAAAGATAATATTTCCATTATAAGTTTTGATTACGTACTATTTTAATAATCACGACATTCTATTTTTTTTAATTTATCATTTAATTATTATTACGAGATAATTATTTAACTATTATCTCGAAATAACCAAAGAAGAGATGATAAAAATTAAGAAAAAGTATATTTTGTATTTTCTAAGATTAAGTGGATTTTTTTTTTAATTGCGTTTGCTGTTGAAAAAGGAAATTCAGTTGTTATTATTTATATAATGTGTTAATAGATGCATTATTTTATTCAGTAGTTATTATTTGTATAATATGCTTGTGCTTACAAGAGTAATTATTCAGAAAAATACATCATATTGGCGATTAAATTTCTTATATTGCAAGGGTAAGATAATAAATTTGTTTGAATTGTTCGTATACTTTCAATGATGAATCAAACATGACAGAGACGACATCCGAAATTCTCCATTTAGGATCTGGTTCCAAAGATTCAGGAGCCAGTTTTGCTCGGCTGGAGCTTATGGGGGTTCTGTTTGGCATCTACATTTGTTGTCGGTAAAGGTTGGTGGCGTTCGGTCTACTTGTTATGCCCTTTTTTAATCTCACTACTCGTCTGGTGTTCAGAACAGGGAGCCCTAAAAACCAGAGATGGTGCAATGCTGGTATGATTTGATGCATCAGTTATCTTTACACTACTAGATGGCTCCAAAGAGAGCTGTTCAGCACTCAGCAGGCTTTGGAGAAATGGGGCATGCTGTCTCGAAGTTCTAGTTCTTGCTCTCTCATAGTAAGAATATAGAATCAAATTGCCATGGACAAATATTTAACAGAAACTCTAAAACTATGTCCAGAATATACCCAACATCCTAGAACTGGTTATAAACATAATCCTCCTACCTGGTAGAGATTGCATCTATAGTTGCAGAAGCACATCCTTAGGGTCTATCTAACCAAGAAAATAAGTGTTTCCATTGTCCACCTAGCTTGGTTTAACCTAGAAAACAATTACACTTTTTCTTCAAAACTTCAGTGCAAGTTTCCAGGTAAACTCTGCAGCTTGAAATCTCAATGATGGACCGGCTGCCTCTTGAATAGTGCACAAAATATTGTGGGTCTGCTGGCTTGGGTCAGAAACAATATTTACATACTATGCCTTTCATCAAGTGGAATTAGCATCACGCCAATAATTCACAGAAACCAACTGGCATCTGACCAGCCCGGATGAAAGTATATGGCTGCCTTTTCCTGGTCATCCAATTCCAACACCTTCATACTTTTTCATCCTTGTTGCCAGGAAACACAGGCATGACTGCCAGCCAAAGATGGGCTAGCAAAGCTGAAGCGGAAAAGACTTCAGGTTCTCATGCTAATCAACGGAATAGTTCCTGGAAAGACCACATTATGAATTTTGCAAAAACATCAGACTCCAAAAACTCAATATGAGCAGCTCGCCCAATGATTGTGTTCAAACTCCTGCCATAGCTGGAGGTATCAAAGTTTACATCACAGCGCATGAATAGTCGATGCTCAGGTGTGGGGGCTCTTATCTGATCCAAACAATTATTCAGCATCTGCAGGAACACTCTACCCTTTTTTGAGTGGTCCGAGGAAGCAGCCTGGCACAGTTCAATTCTGGCAGAATGATATGGTACATAACCATCCTGAAAAAATTGTAATAAACTAGTGACTAAATGAGTAGAATGAGATAGCTTTCTTCACAACTACAATATGTTCAATTAATATCTCACACAAAATAGAATTTCAAGGTATATCTAAAGCAACAAATACTGTAGATACCATTTTAAATACAGAGGCAACTCAATGAACCTGGACTCAGATTCAAGAAAAAGCCTGTCAAAAAATGTTTAGGTCATGCAGAGTTGGCTATAGTATAAAGCATTTCCATTCCTTCAATGCAATTGGTTTTGCTAATTACAAAAGGATGGAAATGCTACAAGAAATGTGATATTTTATTGAAGTGGAATAAACTCTCCCTTTCTGTTGTTTTAAGAGACTGTTACACCTAAGTATAATTTCAAATAAAATTATATGTGAGATCCATTTGGAATTGGAATGGAAATCTTTTTCCCATCCATTTCCAATTCTTGGCAAACCAAACAGGGACTGAGAATCCTTCACACGAAGCTTGTGTTGGTATTTCCTTTCAATACGAGTCAAATTGTGATTTCAAGTCATTAAAGCATCTTGAAATAAGCCCCCTTGGTGCGAAAGAAGGTCAATTTATGATGCCCCTTTTTCCAGTTGACCAGTAAATACATGTCTACTGCAAACAGGATTTTAGTATATCAACATTTATGTATCATGTACCTATCATCCCGCAATAATTATCAAGATTAAAGAAGTGATATAACCTGCAAATTGCTCAAATTTGAACAGGCTAGTTAAATAGATCATTTTACACTAGAAAAACTTGAAAACTTGTTAGCAAACAGAAGAGAAATGACTAAACTGTGGAGCTTCAAGAAGCAAATTTCCTTTTAGGCATAGCATGACATACCTGGGGTGAAGATAGCAGTACTATATGCCTGAAATTCTCCAATGTCTTCTGCTGAAAGAACAAATTATACAGTTTTAGAACTCAGTCAAAAAATATAAGTTAGCATCTGCTTTGATATCACACACACAAGCTACTTGAATGCGAGTTGTTATTTTTCAGATCTGGTCATCACTTCTTTTTCTTTTTCTTTATAAAGCATAATCTCTTTCTACAATCAAACAAAGGAACAAACTAGGATTCTTAGTACCTCGCAGAGTTTGTACAAGAAAGTATTTTGGAGATTTGGGTCATCTGTGAACGTAAGTTGATGAATGCACTGAGTTCCCTTAAGTTTTTTCAAAAGCCACATCCCAGAGTTAAACAGGGAGTTTGAACTGTAGAGATACCCCAAATGCGGACCAGATATAGAAACATATGTGTGAAGATATCTTAGGTATGGTTCCATTATGCTCTCTGTGGCAACACAAATACAGAACAAGTTTCAAATTACAGGTTAATAGAATAGTAAGGCATTGCATTGCATTGATTATATTACCTGCTAATGCTGTTCTTATGATAATATTTCCAATAGAATGTCCAACAAAGCTAAGCTTGATATCCCTTAACAGACCAGATCTTGAAACTTTATCCATTTTCTTTTTAAGGAAAGAGATAACTTCCTCTGCCAGCCTTTGTCCCATTTCTCTAAAGTCTCCAGATGTTTTGTCTTCATTTACCTCTGACATAAGGAACTCCATCTTGGGGTCTATTAAAAGCCATTGATTGCGAACAAGCCGTAAATCCAGATGGTGTCCCTGATGGGTTGTACATATGACAAACAAAATTAAACCAATTTATGATTAAAACTACAAAACAGTTCACAAGAGGAATAGGTAGACTTCATTATACATTGTCCAGGACAGCAGAACAATCTATTGCAAAGAACTTGAATGAAATAAGAAAAAATTTATTACCTAAAATCTTACAAATATAGAATTCCCTTTCTCACTTTTGGGTTCATAGGATTACAAATATGTGAATGAAACAGGCTCAAACAAGCAAACTATTGGTGCATGAAACCATAAACCAATAAATTCATAGTAACAGATCCAAATCCTTATGAAAAAAAGATCATCTATTTCTAAAGTTCCATCTGCAAGAAGAATTTGATCCCATAGTTTCCAATTATCTGATGGGAAGAGGTGAATCAAATCGTTAGAATTGACCCAGACTGAATTTAAACCTATAAATGGTGGATGGCAAGCCATTACTTATCAGTCAGGGTCAAGCAATTAAATTAAAAGTAAGAAGCTCTAATATTTGGACATTTCAAATATTTGTTTAAGATGAAAACTCCAAGGGCTTTCTCAAAGACACTTTTTTTTATGGTACTGCAAAAAAAAAAAAAAAAAAAAGAGAGAGAAAGAGCTGACTGTGCCAAAAAAGGAAGATTCAACCTGAAAAAAAAAATAATATTCCATAACTACTGCATCCCTTTATCATCTTTATTATAACAATATCAGAACTCTCTTTTGGAGAATTTGGTGGATACCTGATAAACAACAAATTAAGGAAATTCATACTGCAGAAACAATTTGAACATGCATTAAACTAATTAATTAGTATTTAGGTGTGTGGAAATGATCAGAACAAAATTCAATCAGAAAGTGACAAAACACAGGTTTTCAATTATTACTTAAATGGTGTGAAATCAATTGAGCACAACTTTCCACATTGGATTGTAAAATAGCTAGCTAGACAGGTTGGGGGCTAAAGGACAAAGAATGAGCCTTGCCTGAAATCCATGCACAAAGATGACAGCCTTCAATTCACGACCATTTTTTGACAGTGCAGCACTAGGTTGCTTCTTACCAGCTTCAGATTCAGTGCTAGGTCCACTGTACGAGCCATGTGCATCTACCAGGTCCAAATTTTTGAAGAACGAATTTTCACTAAGAGTACGCAGTGGTGCATTAGTTACGCGTTCCACAATAATAATAGGAATCCGTAGCAGATCCCCAAATATATACATGTCTTGAATTGACCGATTATTAATCTGCATGGAAACAAAAATAATCATGTAGAGCTCCAGACTACAAGATAAAGGAACCAAATGAGTTAAAGTGAGAGCAATACTCACCCTCATTTGGGCAATACTTCGCCGATGAAGGTCAGCACGTGTAGCTGCACTCTGGGCAGGCTGTATAGAACAGAAAATAAAAATTTCAACTTAGAGACCATGGAATAAAGAACATGATGGTGTTTATCACTGAAAGTCTAAAAAAGGACTAACAGTCTATAGATAAGAAATGAACTGAGTAGAAAAATAAAGCATTTACATTCAACAAACTCGAAACTCTTCTATGGCCATGATGGGAGGAATCATCACTTCCACTGCTCATGTAATGATGAGGCATCTCAACCTTAGAGTACACCATCCATATTGACCATTCAGCTCGTCGATCTTTAGTCCACACATCACGCAGAAACTCCAGTATTTTTGTTTTGTTTGCCCTGGAATGAAGAAAAAAGGCCAGTAGATAAACATGTGCAGATAAAGTTATTGCATCTGAATCAACTCATCAATAAATGTGACCAACAATAAGCACAATCAAATCCATAACGAAGGATGGCCAAAGGTTATCATAAATTTAAGAAAATGTGCAAAGGGAGATCCTGCAGTTTGTCAGGTCACACTTTGGGTCCTAATTTAAGAAACCCCTAGTCTGCAATTTGCAACCTGAGGTTCCATCTCAGTTACAAAAAACACCCAAGGAAGACAGTATTAATAAAACTGTTAGGAAAACTTACAAAAAGTACACAGAGACTGCATCTGCTTAAATTCCAGGCTTCGATTTTCAAAATTCTGAAGTTGGACCTTGAGATTCCATGATAGTTAAAGAAAACACCCTAAGGTGGATGTCTAAAATTTTAACCACATGAAAGAAAAACGCATTTTCCAACAATTGCCAAGATGCAAGTCATGCATTGTTGCCTTCTCTGATCACATTGAAAATTCTTTGGAGGAATCTTTGTTTGACTAGCTTGAGGGAAGAGTTCCAGAAAAGAGAAAAAGGAGATGTGAATAGGTAGGGGTGGGAAGAGAGGATAGATCCAAGATGGGACAACAGATGAGAGAAAAGAAAAGAAGAGAAAATGGAGCAGCAGCCACCCTTTTAAAATTATCTAGACTGTCCCAGCAGAAAGAGACCTTAAGAGTTAAAATTACCTGTGAGCTAGGTAACTTAGGTGATCATATAATGCTAACCATGTACAAGTTGGGAAGGGATCCTGTCAACCCTCATACCTTGTGACTAAACTATATAAAGTCAAATAAACAAACAATTCCAAACATAGTATCAAATAGTTGCAATAAACTAACAATACCAGTTTACTAAAATTTGTTGTCCTTTTCTTTCACCCCTGAGTCTGCCAGCTTTTTTAAACACAAGGGCTTGCAAAAAACAACCATGGAAAGTATTTTTGCCTTGATGTTGTCCAGCAATGGAAACCACATTCCACAGGTGGGTAAATTCAATATTGCTAAATAAGTAACTCTTATTCCACATTATATCTTTAAGTTGAGTCACCAAAATGAGAATTCATGATGATGAGAATAACAATGGTTACAAGCCTGTCCATGATAAGTTTCACAAATTCCATCATAGAAATTTTATGATCCACGTTAAACGCATACCAGAAAATCTGTCATTGGTCTTCAATTAAGCAAATTTTACAGCTTGTATCTAAGCACTTAAGAAAATGCAAGGGATGAAGTGCCTTTTCTGGTTAAATAACTATGGTCAGGTGTGATGTAACTAAATGAAAGGTCAAATCTATAACTTACCAAATGAAATGTATTCTTCCTCGTAAAAGGAAAATATAGAAAACTCTAACTGAATGTGGCAGCTTGGTGGAAAAGCAAACCTGTGGAACTGCAGAAAAATGCTCCATAAATATGATAATTGGGCGCCCAATGAATGAAAGATGTTCACAACAGCAGCCTTCGATGAAATGTGGGGCAAATTATCACTTTGAAAATCTATAGTGCTGTTTGCTTTCTTTCCAAGAAGAGACAAAAATATTAAGTAAATAAGAAAGGACTTAAACTGAATGTAAAATCAAAATGTGTTAACTATACAGATTATAGGAAGGACCTCAAGGCCATTCTGTGGCTTTCCATGTCCTGAAACTGCAACATCAGCAGTAACCAGATTTGCTTGCACAATAGAATCAAACATGCTCACATCATCCACGTTGGAAGCAAAATCAGATACATCAATAGTGTGCTCAATGCCTTTGCTAATTTTTTGTAGCTCTTCCAGCAATGTGTTGCGGGCAGCTAATAATGCTTTAACAAGTGTGATCTTTTTTATATCTAAAGAAGCCACTAGACCCAATGCCTGGTCAATCACAAAATGAAAATTTCAACCCATGGAAATATCACAAAATCCGAATAAAGCTAAAGTACAGGCTCCTCCACACCAGATAATAGCGGGTTTCAAATTTAAAAATGCTATTGCATCCTCAAATCTTTGGGCTTCAACCAAATAGGAGAACTTTTACCTTTTCTTAAGCTATACAAACCAGCAGTTTTAGAATATTTTTTCATCAATTATCTTTTGCAGGAAAAGGACTAGACCTAAAAGGAAAAACATGTGTTATATGCTTACAATTCACATAAAGGTTAATTCTCCTTCAAGCATCCATTGAGCATCCCCAGATTCTAGGGGTTGTCTATTATTTGGGTGAATCTCGATATTCTCTTCTCTTTGCACTAAGGAATAGGCCTACAGAAAGATCTACAGTATTTCATAAAATGCAATTTCTGGATACCTCTGGAAAAAGTATCAAAACATACTTAAAATAAGGTTTGTTGAAGGTTGATAAGAGATAAGAAGTTATTCTGGCAAATTTTATTAATGAAGCAATCATACAAGCTCCTTCTAGTATTTTTAAAACAAAAAACTAAGGAATGATTTGAAAAGAAAATTGTCACAGTCAACCCACTCAACCATTGCTTGCCTGGACTGTACACTAGTGCTAATAGTAGGATAAAAACCAAGCTAGAGTAAACTGCAAGTTTTGCAGAAAAGGGTATGCAAATTGGCATATATGCACATGCATGTACGAACAAAAGAAGTGCATTCACTCCCATATAACGACATTCGCACAAGAGTGTCTGTGGCAAGTAAATACTTTCATCACAAATCAGAAGTACTTGAAGCATAAGCTAGAAATTTAAGCCGCAAAATGATGCATGAATGCACAAAGTTATGCATAGAGGCTAAAAGCATGTAAAAGATTATCCATTGTGTACGAGCATACTTGGGGGGACCCATCACTAATTTTGCCAGTAGCATCTTGACCGTAAGAACCACTGCAAGATACAACTCATCAAGTTATTTTAGATAACCCATGTCAAAAAAAAGTGATCATGACAAGGCTGGTTGACTTGATGCAGAAGTGTGACAAACCTGAGTACCTTCAAGAAAGAACCAGCTTTCAATAGACTGATATGCACGCTAACATCAACAAGCACAGAATGAAATGCATCAAAGTGGACAGGGCAATATGAATGCAATCCTAGAAGAGCTTTAGGAGGAATTCTAAATTCATGGACTGCGACAGAAGAAGCATCCGGATAAGCCAGCAGCTCAACCCTGTACAGTGCACATATCTATCAGTACAACATCCAAATTTAATCAACAAAGCAAGAAAAAACAATGGATCATTTTAACTGCAATAATGAAAAAACAATTTCCCTTAACTCACATGGTATCTGTCATGGGAGCTTGCATAAGCTCAAATTTCAAAATTACAGCAGAGGTTGATGGACCCTGCAAATTGTAGACCATATCAGTTTGAAGACATTAAATATCTGCATCAGTAAGTTCTGAGCTGGGAGGTACAGCACAGAAAATTGTAATAAATATATGCATTAAAGATATTAGCAGTATTCCCATTAAATCCCAGGTTAAAGGAGTGGGGCTATTTTGAAGAATCGAAACGAAATAATGTTTTTATCCTCTTCTCAGTGACAGCTAGAGTTGAAAGTTTTTTGAAAGCAGTTCCACAATTTTGTTAGTTTTGAGAAGAAACAGTTAGAGCTAAAAGTTTTTTGAAAACAGTTCCTCAATCTTGTTAGTTTTGAGAAATGCAATATTCCACTTCTTTCTGATGTCATCATGAAAGCATAGGTACAATATCACAATGTAGGTGGCAGAGTTTTGACACGCACATAGAAGAAACTTTCAAAGGATCATTTTTCTTTCTCACCAGACCACTTCATATTACACACAGACCAGCTATATACATCAACCTTGATAAGAGAGATCCAAACACTAAGCAGACCATACATATTGATATTCTGTTATATCCTAGCAAATCCTGTTTTCTAGAGCAGTTTGTTTCTCTATTCAAGTTGGTTTCACTTCACTTGGGAACAGTTAGGCAACCTTCTGCTGCATTTCCCCCTTTAATTGTAACTATATGAGTTAAAAAGGCAGCTTATTGTATCTGGCAAGCTAGCATTGCACAAACACTCACGCACGCGCACACAAAGAGAGAGAGAGAGAGAGAGAGAGAGAGCTGTATGGATTACCTCATCTTCACCAAGAGGTAGAGTGAAGGAGATCATGATAGATAAACGAATATCTTGTCTCGCATATTTAATCCGAAAAGGCTGTGTCAAGAAACTATTGTCTGTATCATCAATCCTCCATATCCCATATATGTTTTCACCACCCAGATCAGGAGCTGCGGCTCAAATAAATATCATTTCTTTCTTAGCTCGTCCCAAAAACATTAAGCATAGAAAAAATTCACATAATAGTAAATCATTCAATAGAAGCTAACTGCATCTCTAAGCATGAACAATAACAACATCAAAGCATATAAATATGAAAACAACTGATTTTCATGTAGACATCCAAAACAGCTCCTCCTCAAAGTTACTGAATTTGCCCAAATACTCATACTTTGCCTAAATACAATGTGAAGGAGAATTGGGGTTAATTAACAAACAATATTGCAAAATCTCACACCTTTTTGCTTCAAGCGAATATTCTACAAATATGAGAAAAAACCCAGAAACAAAAGCACAAAAAAAAAAACAGAGAAATCTTGAGTTTATTGAGGTTTACGATGAGCATAGGAACTGTGGTTAATTAACAAGAAATGTAGCAAAATTCTAGACCTTTCTTGTGACAAACAAGATTTCTTATAACTAGGAAGAAAACCCAGCAGAAACAAAGAAACTCAGGAAAACAACAGCAGTAAGAGTTGAATTTGCTTTTACCTTCATATTGAACAACCCTTGCAGGGGTTGCTAAGGAAGTATACTCACTATCTTCCCATCTCATGCTGATCTTTATTTGATACCATCTAAACACCCAAAAACAGAAAACCCACAAAAAGAAATGAAAAGGGAATCAAAGAGACATGCTTGAGAAGAAATGGTGAGAACATTATTACCCTTGCTGGAAGAGGTCTAGGTTGTGAAACCTGTGAATGTAAACAGCAATTTCTTGCACTGTTTCAAACATGGCAACGAAGACAGACAGACTGTTTTCTTCGGCCTAATGTCTATTTAAGATTAAAACAAACTGCAGAACATGCTCTTTTTTAGAGGATGATGACTTTATCATATGCCCTTTCTTTTCTTCCGTCTTGGTTCTTACTGTTTTTTTTTTTAAATTTTTTCCTAGTACATCCAAAATGGGATAAAATGGTTTGGAATGGATCATATGCTACATTTTTCCTATGTTAAAGAAATTATTTTCTGTAATATAATGTTAAATTAAATTCCTATAGAGTAGTAAAATCTTGTGATTTGCTTTATTTATAGCTTCATTTTTAGGAAATTATAAATGAATTATTGTTAATTTTATTGAATATCCTTCCCAAATAATCTTATGCATATTAAATGAGAGGAATCTCTAAATACAGAGTTTATATTTCTTAGGAAATCATGATCTAGGTCTAGGACAGAAATTTTCAATAAAATTAGTTTATTATACTAAATATTTAGCTAGCTAAAATGCTGACATAGGCTTGTTTCACAAGTATTATGTTAGTGATGGGTTATTTTAGGATGAAAAAATAAAAATAATTTTGATAGAAACATGTTTATTTAAAAATAAAAATAAAAGATAAAGATAAAGATAAAAAATAAATTTATTTTAAAATGGTTTTTGAGTGAATTTTTATATTTTTAAAAAATAAAATTATATAATAATAACAAAATATTCAGAGATATTTAACATAGTTTCTTATTCTGTTTTTAGATATTTTTTAAGAGTATTCTTAACTTAAAAAAAATATTAAACTAATATTTTTTTAGTAATTTTTTATTCTTTTAATATTCTAATATCAAAAATAAAAATATGTAATAAAATTTATTCTATTATATTTTTAAATAAAAAATATAATTTACCATAATCCTCCAAAACCCATGTATGAGGGAGTTTGCATTTAAAAATTATTAGTATTTTTATTTTCTTAAGAGAAGTTTTAAATTTCGTGGCTTTGAATATGATGCACACCTTTGACTTATAAAACATAATAAAATTTATTTTAATATATTTTTAAATAAAAAATACTATTTACCACAATCATACCCTTAAAATATGCAAGTTTGAATTTAAAAATTATTAGTTAATTATTTATTTATTTTTTTACTTAATAGTAACAAGACAAGTTATAAATTTCGTGTCCTTGAATATGATGTACACTTTTGACTTGTAAAGCACAATGATGGCGACTTTTGAGCATTCATTAATCATTTAGATTTAACTTTATTAATGAACTTTTCAGCTACCTGTTTTGCCGGATTTTGCTTTTTAAATTACTA
>Ga0325404_1000265_pt1 | contig 52111 bp, 20 predicted proteins | sample PopdelMetagenome_18_FD_205664 | JGI IMG/M metagenome (GOLD analysis project Ga0325404, IMG submission 205664) | Populus deltoides microbial communities from Bellville, Georgia, United States - Xylem-Control-R1 | ecosystem: Host-associated > Plants > Phyllosphere > Stem > Wood/Secondary xylem...
TGACGGACCTTTTTTTCCTTAAAAGAGGTTAAAGTTGAATAAAGACTAAAGGGTTAGGAACAAAAATTAAAAATAAAAAGAATAATGACTAAAGTTGAATTACCAACAACATAGATGACAAAACTGTAATTTTCAGGGGAGGAGAAAGAAAAGAAAGGAAAAAAAAAAGAATCATTGGTGACAAACCGAACCATCAAAGCTGACACACGCCGTTCTATATGGAAGAGGACACGACATCACTTCCAATGACTTGACTATTTCTGGACGCCGTGATGCACCGCACGTATTGTCCAAAGTGCTCAGGCTCCTCCTATGCTTCTGTTCCTTTTGTTTTAGGTAAATATCAAATTATTCCCGAGCTTATTTAATAGTAACAATAAAATCATTGTAAAAAATAAAAAAAATCATTGATTCAATCACTTAATAAAACGACCACAGTATACTTGGAAATTTAAAAAAAAATGGCATCAAGGGGTATTTTCGTATTTTCACAATGATTTTCCATTATTATAATGTCAGTTGAGGGGCAATTTGATATTTTATGAAATATAAAAATAATAAAGAATTAAAAAGCACGGTGAAACAACTAAAATACTCTTAAAAACAAAAATTTTAAAATTAAGTCAAGGGACCTTTTCATCTTTATATATATATATGGTGGCGGACGTGTGGTGCACTCTCTAGTGCATGAGATGTGCCTGCGCCCTTCAAGCAGTGCCTATCTGTATTCAAAAATTATATTTTTTCATGTTATTGAAAGTGTCGTCGCGTTCTTTTCCTAGTGGAGCGGTGCATGTCGGCGGCGACATTTTAGTTTATAATTGACGGACCTTTTTTTTTCCTTAAAAGAGGTTAAAGTTGAATAAAGACTAAAGGGTTAGGAACAAAAATTAAAAATAAAAAGAATAATGACTAAAGTTGAATTACCAACAATATAAATGACAAAACTGTAATTTTCAGCGGAGGAGAAAGAAAAAAAAGAAAAAAAAAGAATCATCAGTGACAAACCGAACCATCAAAACTGACACACGCCGCTCTACATGGAAAAGGACACGACATCACTTCCAATGACTTGACTGTTTTTGGACGCCATAATGCACCGCACATATTGTCCAAAGTGCTCAGGCTCTTCCTATGCATCTGTTCCTTCTGTTTTAGGTAAATATCAAATTATTCCCGAGTTTATTTAATAGTAACAATAAAATCATTGTAAAAAATAAAAAAAATTTATTGATTTTATTTTTAAAATTATTACTTTTAAAAATATTTTAGTTATTTTACCAATAAAAAAATTATTTATCTCTTATTAATTTCATCATTGGCTAGGTAAAAAAAACTTTAAAGAGTTACAAGTTAGTATTAATTTTTTCAACTGTTATTACACCGCAGAGTGTAAATGAGATACAGTGTTTTTCAAAGGGCAAGTAGTTCTTTTTAATTATTCAAAAAATATATTTAATGCTAATTTTAAAAAAAATACATTAATTAATTAACGTAAGTTCAATTTCTTTGAGACCTGGAAGCGTTGCCGTAATAAGAAAAATTCATTATCGAACCAAATAAAAAATTAAAAACCCACCCCTCTCAAACGAAAAACCTTAAAAAGGAAACGAAAAGAAAAAATAAATTCTTAAATATTGAAGGTAATCTTTGAAAGCTAGTTTAGTTATCTACTCTGGTTCGATTCCTTAACATCACCAAACTGTTTTTGTTGTCTGAAACTTTAGAAATCAAGTTCTACTTTAGGTTTTGTCATTAGGGTTCTTGATGAAGTTCGAAAAATATTGAGCTTTAATAAGAAATTTCTTCTTCTTCTTCTTCTTCTTCTTGTTAATTTGACCTTGTTTGATTTATTTGTGAGCCACAGTATGTCAGGAGAAGAGGAAGAGAATGCGGCCGAGCTCAAAATCGGAGATGGTAATACTCTAACTTTGAGTCTTGATATCAGTTTTACGTGCGATTTAGCAGATTTTTTTGATGATGGGTTTTGTTTTCTTTTTAGATTTCTTGAAAGCCAAGTGCTTAATGAATTGTGAAGTTGCTTTAATTCTTGAGCATAAGTATGAGCAGCTTCAACAGATGTCTGATGATCCTATGAATCAAGTATCCCAGTAAGTAATACAGCTATATTGTTCTGAAATTACTGTGCTGTGCATCTTTCAAGTCTGCGTTGCCGTACTTGTGTGTTTGTGTTCGTGTGTGTGATATGTGGTTGTATTGGTTGAGTAGCTTTTGACTTGTTTTGAGTTTAGCATATTCACAGACGGGCTTTCTGGTTTCTGTTTAGTTGGATGGCATAAATTGATTCTAGAGGGGAGATGATACAAAAATCATGCAAAGCGTCTTCTTCTTCTTCTTCTTTTTTTTTTTGTTTGATTAAGTTATTGAGCATAGATTTTTCAATCTCTTCTTCTCGTGTTGAGGTTGTCTAAATCATCTTAATGACAGTGAGAAGCTTTTGGTCACACAGCTGCTAATCCCATCTTTCCTCTTTCCCCAATTATGATGAGTCTGTTGATTACTTTGATAAATAGGTTTAGTTTAAATCATGAATGTAGGAACCGGGAGGTCTTTGATGCAATGTTTTGGAGGTTACTTCATTGTAAAAATTAAATGATACCAATAAAGTTTGCCCCTGCTGGGGAAAAAAATCTGCCCCTAATGGTTTGTCAAACAAGGGTGAAAACTGACGAGGTTTTGCATGCCTCAAATCTACGTTTTATCTTTTCAAATGTGCTTAAGTATTGTTTGTCACTGCATTGCAGAGTATTTGAGAAATCACTGCAGTATGTGAAACGCTTTAGTCGCTATAAAAATCCCGATGCTGTCAGACAAGTTCGAGAGTATCCTTGAACTTTAAAGAAATTCTAGAGTATTTGATAATGTTGAGGGTTTCCTTTTAATTATTCTGTTGTGTTTAGTTACCATGGATTCAAGTTCTAGGATCTCACTTACTGTTATTGAGCGGCTGATCAAAGGACCATGGCAATTATTTTTCATCAGTAAAAGATGGGGGCGATTTGTTAGTTAGAGGATGATGCACGTAATTGGTTTATAGTTTGTGTTCAAATTTCTAGTATCTTGCAGAATCTTTGTGAAAACTTAACCAGCATCCAGAATTCTTAGCCGATACCAATTGGCTGAATTTGAGGTAAATTACAGTTACACGTTGAATTGAGATTTATGTTTCTACTCATGATACAGAATATCATAACTTGCAACTATCTATTTTGTAGCTTTGTGTTCTTGGCAACCTTTGCCCGGAAACAGTCGAGGAAGCTATTGCCATGGTACCTTCTATCAAGGTTAGTCCTTTCAGACATTTGGTTTGGCCCTTCTATTTAAGACTACTTCTCGTAAGATCAATACACAGTGATAATGAAATCAACAGTGGAGACAAACAAATAAATTGATGCATGCTACCAATCCAGGCACTTTTCTCCCTCTCTAGTTCTTTTTTTTTTTTTAATAAAAACTAAAACCAAGAACTTATGTTATGCTGACCATTTTGTTGGGGTTTTATTGGACAATGAATGTAGCCATTTTTCATGGTATTACTAGGCACTGTTATATGATGCGATTCTCATCATTCAAAGAACCTTTATGAACCAAATGTATTTTTTAATGTACATGAAAGACTGGACTCACAATGATGAAGCAATTGAGAAAATGTTGAATGAACTGCAATTGATGAATAAATCTGATTTGAACGTTACTTAACCAAATGTCTTTGTTATGTAGACCAAAGGCCGAGCTCACGATGATGAAGCAATTGAGAAAATGTTGAATGACCTGTCATTGATCAAGAAATTCGAATAGGGGCTGCAATATCCCCTTCCTTTTCAATCTGGATGGTTGTCATCTGAATGTTCATGGGTTTTTCGCTTTTACAAGAATGAGAGTGGTCTAAGTTGTTGATGGCTATCAGCATCGTTCTAAATTTCATCTGAGCCAAATGGTTTATACATCAGTCCTTATGGCCATGTACTGTGATACTGCTCTCACATGACATTTGGTAATACTTGCACTTGATATCAACTGCCTATTCGAATGTTACGGTTTAGTCTTTGTTTTGACCCGTTTATAAATAGCTATATGATTCAAGACAAACTGAACCTAGAATTTACTAACTGCTGCATATTTTAAGTTAGCTATTTAGTTTGATAGAAGATATTAACTTTTTTCTTTCAAAAAAAAGGGAATGGTGATTAAAGCTTGCAGTTTTTTGGTGCGTGTTTGGAATTGCATTGTAGGTTACTTTTCAAATTAAAATGATGTTTTTTCAGATTTTTATTTTTGATACACGTTGATATCATTCAAAAAAACAACCTAGAGAATGCTTTGTGAGAGGTTCCCTTGGAATTCCGAGTCCAGGCTAAAAAATGGAATCTGGCATTTGCTTGCGGACGCCATTTTCGTTTCATGATTGTTTGAGAAACTCAACCAGGCGTCCACAAGAAAAAAAAATTAAAAGAATAGCCTTTTCTAGTAAATGGATTGGAATATTTTGCTTTTAAAAAGACTCAGATTGATAAAATTCTGAGCCATTAGATTTCAGATTCTCTTGAATTAACATGTTGAACTGTCGTGACGCCTGATTGATTGCTCAATTTCTTTATTTCTTCACTTTATCTGTCCTGGGGTGTCTCTCGACAAGTACTTCACATGAATTCTGACTTGTTCCATGTTTAGAGGACCTTTCACTTGCAAAAAATTAAAAACCCTTGCTGTCTCAGAGGAGAGAAACAAGAGGAAAATTCCGACCATAACAACTTCAATGTGAACACAAACGTGTAACCAAGAGTTACCAGCTTAGAAGAGCTTGAACAACTTGACAGTACCTAGCAATGTCTGGTCTTCATTCGCAGCACCCAAACTTTCCCCAGCCTTTTGCTGTACAAAATGATTCCACTCATTAACTATTATCAATACCACAGAAACCGAGAACAACAAAATACAGATCACTGTTACTAATCAATCGCACAAAAAAAAAAAAAACTGTATCTTGGATCTCTGCTCTTCAATCCAGCAGTATTGTCACACATCACGAGAAATAGCCATGGTGAATTGACTCATGCAGGGGTTTCCCAAATTGTAGCAAAGCAGCTTCCTCTGCCACAATCCAGCCATTGGTTTTGGATTTTTCTTTATCAAATGAGTTCGAACAACCCTGAATAAACATAGAACATAAGAATTTTAAACTCAATCGGGTAGTGAATGCATGAGAATCCCTTTCAATTTAAAAGTTCAATGGATCTGACTTTTCCTTTTCTTGTGATTTTTTTTTTTGCTTCGAGTATGAGAGCATTAGCAATTAAAGCACAACCATGTTTTTGAACTTTCTTAAAATTTTATTTTAGAATTAAATTAATTTTTTATATATTTTTAAATTTTTCAGCCATGTATTTTAAATTTCTTGAAATTTCATTTTAGAATCAATTTTTTTATAATTTTTTTAAATTATTTTAATGTGTTGATATTAAAAATAATTTTTAAAATATATATATATATATATATATATATATATATTTTAAATCAACCTCAATATTTATTTTGTTAAGTATTTATTAATTCATTTAAATCCCACAATTTAAGGGAAAATGCCACGTTTACAAATAAACCATCGAATTGTGAGTTGAATACACGCATACATTATGACAGGATAAGCTTGAAAAGAGAAATTGCAGCACCGATTTTTCTTCTCAAAATTTCGGAGGAACCTTGACATGATGCGACCGCGCGTTTCCTCGACTCCGTTTCATCCGCACCACATTTTTCATTTTCCATGGCAACAATTATATTCTCCAGCAAACCCCAAGTTAATTTTCAGGACGTTATTTGAAAAGGAGCAGCCTGTGTTAGGGAGTTTAACACACACTGCCTGCTATCCTGCCCTATACAGATCATAACACGATCAAACCAGAAGCAAAACTTGGATCACAAGATTTCCCATCCCAGACTTTAACCAAGACCTGTATTTCTATTGCTATTATTTACAAAGGTCGAGTTCCTGGCACAAAATAGGCCACATCACTTCCTATGATCAATCTATAGTGTATAGCAGCTCTCAATTCCATCTCTTTGAATTCTTCAACCCTTTTGACTTTTGTTTGGCAGCCTGAAAGGCCTGCATTTTTTGTTTCTTCCGAGCTTCCTTCTCAGCCTGTTATAAAAGACAACAAAACTTTGGCTCAAATCACCACCATTGTTTACTTTGTAACGGGTATAAACAAGTGGCAGAACTCACCTTCGACATCTTGGATTTGGCCTTTACTTTGGCAGCCTTGTCCTCAAGCTCCGCTTCGCGTTCAAGCTCTCTCACCCTTGCGTCCAGATTTTTCTCCAGATAATACTGTGAATCACAAAAATTTGGAGCCAACCAACCATTAACATCCTACATTTAAGATTAAAATGAACCCAGACTTCTACTTGTGCCATACGTGCAGGATTAGTAAGAAACTTTGTTTTCTTAATCTTCAATGTATCAAGCAGTGATTCAATGTATCAAGAAAAATGTGGCCTCACAATATGATCACCCAAGTTCCATAATAAAAAAATTTACATGAAACAGGCATGAAAATATATGGCCCCCCATCTTAGAAATAAATATTGTGACTTTACTACTATCACTCTAGGTGAATAGCATGCCAGAAGATGCATAGTTGTAAGATGAAAGAAGAGAGAAGCAAAAGGAGGACTTACATTGTAATCGCCTGCATAATTCAGTAACTTGCCGTCTTTAACTTCCACTACTCTATTAACTATTTGCTTTATGAAATACCGGTCATGAGAAACTGTGATGACTGTACCATTGTATTCTGATATGGCCTCCTGATGTCACAATAAGTCACATATCGACCATAATGTCTAAAGCAAAATAAAATGTAAAAGAAATGGAAACAAAACAAATATGTAAAAGACCAAACCTCAAGCATCTCTTTTGAAGGTATATCCAAGTGATTAGTTGGTTCATCCAGAACTAATAAAGTTGAAGGTTTAACCATGAATTTGCAAAATGCTAGGCGTGCCTGAAGGAAACAGAAATACAACACTCAAGACTTCAAGCTTCATTAAAAGAAAAGAGAATAAAAAGGGAAAACAGCAAAATTAAAAGAATTAGTATAGAAAAACATGTGGTATAGCATGTTCCATTAATACAAAACTATAATAACGAACCCACTCGACCAATAACAACAATCTAGTCATCAAGTATCGAAAGTCCAAAAGCATATTGAATTTGTCCATGCGATATATAGAAGTGCAAATATGTTAAAACTTTGGTGAGTTTTATTATTTTTTGTGGATAAAATATACTTGCAAATTATTACAATCAGTGAATATTCAGAGTACAGCCACTAATAGGAATCATGTTCAGTTTAAAATATTTCCATTTCGGAATATCTCCAAAGTGTAATATTTGTGATTTTATTAGTTGTGAACTCTACTTCTAATAAGTTTAATATTCATAAGTTAATGAGCAAAAGGGAAGTAAATTAAAAGCAAAATGACCAACTAAATTCTAGGAAGACCAACACAATTAGATGATTTTATTAGCTTTAATCAAAACCAACCACTAAAAAGATATAATAATGGTTTATTAGCATATCTAAAGCTTTGATAATTGTACTCTGTCATCTTTAGACTGATTTCTTGCTAATGATACCAACATAATAATATCTTCACTTCCTTTTCACTATAGATAGTATTCTTAGGTTCAACACGAGTACATGCTAACTAGTTAGTTCATGGATATTTAAGAGCTGACACCAAATCTATAAAAAATGAGCAAGCAATTTAGAGAGATCTAACGTGACTTTTAAAACCTAAAGCTATTCATCAAAAATAAAAGGAAGATCTATCATGACAGGTGAGGATAGGAGACAATGTATAGGGGAGCCAGGAGAGTTCATACTAGGCAGATACAGTGGATAGGAAACAATGTAAATCGGAACTGTATTTATTGGTGTAAAATGAAACCCTTAATTGAGAAATAAGTGTATTTATAGCATAGAAGAGGTGGCCTTCACCCATAAGAAAGTTCTTGCAGTGAAAAAATAGTTGATGAAGAGGAACTAGAGTTTGATATATGTCACAGTGACATGTGATTTGATATTGAGCATCTATGAGTAGGGAAAGGAAAAGGTGGGCATGCCAAATCCCCTAAACTCAAACCTTAAATTCCTTCTGCAAATATCTCAAGAATCCTATTCATCATGTCTAAACAAAATAACTACAAACGGATAGAGAAGAGGAATTATTTATGTGTCACATGCCCTGTGCTTAGAACAGAGTGCAAACTATGATATGCATTATAACTAGGAGAATATAACCTAACTTCATCTAGCTATATCTTGTGGATAGGACTACAAAAGTATTGACCATGAGAGCTAATGAAGGAAATATTGTTTCTCATCTCATCCAATTTTTCAGTTGATAATGAATGTTAAACACGTGTAGTATCATGAGCTCCATACAAATTAATATCTAGTACAGAATAGAAGAATTTTTCAACAAATGGACGGAAAAGCATGACAAATTTCTGTCAAACAACCAATAGAGCATAGAGTGTGCAATAGAATAAAGATGTGAGATTGAAGATTTTATAAGAGAATCTCAATTTAGTTTACCTTCTCTCCACCACTCAAAAGGGAAACCTTTCTATCAAGCATATCCACTTTGAAGTTACAACGACCAAGGAGTCCCTTTATATCATCAAGTCTCCAGTCCTCCGCAACTTCTTCCACAGTTTGAAGTACTGTTTTATCTAAATCAAGTGCCTCAGCCTATTAAGTGAATAGATTATACTCAGTTGATCTGTTTAACAATTAAAATTAGCAAGAAAACATGAAGGACAAGAAAGCCCATGATTAAAAGGAAATGGCATCTGATTGAGTGTAATGCACCTGGTTCTGCTCAAAATAATTTGGTAGTACATTATGTTCCCCGAGCACAATTTCACCTCTACTTGGCTTCTCTAAACCCATGATCAGTTTCAGTAAAGTACTCTTCCCACATCCATTTGGACCAATAATAGCAATTTTTTCTCCTCTTTCTATCATGAGATTTGTCTTATTAAAAAGCACCTGGAACAAAAGCAACCAATAACCATCAATAACATGTCTAGAAGATCAATGGGAAAAACAGAACTCGGTATTTCAAAAATCATCTTCCCTGTAACATTGCTTACCTTATCCTCATAACCAAATTCCAAATTCCTAATCGCAACAACAGATCTTCCACTTCTCCCACGCTCTGGGAACCTGATCTTCATTTGTTTGCGTTGAAATGGCTTCTCTATTTGATCCTCTTCTTGAAGTCTATCCAGTTTCTATGATTATGAAAAAAAAATGTTAGGTGAAACTGAAGCAGCCAGGCAGGTTGTAGAGATTAGATGACCACAGTTGGCAGAGAAAGACCACTCTAGATATCAAAAAAAACTAGGATAGCTTTAAGTTTTTTTAACTGGGTTACCAGTCAATCCTACTTCCTTAAAATGATCTAGTTACAGAGAGATAATAACAAGGAATAGTTATAGATTTGGTAAAGCACAGCAAAATTTCATGTGTTGGGTGTGGTAGCTTATATACAAAACACATGTAGTAAAAAACACCACCAAACACAAGTAGTAGGTTAATTTAAAAGAGAGGAGACTATATCAGTCTAAACCACTAAAGAGTCCTGATCACAATTGATTTTCTGAATTCCACTTGTCTTTTATTTTGAGCAGGATGTAGATGAGAAAGGCATTACACTACTAAGATGTTCAGATTTTTAATAAAATTAGCACAAGAACCATCTCCAGAAGTTATACTACTCCACAAATGCGTTGTAATTTTAAATATTGTAATTGCAACATTTAGATAACAGTAAGAAATGCAAGAATCGGTCTAATGGAAGGGAACATGCTAATATACCAGAGCATAGACTGAATATTTCTGGACAGTAGCTCATTAGATATCAAGAAGGTATTTGAAAAATAACCAAGAATAGAATATTTCAAAATGAAGTTTGATAAAAGAAAAAAAAATGGAGCTCTTTGAACCTCACTGTACCTTCTCAGCAGAAGAAGCACGGCCAGAGTTTGCTCCTGAACCTAGCCTACTTACTAAATCTCTCGTGTGCTCAATTTCCCTTTGATGCTTCTCCCAAGCAGCAAGCTGAGCTTCAACCCATTCTGCTTTTGATATGATGTATTGAGAATAATTTCCCTCAAATGTCCTAGACACACCCATATCAGTTTCCACAATTTTTGTACACAATTGATCAAGAAATGCTCTGTCATGAGATATGATGACCATCGGCACATCTTGCTTCTGGAGATAACCTTCAAGCCACTCAATAGTGTCAAGGTCAAGGTGATTTGTGGGTTCATCCAAAAGCAACAAATCTGGGTCCTGCAAATTTACAAGTTAAAATTTAAGTCAACTATCAACCATTTATTCCAAAGATCACGAAACATTTTTAGATGTAAATGAGCAACCGTTTTTTGTTGCTTCACAGCTCAAGTTAAGTTACTTTACATCATAAAGTGATAGAAATAGAAAAAAGTAGCCCGATTTTCAGTTATAACCAAGCTGCATCCACTAGCCATCAATTCTTCCAAAAGAATACAAGCATGTTCAGCAAATTCCGATATTTCCAAATAAAAAAAGTAACAGTTTCAACTACAACACTAATGCCAATCTATTTCCTGCAAGCAAAATAAAAAATCACCGCACCATTCTCTTGGCAAAAAATCAGTGTCAAGTAAAAGCATCATACTTGAACATTCTAGACACAATGAACTCAAGCTTATCATTGAATCTTATACGCCTGTATTTTACCAAAGAAAAACCAAAACCACATTATACCTGCAGCAAAATCTTCCCAAGCGACATCCTCATCTGCCACCCACTACTGAAAGCAGCCACCAACCTATCCGAATCCTCAGGGGAAAAACCGAGCTGAGGCATCAACTTACTAATCTTTGCATCAACTTCATCCAAGTCCACAGCTTGTGCTCTTCTCTGCAACAAATCAAACTCATCCAATAACCTCCCCATCAACTCCAAATCCTCCACGGATCCCTCTATAGCCTTTTGCACCTTCTCCAATCTCTTAGCGATCTCCATTTCCTCTTTAAAAGCACTCATAAACTCTTCCTTCACAGTCCTACTCATAGAAACCTCAAACTCTTGACTCAAGAACGCAATCTTCATATTGGCTTTGGCTTTAATCACATTTCCTGAATCAGGCTCCTCTAGCCCAGTCATAATTCTCAACTGGGTCGTTTTGCCTGCTCCATTTACACCAACTAATCCAACTTTCTCACCCTTTTTCACTTCCCAAGTGACGTCTTTCAAAACAGTAACACCTTTATAACTCTTGCTTATATTTTCTAGCTTAATACCTGAAGATATCCCTGAAGCCCCACGGTTTGATTGCTTTCTTAAGCGGTTCTTGTCGAAATCAACATCCGAATTGCTAGAAAACAATGACTCTATGTCGGTTTCGGGTTCAGCAACAGATGTTTCTACCGTGGCCGTTGATAAGCGTGCTTTGATTTTAGAATTCGGTCTTCTGGTAGGGAAGTTGAATGAATTAGTGTTGTTTATAGTGAATTTAGTGGATAAGAGAGATGGGTTCGGTTTAAGAAGGGAGGTTTTTTGTTGAGGATTGAAAAGGGTTGCGCCGGTGAAGAAGGTAGAGTGGAATTTAGTGGACACGTCCATGTTTGGTTGTGAGAAACTTGAGGGGAGATGATGGGTTTGGGCGGGAGAGTGTTCCTCAGGGCGGGCAGCGGTCTGTGTCTGTCTCTGTGTCTGGAGAGAAGAGGACCACTCAGGCCATGAAAGATATACTGTTGCGTTGTGTAGTGTTGTGTGTGATGGTTTTGAAGCTGTTGATGGTATTGATTGATGTTAATTGCCAAGGGAAGATTGAAAAGAATTGTCCCCTTTGTTTTTCTTTCTTTTCTTTTCTATTTTTCTTTTTTCTTTTCTTCTGGGAGATGGTATTATTTTCAGTCTTGCCACTCTGTAGCTTAATATTAATAAAGATTTACACTTAAGGGTAAAAAAAATCAATTTTTCAAGAGTTTTGTGTATCCATTTTTTAAGTTATTTAATTTAAAATATATTAAATACACGATTTCATTATTCATGCCCCATAAAATTTGGATCAAGCACCGAGAAATAAAAGAAGGGATGGATGGCCTTTTAATCACCACAATTAAAGTTCTTCTCAAAATCAAAATGAATTTTGATGAAATATTTCATCAACAAATTTTTAAAATAAAAAAGTGAAATAAAAATTGAACTTCAAGTAAAATAAATTGAATACAAGAAGAATATACATTAATAGGATGCTATATCCATAATGTTTAATTAACCGTTGATAAATACCATGGAAATAAACATTCATTAAAAAAAAATCTGATCACTTTTTCTTAACTTTGTAACTGAGTTATTATGGAAATTTATATAATTGTGATTTGAAAAAAAAAAAATTTTAAAAAAATATTTTTAGTTGTGATTTAAAAAATATATGTTTGATTAAAATTAATGTTAGATAAATTTTAAAATAAAATATATATATTTTTAATTTTTATAAAAAAATAAAATTTAAAATACAATTAAATGTATGATCCGGTGTAAAATATAAAAAATATTTAACTAAATAAAAACATTGTATGGTTAAAAAAAAACAAAAAAAGTTATTATAATTCCAAACTTTCTCTAGGAACACGCATTTTTGTTGTTTCAGACAGATTCAAGACTTAAAAAAAAATGCATGTCTGAGATTTTCACTGCTGGAAAATTTTGTGGCCATGGCAAGAGACAACGCTCGTGCCAAAATAAAGTTCCGTGGCCCAAATTCTACTGACCGAGTTTGGGCTTCTTCTTTACCCTGTCATCTGTTGACACGTGTGATTTCAATGGAAACTTCGTCCCACGTGTTCAAACTGTAAAGTAAGACAGAACGGATAGAATCATGTTTTCTTATCTTTTTCTTACATGGCGAAAGGTATGCAATCTAGAACCCACGGATTTCTTTTCGATCGGGCCCCGTATTTTATTGAAATAATTACAAAAATTCTTCTAGTTTTATTTTTTTATATACTTTTATAAATTATATTTTTCATAATATAATTTATATATATTTAATTATAGTTTACATCCTCAGTGATATATTTTATTTGAATTTTTTGTTTGATCCAAGATATAAAATGTAATTTATAAAAGTATATAAAAAAATCAGATTAAATTATAAAAGATTTTTTGTAATTATCCCTATCTTATTTCTTTTTGTGATTTTTTTTAAATCCGGCTTTCATGTAAATTTTTGTTATTTCAAAGCGTTGAGCCCTTTCCGGCATTTGGGAGGAAAAGGTAAGGAAATATATATATATATATATGGAAAGGGAACCTGTAAAGATTTTGAAACTATCAAGATCGAAATGAAGAAGTGGAACATTGTTAGATCTATTAAATTTAAAATATATTTTACTCTCAAGTATTCGTTTTTTCATGAGTGAAATTAAAATAACCTACAATAACAAAAGAGTGGATGAATAAATTATTGAAAATGATGGCTGCCATGGAAATACATGCCCTTCTTTATATATAACTTATATTATTATTATTATAAAAATAATAATTAAGAGGAATTAGTAAAACACCGTGACAAGTAAAAGATTTCACAGTGAAACCTTCTTTTATTTTTATCCTTTAATTTTTTTTACTTGTTCTTTTAAAATTGCATTGGTTATTTGATTTTTATGCGTGCCATATAAAAATTTTGAGATATCAAAAAAATATCATATCACTCAATTTGACAAAATAAAATTCAATTTTATCGATGTAAACAAATTAGAGTTTTGAAAATCGAATTTTAAGCTTATGTTAACTTTATGGCTAAGATAATGACTTAATTATATATTTTAATGACAATATAAACATTAGATATAATAAAATATTATTTTGATATAATTTTGATATATACATGTCACATAATTAATATCATAATATATTCCATACTTAATTTTCGGTTATGTTTTTTATTTTTTTTAATTTTAACTCTTATTTTCTTGGTTTTTCTTCGGTAGGGCTATCATTGGATTGTCTAGTAACCCAAATAGGCTAGCATGTGATTCTTTCTTTATTGTTTTTTTTTAGTATATTTGTTGTTATTGTTTTCATATTATTTAAATTATTTCTTTAACTAATTACTTGTGACTTGAATTTTTTTTCTTGACCTATCACTTTTCTACACCAAAAATAAAAATCGATTCGCGGCAAAACACGGGCAACATATCTAATACATACTAGGATGCCTTGGTATTTTACTGTAGTAATGAATAATGATATACCAAGATTTTTGTTTCACTATGGTCCTTAAAAGTTTTAAGGATATTATATTTAAAAAGAATTAAACTTAGTTTTTCTTCTTTCAATTTGATCTTTCAACATTGAATTTACCGGGTATTGGACTTCATAATTTGTTTCATTTTACTTTCTATTGAGTTATATCTGTCTCATTACCTGGATCATGATTTTTGCAGGTTAGCCATGCTAGCTTGGTTTTATTTTTTTATCATTTTTTTAATCAATTTTTTTATAACTCCATCATTCAACATTTGATTGATTGAAAATTAAGTTTCATAATTATTATTTTTATTTATTTTCTATGAGATTATCAAGGTCTCATGACCCAAGTTGCAAGTTTTGTTGCTTGGTCGGGTTGACTTATGATTTTTTGTTCTTTTTTTAATTGAATTTTTTTCTCAATTTCACCTTTTAACACCAGATTGATTGAGAATTATAATTTATAAATTCTATTATTTGCTTTATATGAAGTTATCTCGGTCTTCTAACTCGGGTTTGTCAGGTTGACTCAAGTTTTTTTTTATTTTTTTTTCAATTTAATCCTTCAACATTAAATTGATTGATAATTGAATTTAATATTTTTTTTATTTGCTTTTAGCAGGGTCATCAGGGTCTCATAATCAGGGTAGTGGATTTGACAGGCTAACTCAAGTTGTTTCGGGTCAATCTAATATGTTGTTTTTTTTATATTTTTAAAAATATACTGTCTTGATTTTTTTAGTTAAACTATTTTTTACCGATTATTCGGATTGTCTTTAAACTTGTTAAATCGATCAAGTTATATCAGATCAATCTCTATATAGTTAGATTATTTTATAGGAAAAAACATATTAATAATTCTTGTACTTTTTTTACATCTAAAAAAAAAATTAATTCAACTTGCAACACATAGGGCAGTTTTTTTAAAGTTACATTTTACATTTTGAAATTTGAAGGAAGATAATACTTTATATTCTCGAGAGTTTGAGTAAAAAATATCAATAAAAAAATCTATTTATCCACAAGTCTGCCAATATTTTTTAAATAATAATTAAAGAGCTATTAAAATCGAAAAATAATACAACTATCATTAAGTTACTTTCCCCTTTTCATTGTAACTCCATCAATAAATTCCTATGTGCTTTTCCATTAAATAAACCTTTCAAGAAACAGCTATAATAGGAGTGACTTATTATTATAATGGCACTTTATATTAAAAATTCTAATAACAACTATTTTTTAAAATGTGTTTTTGTTTGATAATATATTAAAAATATTATATATATTTTTATTTTTTAAAATTATTTCTGATATCAACACATCAAAACAAAATAAAAATATTAATTTTAAACTAGAAAAAAATTTAAATTTTGAATTTTTTTTAGAAACAAAAATTCCCAAACTAACTCTAAATCCACGCCTGATTCAAGATCTCCCTCCTTGCAAGGGGGGGGGGGGGGGGGCGAGAGAGAGAGAGAGAGAGAGATGTTTAAAAATTACTTTGATTCAAGATTAAAAAAAAATATTTAAAAAAAATAATTGTAAAGAAAAAAAAAGATAAAAAATAAAGTATAGAATTATCATGATAGTTTTTCTTAAAAAATAGTTAGATGTCATGTCACAATAATGCCAATCACGCACTTAATAATTTCGATAGGATATAATTAAATAATTACAAGAGTGATAATTAATCAATGATGTCTTTATCATATATCAATCCACCATGCGTAGATATCTGTGATATGTTTTCTTCCATGTGTCGTTTCATAAAAGATTTAAACCTTTCTTTATCCTAAAAACCTCAGCTGCAGCGTTTTACGATTTCACTTTCAGCATCTTCTAATTTATATACGACAAATAAGAAGAGTTCCTCGCGAGGAGGACCGGTACAGGAGACAGCATAAATTATAAAGAGAGATCCTAACAAAAAAAAAAAATCCTTTAATTTATTATGAGAAATTGAGCTAAATTACAAGGTTTTTTTCAACAAGGACCAAGCTGGATGCTTCGAGGAACATCAAGGACTAAATTATAGAAAAAAACACATTATACAAATTTGGAAAAAGGTTTCTGTGAACTTTAGGATGCAGATTCAAAAGGCAACAGATCACGAGAAAAAAAAAATATTTTCAGTTGTATTTTATTGTTTGGGAAAAAATATTTTTATCATAAAATTTATATTCTTGTTTAAGTATTATTCCTGTTTAGTCTGCCTTTTTTTTTTTACAAGTATTATTCCAATTGTCCATCAAGTGTTTTTATGTACAATCCCCCTTATGCTTTTTCATGTTTAACTCTATATTTCTATTGTATTTTTTTATCACTTTTCTAAGTTTTTTCCTTCGTCATTTCATTGGTTAAAAATTAAATTTTATAATTTTTTCATATAAAATAAACATATCAGACTATAAATTTAAAAAGTTAACGAGAATTGATATTATTTTTTTACCTATTTTCTTTTTAACTTTGTGATTTTTTATCTTTTATTTTCTACTGAGTTATTCTGATTTCTTGACTTCAATTATAATTTTGATGAGTTAATCCAGATTGATTCATCCTTTATTTATGAACTTAAAGGTTTGTCATGCTAACTCGGATTAAATTTTGCTGATTTTTTTATCTTTTCTTTTATTTAATTTCATCTTTTCATGTTTTATAAGATAAAAAGTGAGCAATGTTGTTTTTTTTTTTACAAAAATATTTTTTTCATGTTTTCATCATTATTTTTTTTTAATTTGGTCCATTTGTTATTATTATCTATTTTTTTATCATTTAATTAAAATAAAAAAACTTATTTCACCAAGTTTGGTTAATGACTCGAGTTACATAATTTTTTTTTAAAAAATGCATTTGCACTACCTGAACATTATTTTTTACGCAAAAAAAACATTATGATGTAGTGCAGCTATATAGCTAGTTGGATCTATTTTAAAATATATTTTTTCCTGATAAAATTTTGAAAATATAAGCTATTACTAGAAACTTGGAAAATGAAATTATGTTATACAGCCAGAACAATGTTAAAGAAAAAAAAAGGAAAAAAAAGTTACTAGCAGAGTTTTTTTTTTTTTTGAGAAATAAACACTTGAAAATTTATTTGGGAAAATGGTATAATTTGAAGGGTGGCATGTGTTATATATGTCTTTAAAGTCTCGTATGTCACATGCAAATTCTTAAAAAATATGGAAGAGGCAATTTTATTAAATATTTTCAGAAGCCATTTTCAATTTTGAATTCAAAAAATAAATAAACATTATTTTTTATCACAACAATGATAAGTATAATATTTATTTAAATTTCAAAACTATTTTAAATTTTAAATTTAAAAAATAAATCAATCTAGAACTTATTATCAACTAACATGGAACTCAGTATGTGTTAAAAAAATAGAATATAATTTATTCTCAAAGAAAAATAACCAACACTATGTGCTATAATTTTTTTTTTTATTATAGGGCCGGATTGATATTGTAATTAATATTTTTTAAAACAAAAATGGAGAAAAACAATAACTGAATAAATAGAAAAAATATATAAATAAGTTGGAGTATTTCGGTGGAACTTAAATTGCTACATAACATCTTACTAGTATATTTGTTCGCACTCTGCTGCGGATTGAGCTATTTTTTTCTACACTTAAGAAAATATTGAGTATAAAGATTTTTTTAACAGTATCATTAAATCCAATCAAGCAGTTCGATCTTGAAATCTATCAGTCTGGCTTCTTGTCTAGCTCGAGTTTCGAATTTAACCATGTAGGAGCTGATTTGAAATGAATTAGTTAATTTAATGGATCAAAAAATAACTTGAATAATCGGTAAAAATATAACATAGCTTTCAAACAAAACTTTAAAATGATAATTTTTTTTTATATTGAGACGATGCCAGATTGTATCAACTTTGGTCACTCTACAACTTGGGCCACGAACTTCAATAGATTTAATAACTTTGTTATTTTTGTAAATTGTTTTTATTTAATTTTATGATAACATTATATGCTTTCAAAATCGAGCATCAACCCTAAGAAATACACTTGTTTAAAATTGTAATAACCCTATAAAAAATAGAAAAAAATAAACAATGAATTCCATTTCTCAACCAATCCAATATTGAATAAAAATAAAAAAATAATTAGAAAAATTAAAGGACCATAAACTAAAAAAAAACATATCAGATTTGATGGTTAAACTCACTAAACCCGTGGATTGGGTAACCCGGGTCAATACATCAAACCCACAAACCGAATAATGGATATCATTGAGATTAATAACTTGTTTTTTTTACTATTGTTTATTTAACTGTATGATAATAAAAATAGTTGATTGCAAAATCGAACGTCAAACCAATACTGAGATTTTTTTCTAAACTATGATAACCTCATATAAAACAAAATGAAACAAATTATCAAACTCAATTCTCAATCAATCTAATATTAAACAATAAAATTAAAAAAAAAATTATAAAAAAAAATAAAGTTAAACTCACCATACATGTCAACGGGCCCATGAACTTTCTAAAATTTCACAACATGTTTTTTTAAAAGTATTTTTTTAATTATATGATAAAAAAAATCACATAATCGAGTTCAATTAAAAAAAAAGTTTCTCACTAAACCCGCAATTAGGAGCAACCAGGATTATCTCATCAAACTTGCAAATCAAGTTATTAACTCCATAAATTTCAATAACTTAGTTTTTTTTTGAAATTATATTTTATTTAATTATATTATATTAAAAATAAACCACACCGTGATGCTAAGATATTTTTATAATACCAATCCGATGTCAAAATATTTTTTTAATACTGCAATAATCATATAAAAACAAATTAAAATAAATTATTTACTCTAAATCCCCATAAATATATTATATAAAAACTAAATTAAAAAATTAATAACTAAAAAGAAAAAAAGTCAAAATGAAAAAAAAAAACACACTATTAACAATAAACTAAAACTGCTCAGTGTTTCACTATGCAAGTCCACAGTGAAACGCTGAGCAGTCTTTTTTCTTTCTTTCTTTTTGTTTTTATTTTTTTATTTTTTTCTTTTTTCTTTGTGTTTTTTTCTTTTAATGATTTTTTTGTTTAATTTAGTTTGTTAATGTTAATTTTTTTATTTAGTTATCAGATTTTCATGACACGGATCCCGGGTTTGACGGGTTAACCTGGTTTAACGAGTTAACTTAATTTTTTTTTTGATTTTTTTCTTTTTAATTAATAACATATACTAAAACTGTTCAGTGTTTCACTGTGCAGTCCACCGTGAAACACTAAGCTGTTTTTTTTTTTGTTTTTAATTTTTTTTGTTTTTTTGTTTTGCTTTTTATGCCTTTATGGGTTTTGTTTTTGCTTTTTTTCTTTGTGTTTTTTTTAATGAATTTTTTTGTTTAATTTAGTTTGTTAATATTATTTTTTTTTAGTTATCAAACTTTCATGACACAGATCCCGGGATTGATGGGTTAACCTGGTTTGACGAGTTAACCCGGATTTTTTTTTGCTTTTTTTCTTTTTAATTGATTTTTTTCGTTTAGTTTAGTTTTTTAATGTTAAATTTCTTTCTATTTAATTATCAGACTTTCATAACACGTATCCTGGGCTTGACGGGTTAACCTGTCAATTTGTTTTTATATTTAGTTATAAAACTTTCATGACGCGAATCCTAGATTTGACGGGTTAACCTGGTTTGAAGAGTTAACCCAGTTAATTCAAATTCTTTTCTTTTTCTTCATTAGTTTTTTTCTTCCTGTTGGTTTTCTTTTTTTTGTTTTTTGAATTAATCTATTTAATTATCATATTTTTATGACACGACCTTGAAGCCAGACTCACATTCAAGGCTCTTGGGTCTAGTGTTGCAGCCAGACTCACTTAAACTTGAGTCATGTAAGTTTAATATTGTTATTAATATTATAAATATTACTCTTGGGTCAAGCGTTGCAACTAAATTAAAGGTTTTTGGGCATATCTTTAAAAAAAAAACCTAACACTCTTAAATCTTAGCATTTTTTGATATGTTTTATGCAAGAAAAAAATTTAACCCGCGGCGCTTGCCTTTGTTTTTTTTTTTTCTCTTTTCCCCTTTAAGCTTTTTACCGTGGATTGCACAGTATGGTACATAGTGAAAAAGCTGATGCATTTAGTTTTTTTTGTCTTTTTAATTATTTTTTAAATTTAGTTTCTTAATATTCATTTTTTTTAATTTAATTATCAGACTTTCATGACATGGATCCCAGGTTTGACGGGTTAACCCAATTTATTTAGATCTTTTTCTTTTTCTTGATTAGTTTTTTTTCTTCCTGCCCGATTGATTTAGATTTTTTTTCTTTTTCTTCATTAGTTTTGTTCTTTTGATTTCATCTTTTAATATTACATGCAGTCCACAGTGAAAAGGCTGAAGCCTTTAGCTTTTGTTTTTGTTTTTTACTTTTTTCATGCCTTTCACTGTGGACTACACAATGCAGTCCACGGTGAAAAGGCTGATGTCTTTTTTTTTAATTAATTTTTTTATTTAGTTTGTTGATATTAAATTTTTTTCTATTTAGTTATCAGACTTTCATGACACGGATCTCAGGTTTAACGGGTTAACCTAGTTAATTTAGATTTTTTTTCTTTTTCTTAATTAGTTTTTTTCTTCATATAAGTTTTTTTTTTCTTTTATTGTTTTTTTATTTAATTTAGTTCATCAATATTAAAAATTTTTCTATTTAGTTATCGACTGATGCTTTTAGTTTTTTTTCTTTTTTTTAGCTGTTTTTATGTCTTTAACTGTAGACTGCATACTGAGTCCACGGTGAAAAGACTGATGCCTTTTTGTTTGTTTTTTTTCCTTTTTAATTAATTTTTTTTGTTTAATTTAGTTATCAAACTTTCATGACACGGATCTCGGGTTTGATGAGTTAGCCCAATTAATTTTGTGTTAACCTGTCAATTTTTTTTCTATTTAGTTATCAAACTCTCACGACACGAATTCAAGGTTTGACAGGTCAACCTGGTTTGAAGGGTTAACCCAATTAATTCAGATTTTTTTTCTTTCTTTTGGTTTTTTTCTTTGTTTTTTTCTTTTTAATTAATCTATTTAATTAACACACTTTTATGACACGACCTTACAGCCAGACCCACTTAAACTTGAATCATGTAAGTTTAATGTTATTATTAATATTATAAATATTACTCTTAGGTCAGGCATTGCAACTACACCTAAGACTTTTGAGTATAACTTTACAAAAACTTAATAAGATTTTAATTTTTTTAATATTTTTTATACAAAAACTGTTAATCCACGGTATCTTACGGGTGATTTAACTAGTAGATTACTATATTCAATGCCAATGAGTACGGGGAAATAGCCCTAATAATGATATAAGTATAAACTGTCCATTTATTCATGGGTGTGGTCTGGCGCAATCAAACTCTGCCGAGGCAACACTACCCTTGGCAGGCTAACAGACTTTATTACGTTGTTCCTTTGACCGTGAATCTTATATTATTATTATTTTTTTAAATTCAAAATGGTTTTTAAATGGAAAATAAATTTTTTTACGGTGAGCAGAAAGTATTTTTATCCTATTATTTTTTTCTCCTAATTATATCTATTTCTTTTTAAATACTATTATTTCTCGCTGTGATACTTTGAAAAAAGTCGCCAGCAAGTAGCAACTATCCACTCATAAATAATGAAACGCCATCGTACAGAAACCTAACCGTGTTGCAGTTGAAGAGCGATTCTTTTCCTCACAAAACAGCTAGCAAATGCAAAAGTGCAAACTTGACAGAACAGAAACGCAAAGTAAAGCGTGTACAAAACCAGTGGCATATAAAGTAATAACAACAGCAACAGAAACCCATTCCTGTAAATAGAAAAATAAAAATAAAAATTCGAGTCCTATATATATATATAGATTAGATCATATGACTAGCCAAGGCAGCCACTACATCTAAAAAGAGAAGAAAAGAAGCAAGAATCTCGCTGTCATTGTGCTGTCCTGCTCTCCTCAGTTTCTTTCTTCTTCACACAGTTTGCCTTCTTTCCCTTCTGCCTCCAAAAGCCTCTCTTCTCCGCTCAGCTTGCAGCACTAAAACAGCCTCTCTCTCTCTCTCTCACCATCTCACTCTCTTTTGTGCTACTATATTATACATTTTACTAGTTAATTGATTATTTAGAAGATCTCATGGAGGATCGTAAAGATCAGGTACTCTCCTTCTCCTTTTTGTTTTGTTTACGGACGTAAAGAATCCAGGAGGAGCAGAGCAAGTCAGATTTCCTTCTCCTTTTTCTTTTCTTTTCACCAGCTTCATCGCTGGCTAAGTTTTCTTCTGCTTAATTCTATGTAAATGAGATCTAATCATTTAGTTTTCAATAATTAGACGGTTTCTTGCATGGTTTAGCAACTGAGTTTTACCTCTTACCTTTTCTTTTTACCCTCTTCATGTTCGTGCTTGTGTCGTTTTTGGTCTCAAAAGTTATTACTTGAGTGCTTATTTCGTTACCTCCATGAAACATTCAAACGAAGTAATCATTCGCTTTTTTCAAAGCCAAGAACGAGGAAACAGTCAAAGATCATACTTGATTATTTTTTATATACCTTTTTATTTTTTCAACAGTTGCCCCTGTCAATTTTTTCTCACTGTTTATTTCTTCGCCATATTTTTTTATTTTTTATTTTTGGATGATAGACGTGTTGAATTGAAATTGCCAACCATGACTTGAATGTTAGTGTTAATATTTGACCCTTGATATTATTTTAAATTACGTGTTTCAACTTTCGACGGCATTTTCAATTTTCTTCTTGTTTTTAACGGTGGGAGTATCTCAGGATATCGAAGTTAAGTTATGTGGTTGAGTCTCAGGTAGGCGGTCCACACCCAAACTAGTAGTATATACACGTGAAAATGGTATCGTAAAATAAATGGAAACCAACTTACCATATCTCTATTAATAATTTAGAGTTTATAATAAATTAATATTTCTTGGAATCAATACGTTGAGATAATTAATGGATTGTTTATTTATATATATAATGCATTGAATCAAACCACGGGCTTCATTTTATTAGGAGGAATAATTTTCAAAACACAAGAACATACGAGTTACTTATCTTATTTAGAGTGAAGATTGATTTTCATAAGATAAAAATATGATTTTTCTGCATTTGGATGAAGAAATAGATGGAGTAATATATTAGAGAGATGATTTATTTAAGGATTAAATTGATATAATTAAAGATAAATAAAAAATTTAAGAATAAATTGATTTATTTCACCGTTTTTTTTCTTGGAATGTTAATAATGTTGCTGTTAATGATTCTTTTGATATGTAAACGAACATGAATAATTTCATTTTTTTTTTGGAATGTTAAAAAGGTTGTCGTTAATGATTCTTTTGATATATAATCAAATATTAATTAGTTACATTATATATTTTTTTCGTGAAGAAAAATGCTCCATGGCTATCAGTGCCACAGTTTGGGGACTGGGACCAGAAGGGTGAATTGCCAGACTACTCCGTAGATTTCTCAAAAATAAGGGAAATGAGGAAACAGAACAAGAGGGATGCCTCAAGAGCCAGTCTTGGCAAGGAAGAAGAGCTAATCAACCCAACAGCAACTACTGCTAAAACCGCTCAAACTCATGATCACCGCCACCATTACCATCAGGACCACCACGACTCTCCAACAGTAAGATTCTCTCAATAGCTTTATTTGGAAAGCATTATTAAACATAATGTGCCAAGTACTGCTACATCTATGCTAGTAGTAGCTCGTAATTATGAATTAGAGAGAGTAACATAATAAATAATTTATTATTGGTTGTGCTATTAAACTTGTGGCCTAGTGGCCTCCTTGTGGCGGTGGGAAATTGTTTGGAATTGTTGGTTGTGCTATTAAACTTGGTGGGTCACTGTTGCGACTCAGCAGGTACCGACAAGTAATCCATTAATAAAAAGCTCAGTCCACTTTGTCGTGGCATCATCGTCCCCTTGACCCATCTAACAAAAAAAGAAGAAGAAGATGAAGATGTAGAGTGAGATGGGGAAAGAACTTTGGTCGGTTGGTAGTCGTACGTGGGACGGCAGACCAGGTTGATTAACCGGATATGATGTATTAAATTCATATGATAAGAATGTAGTGCTTTAAAAGTAATCTTCTTTTGTGGTTTTGAAATCTATAGCTGAATATACCGAGTATTTTTCTCAAATCTATATTATTTCAAATTGAACAGGTATGTTTCTCTAGGTTTACATTTTCTTTCATAAAAATTACATGCATGCTTGTATTGCCATGCTTTTATGTTGAAGAGATGTCAATGTTATGTGTGTTGCAGACATGCCAGATTTTATTTCAAACTTGTGCTAAAAGGCGATAAGATTTGTAATCATGACAAGAATGCCTGCCACATTGATTTGTTAATTTGATAGGCGCATGGCATTCATTTACGCCATAGAAATGGAATGTTTCAGTACTGTTTCCATCACCTTCTTAGACTCTGGTTGCTGTAAGTCCCTTTTGCCAGATGATCGCTTCTGACTGTTAAAAACAATCAGGAACATGGTACATACATTGCATGGTGCTGGTTTTATCTCTTGCAACATGGCAAATGCTTTATCAAGCAAGTGTTCAGTTAATATGGAAATATAAATGCTTCTTGAAATGGTTTAAAACTCCAACCAATGGAATTGATTCTTTGAGCTCCTGCTATTTCCTTTATGTAGAAACCGTACTCTGATTGATTTTAATGATACAGATTCTGATTTATTCACTACTGGTTTTCCTTGCAGACAAGGAGGAGCATTTTTAGCTATTTCAACTGCTGTGTGAAAGCCTGAGGTTGGAGGACGAATTTATTGTTCCACGCCACGCGTAATGATAATGCATCTGGGAGAACATTTTGTGTTTAGCCTTTCTTATGGTTTTAGTTTTCCAACTGGAATCGTTTTCGTTCTTCATCAACGTTATTTCCAGATCGAAACCATGATGTTTAGTGAATTGGTTGACGTTTCTCTGCGCCCTCGCTCTTTAATTAATGCTTGATTATCAGATCAGCCTGAAAAATGCATCTGTTTTGCAAAAAAGTGGGAAAATTTCTTAAGCTGAATGAAGTCGTGATCCAATCCTTGTCATGTTCATTGAAACATGGGAGGATACCAACCCAGGTGATCTTTGGACATGGTAGGAATTTTTAAGTGCTATGACGTGGTTTGTTTGATAGACCTCATGGGCCCTGATTCCACGGTGGAACTATCTTCCCTGTCATGAAAAAACACATTCGGAGTGACGGATAACAGATGTTGACAGAAGCTAAGGATAATGAGCTTTTTTTACAGGTTAAAATTCTAAAAGACAAAATATATTACGAGATTTTTAAAATATTTATCTTTTATTTATTTTTAGTTTTACTTGCTATTACAGTTCTTTATATAAAAATAACTAGAAAATTCTATTATACTGAATAAAAAAATAAACTATGAAAAATATTTTTTTCAAATGAAGAAATAAAATAAAAAAGCATAATAATACAAGATAAAAAAATAATAAAACCAAAAAAAATATTATTTTTTCAAAAAAAACTCAACATCAGTCTCTCAAGCAAATCTTAGTTAGAAACTATTATCTATCAGGAACATCATTTTATATGTTGGTCATTTCATTGTAGGTTCTAACATTTTTATTTTATGTGGGTGTTCTTATCATTGTTTCTATAACAACACATTTTATTTTATGTGGGTGTTCTTATCATTGTTTCTATAAGAACACATTTGTAGGTAGCTCATTTTAGATTTCTAAGACAACATTTTTTGTGTGAGACATCTCGTCGAGGATCCAACCACTAAGATTTTTAATAACAACAACCGACGCAAACAAAAATAACACATTAGTTCCTGAATGTCTTTTTTCCTTAAAGGAACCTGTTTATCCTCTTTTACACAAGTAGAACTTGTTTTGTGATATCTTCCAATTATGATTATTTAAACTTGTTTTGTGATATCTTCCAATTATGATTATTTAATAGTATATAATAACTAATCGCCACGAATCATTAAGCTCTGATACACATCAACTACAACTTCCAACCAAAATCACATGAATTGTTGGGCTATATACATGTTATTTATGATCTCTAACCAAAACACTAGTTTTTTGTTGAGCTTTAATACCAACTAACGTAGACAAACGTGTAGATAATAAGTTTTTTACAAGTTAAAACCCTCGATTACCAAGAATGTCATAACTATGAGGAGAATTTTAGAATACTTAATTTTTATTCATCTTTGTCTCATCTGTCAAAATATTATTACAACCCTTTATATAGAAAAAAATCTGGAAAACCCTAGTAATATTTAATAGAAAAAACAAACTAGAAAAACTATTTTTTTCAAATAGTAAAAACAAAGAAAAAACTAGAAAAGTATTGTAATACACTATAAGAAAATACAATTAACAATAAAATATATATATATATATATATATATATATTTAAAGGCTGTTGTATCAATAACGGGGTTTGTTACAAGTCAAAACCCGCAGATATTAAGAGAACCATAATTATAGGAAAATTCTCAAAATATTTAACTTTATTCATCTATGTCTCACTTGTCAAAAAACTATTATAACTCTTTATATAGAAAAATCTAGAAAAATACTAGTGATATCAGATAGGAAAATTATTTCTTTTAAATAGGAAAAAAACTATAAAAGCATAATAATACACAATAAGAAAATAAAAATAGAAATAATAAAACTAACCATGAATTATTTTTTTTAAAAGCTCTTGCATCAGTCTTTATGAGTTAGAAAGAACTCGTCCTCGATTTTAAACCATAGTTAGAAGCCTTCCTCTGTTATAGACATCCTTTTATATATGAGTTATTTCATCATAAATCTCTAATACTTTGTTGTGATTCACTCCATCATAGGTTCTTAATACAACAATTTTATGTGAGACACGCCATTATGGATTCCTAACACATCATCTTTGCGTTAGCCACCTCATCGTGGGTCTCACACACCATGATTTTCAAAAACATCAATTGATGCAAAAAGAAACAATATACTAGTTCTTAGATGTTTTTTTTTAATGAGAGAATCTTCTCATTCCTTTCTAAACAAGCATGTCCTATTTAGTAACATCTTTTACCTACGATTATTCAACAACATATAATAATTAAGTACAAAAAATCATTGACATATACAACAATGAAGGTTAATAGGATTTGTTACTATTCAAAACTACATATGTTATTTTTGTGCTTAGCCTTTTCAATTTTATCCTTAAATTCAAATTTATCATATGTTATTTTTCCTAGTTTGCTCCTTATTTTTTTTATTTGATTTTTTTTTGTTCAATTGATTTTTATTTTCAATATCACCCTTCAATCAAAAAGTATTAGTTATCTTTTAATTTATTTTTTATTTCAATTTTGACCTTTATTCTTTTAACTGCTAGTTCTTTTATCATTTTTATAATTTTTTTTTTCAATTTTATCCTTCAAGATTTGATTTGTTGAAAATTGGATTTTATGATTTTTCTGAATAGTATTTGGTTTAATGACGCAGGTCACATGTTTTAAAAGTTAAAACAGGTTTACATCTTTTTTTTTCTTGTTTTCAGATATTTTATTTTTTGATGTCATCATTCGATAATTATTTGTTTTAAATGAGCTTTGTGATTTTCTTCACTTTTATTTATATCGGGTTATCTTGATCTCATAATTAATAACATAGATTTGATGAATTAACCCATGTTGGCTTGAGCCTTTTTATAGGGTTGCTTTTTTTTTTTTAAAAAAGAAATTTTCTTTTTTCAAATTTCCCTTCAAAATTTGGTTCTTTTTAAAATTAATCTTCATTGCTTTTTTAATTTTGGTTTTTTTTTTGCTGTTCCATTATCATAATCGAGGTCGTAGGGTTTGGTCATCTTACTTAGTTTTCATTTATTTTTTTATATCTTTTTTGGTAATTGATTTTTTTTTGTTTCTTCATTCTATTTTTGATTATCTTTATTACTCGGGTTATAGGTTTATCATGCTAACTTGAGTTAACTGGGGTCGGTTTGTTTTTGTCTTTTTTTACTCAATTTTATTCTTTAGTATTTAGATGGCTGAGAATTGAGCTACGTCTTTTTTTTTTCATTTTGAAAAATTTTTTTTCTAGGTTATTGTAATTTTTTTTATTCAATCCATTTGATGTCATTATTTATTTTTATTATTATTTAATTAAAATAAAACTAATTTATTTGACCCTGTTCTCGATCGAAATCACGGATATTTCTTCCTTCTTTAGAATGCACTTATGCTCTGAACATCTTTTTTCTATTACTAAAATAAATAAATGAAGATCTAGTATATAAACTATACCAAGTTGCTGGGTGAATAACTTTATTCCAAACTCACATTTTCTTTTCAATTTCTATGTCTGTTATCATTTTAATTTCGGCCTGCCCGGGCTTTAATTCCGCCCCTGCAAGGCAGAGAGCCCAAAAATGAAAGAAACCGAGCCGAGAAAAGTAGCTCCCAAACATAGTCCACAAAGCATCCAGCCATAAAAAAAAGACTGCAAAACCTCTCACCATGAGCAGCCACCCAAACCAATCCAAGAAGCCACCACCTCCAAGCCCAAATAACAAACAACCCAACCACAAAGAAGGCTCAAGTCAACCCCAGCCCACCACCAAAGCAGCTAAGCCACCCAAAACACCAAATACCAGACAGGGAAAAAAAACAAAAACCCAGCCACAAAGAAGGCTCAGGCCAGCCCTAGCCCACCACTGAAGGCAGCCAAGATAACCCAACAAATCGAACTAATGCGAATTTTATAGATATAAATTAAAAGAATTTCATGAATGCCTTGTCTCCTATTAAAATGATTCGTGAACTAAAACTAAGAGGTAATTGGAGCTTTTACTCTTTAAACACGAAAGAGAGAGTGATGATGATCAAAGAAGAGATGGGAAGATGTCTAAACAAGAATAAATGTAATTGATTCCACGAAGCAAATATACTTCCCATTACAAAATGGGGGCGTGGTAGCTAATTGGTAGGTAAATGGCTTATCATTTTGGTTGTGATGCAGTCGTTGCATGTTATTATATATATTTTTTTATTAATATGAATGTTTAAATTAATTTACGCGCATATCTTAACTAATTTATTAACACTCCACACCTTCATTTTATATATACACACTAAAGTTAAGATTAAGTTAAATAAATATTCATATTTTGTTGAGAAAAATAAAACAAATTATATGAACTCGTGAGCATTTTACCTCGGTATTAAAAGAAAAATGATACGAAAATAGAATATTAACAAGGGATTAAATATTACCCACCCTAATAATTTTCTTATACCTCACAAATTGAATTAAGCAATGCTTACAATTATAATTTGAAAAAATAAATTTAAAAAAGCTAAATTTTTTTTTCTTTCTAAACTGTAAATGCTGAGATGTGTTACGTAGGTGCGCGGGCGAGCAGACAAAGGAGTGGGGCCCGGGGGGTAGGTACAGCAGTTGTATTGGACGCTGCTCCTCTTCTAACCTTCTCGCACAGAAAGCTTGCCAACTCGTCCTTCAGCGTGACATGACAGGCTGCCACGCAGCAAGGCTTCTAGTTAGGAAGTACAAGGCACTTGCGGTTCACTGCCTGTGATACATCCTGGACAAATCTCAAATTAGCTCCCGAACTATATAGGTCAACATCTACAAAGAATATTTTTACTTCCTCATTTTATTTGCTAGAAAATAATTTTTTTAAAAAAATAAATTATTTTATAATATTTAATAGTGTTTGAAAAATAATTTCCAGTATTTAATTATGTTATAAAAAAAACTAAAAAATAATTTATTAATATTTTATTTTTTAAATTTATTAAAATAATGCGGAATAAATCTTACAAATTAAAAAGTTGAATGAGAATAAAATTGAAAAAAAATATAATTTTATAAATTATCTCAAATAAAATAAATAATAGAGATCAAATCTAAAAAATAAAAAAATAAAAGATAAAGAAATTAAAATAATAATAATTAACATTTCATAAATTATTTCAAATAAAATAAGTAAAAATCAAAACAATGAGGACCAAATTTGATACATAAAAAATCTCAATAAAAAAAATAATAAAGGAAAAGCAAAAAACAATGATTAAAATGAAAACCAAAGTTAATATAAAAATTAAATTTTAAGAGATGAAATTGAAAAATAAATATTCAAAACAAAATATATATAGCAATCAAAAGTTTGAGGACCAAATTTTATATAATCAGTAAATAATATGACATTTCTAAATTTTTCACAACTTCCAAAAAATATTTTCCGCTCAAATTTTCCAAAAAAACACTTTCCTAGAAACCAAGCCAAATTTATCTTTGAATGAAAAGTGTTTTCTGTTAACCAACTTTTCTAATGACAAATAAACACAAGAAAATTTGAAAAGTGAATTCCCAAAAAGTAAATTTTAGGAAACAAACATAGCCTTAGGCCTGATTGGAAGGGTTGTTGTGGTTGTGGTTGTTTTTTAAAGTGTTTTTTATGTTAAAATGTATCAAAATATTATTTTTAAAATCAATGTATTAAAACAATTCAAAATATAAAAATAAATAATTTTTAATAAAAATTAAATTAAATATTTTAGAAACGCGAGTCAGTCTGCTCCCTCAATCGTTTCTGGAGCCTGCTAAACGACGTTTTTTCTCAATGAAAAAAAAAACGTACAATTTCAACTAAATCCATTGAGAAGATTTTATTGCGAGCTTTGTAAAACTTTAAGGAGCTACATTGAGACAAAGCTATTCGAGGTTTACAAAACCCGGGACTGTCACGGACAAATATTATTGATTTAGACATTTGTTATGTACATCGCACGATCACGTCTACTATTCAAAACCATCGTACCGCCTCCCAGGTAATGCTAGGTTTACTGATTTATTAGAATGTCGATCGATTTATTCTAATCACTTCCTTTTCTATGTTATAAATTGGGTAATTAGGATACAAATTTTTTTTTAAAAAATCAACATGGGAATAAGAAATTTTGACAAAATAACGCCGTTTAATCATGTTGTGCAGTATGCTTTTGAAGAGTGACACGGTTAAAACATGTTATTTCTTGCCTAATCGATTGACTGATTCATAATATTCAGTAAAATTGATTCATTGATTACAGAAAAAAAAATTTTAATTGTCAAAACTAGGAGGCTTCCGCAAAATTTTTTATATTTAAAAATTTAATGGTTCACATATCGACACAGATGCGTCTATGAATAAAAAAATCTTTAGAAACTTTTATAAAAATTTAAGCGTGATCCAACTTTCAAATCAAAAATCTTTATATTTTTTGAGCTATTATTCTGGTATGACTAGATCTTCTCTTGGATTTAGATATGTCCTACTAATCCATGAACATATATGTTATGCCATCCACGTAATATATTTTAAGCAGATCATCCTAAACCTTCCAAGTCGAGCTTCCCACGCAAATCATTGGTTAGTCAAAACCACGTGAAAATTGACTATTTAGTTATGACAGACCTATACATGACTAATAAGAATCATTCATTGCTATAACTTTTTGAAATTTTAATTGAAGTTTTTATTTTTAATTTATAAGTTGGATAAAGATAATTTTAACTCATAAAATATATTTAAGATAAAAACTTCATAAAATTATAGTTTTTGTGTGAAACTGTCGACCGATTAATACAACTAGATTCAATCAGTTAGGACAAAAGATTGGAGTTTGATAATATCACTTTTCAGAAACATAAATATTTATTAAATGTAATTATTTCATTAATTTTTTTTAAATAGTATTGTTATGCCAAATTTTTATGTTTATTGTGGTAATTTAAAAAGAAATCTCAAAACAAATGACTTGGTCAGTGACTACGAAACCATGCAAAAAAATAATATTATTATTTTACAATCTGTGGGAGGAAATTATTTATTTTCTTTTTGTCAGAGTCGGGGATGATGACTTGCTGGGTCATAACTACCCATTGGATGTAGCCTCGAAGTTTGAACTTGGATTAACCAGATGATAAAAAAATATATATGAGAGAGAGAGTAAAGACGTTCAAACGGGCCAGTAACATAAGGTCAAATGACTCGCGTCATATATCACTTGAACCCATAGTTAATTAGCGCGTGTTTGGTAGTGTGGTTGTGAATACTTTTTAAATAATTTTTAATATTAAAATATATATAAATAATTTTTTTTAAAAAAAAATATTTTTAATATCAGCACATCAAAACGATTCAAAACATACAAACCATATTAAATTTTAGCAAAAAAAATTCAAATTTTTTGGGAACGTTGCCGCAGCCGCGTTCCCAAACGTGCTCTAAACTTGGCGTCGAGTTCATCCGGTTAAGGAATCAGATTTTGGATTTTATGGGTCAATTCGGGTCAACTTAGAATAACCCAGAAAAATTTTAAAAATCAAAATTTTAATATTTCATATGAAAAAATCTATGTAAATATAGATTATACATATTATGAAGTTTAAAATAATATTTTAAAAAGTTTTTTATCCCACATTAAAAAAACATAATTTTTTTCTTGGAAACATAGAGTATATATACTAATAGGTTTCAAATTCCACATTGAAAAAACATAACTTTTTTCATGGGAACATAGAGTATATATATAAAAGGGCTTCAAATCCCACATTGAAAAGAGATCATGCTATCCTTTTAAGTTGAAATATTTAAACCAAAAGGTTTTTTATCCCACATTAAAAAAACACAACTTTTTTCATGGAAACATAGAGTATATATATGAAAGGGCTTCAAATCTCACATTAAAAAGATATCATGTTATCCTTTTAAGTTGAAGTATTTAAACCAGAAGGTTTTTTATCCTACGTTGAAAAAACATGATTTTTTTCTTGGAAACATATAATATATACACTAATGGGTTTTAAATCCAACATTGAAAAAACATAACTTTTTTCATGAGAACATAGTGTGTGTATATATGAAAGGGCTTCAAATCCTACATTGAAAAGATACTATGTTATCTTTTTAAGTTGAAGTATTTAAACCAAATAGTTTTTTTATTTCACATTGAAAAAACATGATTTTTTTTTGGAACATAGAGTATATATACTAATGGGTTTCAAATCCCACATTTGAAAAGAAAACCGGGTTTTGTCCGGGTTGACCTGTCGAGTCACCCGGGTTTGGCCGAGCTGCTGCCACAGCCGATCTTTTATTAAACCCGGACCGGTCCAGCCATCGAGTCTACCGGGTCCCGGGTTGACCCGCTGGGCCGGGCCGAGTTTAACAACAGTGCTTGAAACGTCTTCAAAATAGAGAAAAAAAAAACCTCACCTACCTGACCCATGTAGTTGTCAGGATAATTTTTTTTTAATATAAAAAATTAACTTACAATGTATTTTCTTAACATAAGAAATTCTAACAATTAAATTAAAAAGCTAATACATATAATTAATTAATTAATAATTATTTATACTACGCAAATTAATTCGAGTCATTATTCATTAAATTATGATTAAATTACCGTTATTTTTTTTATTTTAAATTAATTTTTTAATATTTTCATATTATTTTGATATTTGTTTTTTTGGTGCTAACTCATGTATTTTCATACCCTTTTTAAATGGTGAGATTAGTCTTGTTCATAATTCGTGGCTATCCTCTTCTATCAAGTGCGTTTCCTGAAAATCAAACTTGTGTTTTTATCCTTACAGGGATATAACAATGTCTTAATCACTACATCAAAATTTTATTATTTCATGTTGATATATATGTTAATATGAAAAATAATTTTTAAAAATTATAAAAAATATTATTTAAAAATATTTTTAAATAAAAAAATACTTTAATAATAATTATTATCAACCATTCAGTCTCTTGATACCCTACCTACCTCGTTAAAAGAGCAAGTTGAAAATTGGCCTGCTCATTAGCCACCCGTCACGCAATTTCATACTCACCAACCCAAAAACTGACGAGCCCAATTGGTTGGTGACAAAAGATGTTGGTGTCCGTGTCACCGTGCCACTCAAGCTTGTACCTAACATATATTCGGTATTTTTCCCTTCCAATACAGGAAACGACTTAGTTTTGAGCATCCCCAAACCAATAACCTAATCTCATCTCCTCAATTCCAGTCAACTCAACAGTGAGAGCAAAAAATACCCTTTCTTCCAGCCGGTCCATCTAATTTCAGTCCGCCACGCACAACTTTAAGTGCATGCATCCACCTTTACGATTTAAGGCAATGTTTGGGATTTCAGCTTGAAAGAAATTGAATTTTTTATTTTTTAATATTTTAATATGCTGGTATTAAAAATAAATTTTAAAAAATAAAAAATATTATTTTAATTTATTTTTATATAAAAAACATTTTAAAAAGATAATCATTATCAATTTATCATCTAAAAAAAGCTAACTTACATGTTCAACTTCTAACTATGTTATATTTATATTATGTAATATATTTATTATATTACATTTGGTTTTAGTCCATGAGAATAACCCAACAATTGTTGTTGTATTATGAAATAACAAGATGAGGGAAGGCAACCCTTATCTCTGATCGCTTGAAATAGGAGTTAATTACTTGAATTAAAAGGATGGTTGAGATTGTAGTAGAAATTGTTTTTTTAATTATTTTTTATTTAAAAATTATTTTTATATTAATATATTAAAATGATATAAAAATATTAAAAAAATAAAATTTTTAAAAATAAATTTCAAATTTTAACAAAAAAAAAAAATAGAAGGTGTTTGACAGTGTAGTAATGATTGGTTTTCAAATAACTTTTTGTGTCAAAATGTTAAATGCATGTTAATGATTTTTTTTATTTTTTAAAAATTATTTTTTATATCAATATATCAAAATGATTTAAAATGTATAAATCATATTAAATTTTAATAAAAATAAAAAAAATTAAATTTTTTAAAAACATAATTTACACCGCATTTTCAAACATGTTCTACACTTACTTCCAAACACCCCCTTGCATCATGACTGACGTGTCCACCTTCTAACTTCCTTGTATATTCATTCTGTCCTCCCCTCTGCTCTGGTCTCCTGATATTAGCTGGTGACTTCAATTCTCTGCTTCTTTATTTTTAATTTTTTTTTGCCTCCAGCTCCTCATTGAATTTTAAAATATCTTACTAATTTTTCACATTTTTTTTAGTAATCAAATACATAACAGATAGTTTCTTTGAAGTTTTTGATTGATAAATCAGCCAACATGGAGGCAAATTTTGCACAAAGAATGCAAATTTCGACAACATGGATTGAAACAGGCAATCTTGCAAGAAAACCAGCTGGTTTTCTGCGGTTTTCGGGGAGATTAAAGGAACAGAAGAGACTCCAAGTGTTTGTTTCTGCTCAGTTTCGACCTGTAAGAGATGAAAATCGACATAGATTGGCTTCTTTTGAGGTTTCTTGCTCTTATAACAATTCTCGAGGTACAACTTCTAAGTCCTTGTCATTGCATCACTTGGATTTGTGAGATTTGTCTTCGTTGGAGATTTTTAGAAGTTATTACAACTTCTAAGGCTGTTTATTGTTAGATTTTCCTTTTCAATTCTCTTCTCTCTTTTTTTTTTTTTGGATTTACGGCACCTGGGTTTTGTTTTTGTTTTTTTTTAAGAGCCTATCTGAATGTGCAGTTGGAGCTGCTTTTTGCGTTTTTTCTATAATGTTATTGGGTTCATTTGTGATCTTTGTTATTCCTTTTAGCTGATAATGAAAATGGTTTCGAAACATTTTTGGGGTCTGTATCAGTTGATGGCTTTAATCAGTGGAACTTTTTGAAATCTGTACTTACGGTTTCTAATATCTTGATGGTGTAACAGTGCTTTGAGAATAGATTCTGGTTAAATAATGTAAAAAGATTATGAGGTTATTGTTTCGGCATAAGTTTTAACTTCCTTTCTATTTTCCTTTTGGATTTTGAAAGATCCTTTTTACTTTTGTAGTTTCGACGTTGGAATCTGAGAGTCTCCAGGATTTGCTTGACGATGAAGCTTTGATTTTGAAGGTATGAAATGCTTCTTTACTTACTTGTTTCGAATGAGATATCTGATAATATGGTGCATTTTATTTTGCTCCGTGATCTTTTGGCATCCGCTTTACTTTAAAATCTGTGAACATAGGCCTTGATGATCCAAAACCTAGCACAGATATTTTTGGGCATGCAACTTACAGACGTTAACAAAATTTGCAGAACAAGTCACAAGAGATTGAGCCCTATTTAAACGGACGCTGTATATATCTTGTTGGTCAGTTTCTTTGTCCGAGTCTTATGTATTCTGTTAGAAATTGATTTGGTTACCCTGATTGTAAACTAAATGAACGTGAAAAGTGTAGGAATGATGGGCTCTGGAAAAACAACAGTGGGAAAGATCCTCTCGCAAGCAATTCATTATTCATTCTGTGACAGGTTAGTGCATAAGATTGCTTATCATTTGGGGTTCTAGGAAAGATTTTAGTATGCCTCTCCGATCTTAGATAGAACAAGGAAGAGGAAAAAAACGGTATGCTTCATAATGCAACAGAGTTAAAATCTCTCTTTTGTTGTTTTTACTGTTCCTGAGGTACATCAAGTCATTGGTTGGGGGCTCCCCGTCTCAAGATATCTGATATTGAAATGTTATGTAGAAGTTTTGAACACTGGATGTGCTGTTACTTTGTCTACATCATTCTAACATCATGCAGGCTATCCACTTAACTAGTAAGGTTTTTTATGTTAAATAATAATTATTTTGTTCTACATTTTCATGGATTTCCAGTGACACATTGGTGGAGAAGGATGTTGGTGTGACTTCTGTAGCTGAAATATTTCAAATATATGGAGAGCATTTCTTCAGAGATAAAGAGGTGCTTTAGGAAGATTGCATTTTGAATCTCCCCGTTGCAAATTTTACTCAATACACATTGCAATGGATTTTATTTAGTTAATAGCATTGCAATATCTGTCATTCTGAAAAGAGAACTGATGATAAGTTAAATTAGTGGCTGCTCATTTAGTAGTTGTGCTTGCTGGTCTATCCAGCTGGTTCTATCTATTTGCTAAACTAAATGTGAATTCAATCTAAAAACACTTGTGCGAAGTCAAATGCTTGTATATTTATCTTTTTTGCTCGTGGCCTCAAATGTTAATGATTGTAATTTTGTGCCTTGCAGACTGAGGCACTAGAAAAGCTATCAATAGAGCACCGATATGTCGTTTCTACTGGTGGAGGTGCTGTGATACAGGATGAAAACTGGTATAATAGTGGGCATAACATATTAAATTTAAAGTCTTTACCTTCTGTTAATTTGTTTGTTTCCTTTATGCGTGTTGATTTGGAATGTCAGCACTACTCTCTGTTTTGTTCATCAGGACGTACATGAGGAAGGGGATTAGTGTCTGGTTAGATGTGCCTTTGGAAGAATTGGCACAGAGGATTGCGGCTGTAGGAACCAAGACTCGCCCCCTTTTGGATAGCGAACCAGGAGATGCATACACCAAGGTAGGTTTTTCATTCTCTGAACATGTTTCTTTCTGAAATATCACATCTTATCCTGTGTCTTGACACTTGCGCTTACTACAGGCGTTCAGGCGTCTGTCTGCTCTGTTTGAACAGAGATATAAAGCTTATGAAAATGCTAATGCAAGGGTTTCTCTGGAAAGTACGTGTGATTGAACCTATGTCAACTTACAGTTACGATGTATTTTCCTTTTGCTTTGAGATTGCTAATATTTTACACATCAGTTAATTGAAAATTCTGAAGATAAGTGCTCCCATGTGCAGATATTGCAGCCAAACTAGGATATAAAGATGTATCCAATATCACACCACCTATGATTGCGATTGAGGTTTTTCTGTCTCTCCGTGTTTTCTTCTTTATTTACTTGCGCAAGACTAGGACAATAGTTTTCTTAACTATTTATAGAACTTCAACGAAAAAGTTGTGCGTTGGTTAGGTGTTCTTTTCTTTCTTTTTTGTTACATGCCCCACATAATTATCATGCTTATCTAGTGGATTGACTAGTTGGAGTTGACCATTTTGCAGGCAATTGAACAAATTGGAAATATCCTGTAGGACATAAGTGGCATGTCTGCAATGGGATTCTATTTTATCAACCTCTAATTATGGCACTTCATGATTTTCTTCGTGGTTGGATTGCTTCTCATGCCATGTTTCTATTTCTTGAGTTGTAGAACATGGCTTGGGTGATGCATTACGCAGCAGGTTTCCGTTTATTACCAGTGTAAGAGAGGTTTTGCAAAGTTGGATTGTGCATATCGTAGGCGCCACTCGATCATATATATGCCATGTGATCAGATAAAGGTTAGAGATTAAGCATATGCTGTTGATTTTTGTTTTGTGGATTCCTACCTGGCCCATGTATCCAAGGATTTTCTTGCAAGTGAACTGATGATTATATTTCCCAGTATATATACTCCATTGCTGGACGTTTCTATAGATGCCCTAGATTCTAGTTTGAGAAAGAGGGCAACAGTTTGAGAAAGAGGCCCTTAATCCAAGCGAGTTCTATATGCGAAGTACTGGTCCCGTTAGCAGAGTGATTTCCGCGAATCTCAAAACCTGAAAAAAAAATTGAATCCAAATCTGGCGTGATTATAAAGATGAACTCTCCCCCGTTACTCTTCTGTTGTTTCCACAGCCCTCGTAGGCATATTTGATATTTTTTGTAGAGATAATGGATCACAGTGTTTTTTATTTAAAAATACATTAAAATTAATTAATTTTTTTTAATATTAGTATATAAAAACAAAAAAAAAACAAAATTTTTAGAAATATTTTTATCGTGTTTTCAAAGACACCATTCATTGCGGTCACTTCAGCCTTCAAAACTGTTGGCTCTCCTACCATCGCTGTTGCTCCCCCGCTATAGGCACCTTATCCTCTTCCATCGCCAGCTCAACCTAATATCCAGTTGAACAATGAGATAAATTAAATTAAAAAAAAAACTCTTTTTAAAATGGCAAGATCTAACAAATACCATAAAAATACCCGAGGTAATACCAAGCAGATTAATTTAACCTAATTAAAACAAAATCGTTTTAAAAAAACTAGACCTATCAAAGAGTGATAAAAAAAACACGAGACAATTCATGTTACTCCCAAAATGTTTAAAAAGTTTCATACAAAGTAGAAAAAAATACCGAATAATAAAACAAAAAAATAACATTAAAAAAAAGAAAAAAATCAAGTAAACTCGGGTGAACCTTCTAATCCTGGATTAACAACTCAAACTCGCAACTTGTTAAGCACTAGATTCAGGATCAATCAAGAAACTAAACTCTAAAAAATTTAATGTTGAATGATAAAATCGTCAAAAAAATTCAAACTAAAAACATTTGAAAGGTAAATAATAATTTGATAAATTATTTTAAATAAATAATAATTAAAAAAAATTGACTGATGAAAAAAACCACAGGGGATGAAATTGAAAATAAATTTAAATTTTATAAATTATGTGACTATGTAATTAAATCAGAAACGTATATATCATTTTACTTTTAAAGGTAAAAAATTCATTATAATGCATTTAAAAAAATATTGTTCAATATTTTGAGTTTACTGTTAAAATCTTTTTTTTTTAAATACATTAATTTTTTGTGTTCAAAAATTCTTTTACTCCGATACATGGAAGAGCACGTACCCCAACAGTCCAAGTTGAAACTATATATTGTAGTCAAGTCATGATAAAATAAAGGATGGTAGACAATAATAATAATAAAAAAAAAGAGATGGATTTTATTATTTTATCCATTCCAAAACTTAAATTAATAGTAAAAAAGTAATACAAAAACCAAATCATCCTTTGACATTATTTACTAGTGGCTGATTTCACCTTATCACGGAGGAAGGAAGAATCAGCGTCGTTGCCAGCTGTGGGTACTTGGGGCATCGATGCCTCGCCCGCCTTCATAGTACTTTCCAAGCATAGGAGTTTTCGTATTTATTTCCGGGGCAGGTTTCCCATTCTTTCTAGTCCCAGGAAGACCGCCCTAGAATATACAGACGTTCCTAGTTGACAGAGTTTGCATGGCCAGTCGTTTCTCTCCTTAAATATCTAATTTCATCAGCACCGGCTATCTGAAACAGATCCAACGGTGTAAAGCTCCTGCTGAAGATGCGGCTGGTGGGCTAAGCTTTTTGTACATGGTGCGTGTTTTGTGATGGATGATTTTAAAAATCTTTTTCAGTTGAGGATAGGGTAGAATAATATTTTTTTTGTACTTTTAATATTAATGTGTTAAAATTATTAAAAAATATAAATTAAATATTTTTTAAATAAAAAATAATTTTCTACGGTGGCAATCAAGCATTTATACTCTGTCTTCTCTCGTATTTTTTTTTTATTTAAAAAATCAACTTCGTTCTCCGTATATTTTACTGTCAAAGTAAAATTTGACAATAACCGTGGCTGTGCCGTATTGTGCCTATTGCCCTGTTTTTTTGAAAGAAAAAGGAAAAAAAACCCTCTCCTTTTGATTCATAGTTTCCTCTCCGGTAAAATTCTTTATTTTTCAATAATTGAATACATTTTATGGATATAGAACTAACAAGACATGTGTGTCAAATACATGATATCACAATTTAGCTAGTGACTAGAGGGTGCACGCGCTTTGCAGCGCGTCCAACTTATTTTTTCATAAAATATCTAGACGATGAAATTGCGTTTTCAATAAATAAAGAATGAAAATCTAATAACCCAGTTTATAATCCTGACTAATCAATTAGCTATGGAACAACCTAATTACATTCCATTAATATTTTTTTATTCTTTTAAAAACAACGATGTCATTCTTATATTTTATACAAATCTAATAACCCGGGTTAATAAAGTCAACCAACCTAACTTATAACTCAAGATTTGCTACAGGTTGATCCACGGGTTTGGCTTGAAAATTATGCAAGAGATGAGTTTTAAAACCCGTAACACAAATCATTGAAACGAAAGCACGATACATGGAAAAATAGAGAAGCATAATCTTTAAAAAATCAAATGATGAAAGATGAAATTGAAACATGAAACCAATTATACGAAAGAATCTAAAAAAACAATTAAAAGAACAAGGGAGAAAAATAAAATAAAAAATAAATTAGAGGTCGAGAACAATTCTTTAATTGGAGAGTTAAATTAAAATTAGGAAAAAAATTAACAAAAAAACAAAAAAAACTAAAAAACTAACTCGGGGGTTAACTCTTGAAACCTATGGATATAGATTTGATAATAAGATTGAGATAATGTAGTAAATGACCTGATTTAACTTGTGATCCAAGGCGACCAAGCCGAGTTCCATTGAAAATAGAGGGAGTATTGACCTGATCTGATCTGGTAAAAATATAGGATTGATTCACAACCTATATGTTATGGATAAATCTACTAAAAACTTTTAGACTTTTTTTTTAAATGATATTATTTCTATATATTTATATAAAAAAAGTTTTTTTTCTTCAATGACACGTACATTATCGTATCTAGAATTGATTTAACTCTTCCATTATCTATTTGGACGTAAAATCCACTTGGTATTGATCCTTCAATCTGTGTCCATATTGAAGCAAGTTGGAAAGAGTCCCCACCGCCACACCTTCCTTTTCATCCTCCGAAGGAGTCCAAAATAGCGAGCATAGCCATTTTTCTAATGGGAGACAACCACCACCAGTCCTTGAGGAAGGTGCATGCACAAAGAAGATGGCATGCAATAGGTTCAACGCTTCTATAGCGGCTCATAACAAGTAGTCATTAGTCAATTGGCTATACACAAACAACAAGAAAATGCCTTTTTTTTCAGTCTTAGATCAATCTACTCTGTAGTCCTTCTCACCTTCTCCTTGCGCACAATAAATTCAAGCCATCACAGTTCTCAATGCCTTCCCTCAACAGCGGGTATTTACCTCCACTTTTCTTTCCCATTTCGCTCATCGTTTATAAATCTATGGTCCATCTGTTTAAAAAAAAAGAAAAAGAAAAAAACTATGGTCCATTAAATGCCCCCTCTCTCTCAAACAATAACTCACCCTCTCCCCACCCCATCCCCATGCTCTTGCCATTGCTTGCTGCAAGCCACTATCCCCTCTCTCTCTTTAACTCCGCGTGAATCCAGCCCCGTCCTCTTATTTCCTTTTTATTACTAAATATTAAATATACATACATACATGTGGAAAGATGAAAAAATGATAAAGAAAAAAAAAAAAAAGTATGGTTTTAGTTGGTTTTAAAGTGATTTTTATTTATGAATATATTAAAATAATATATTTTTATTTTTTTAAATTTTTTTAAAAATTAATATACTAATTATTTAAAAAAATTAAAAAATATTAATTTAAAAAAATTATTTTTGAAATGTAAAAATAAATATATAAATAAAACATTATTTTATTAAAAATAAAAAAAACAAAGCACTCAGTCCCATCAAATTCTTCATCTCTATAACCCAACCACCTCTTTCCTCTATTTATACCTTCTCCACCCTCCTGCCTCACGCATCCTTCCCTGAGACTTCCCCATTGCTTCCCCGTAGGTGTCTAAGAATCTCCCTCTTGATTTCGGTCGGAAACCCGGTCTTCTTCCGTTCTTAGATTCTAGATCTCTTGTTTACAAAATGGAACTCGATTTGGTGACTAAAGACACGAGTTGGTGGGTGTACACCCTTCCAGCATTTCTAGGTTCCGAGATTCTGATAGATGGATATGTTTTGTTCTCTCTTGTGATAGCCTTTGTGACTCTAGGTATTCTTACATGGGCTTTCGCTGTTGGGGGGGTTGCATGGAAAAATGGAAGAAACCGGAAAGGTCACCGCCTCATTCCTGGACCTCGAGGCTTACCCGTCTTTGGTAGCCTTTTCACCTTGTGCCGGGGCCTGGCTCACCGCACCCTGGCTTCCATGGCTTGGAGCCGAGACAACACTCAGCTCATGGCTTTAAGCCTCGGCTCCACTCCTGTTGTTGTGGCTTCTGACCCTCATACTGCCAAAGAAATCTTGACCTCCATCCACTTTGCTGACCGGCCCATTAAACTGTCGGCTAAGAGCCTTATGTTTAGCCGGGCCATAGGCTTTGCGCCGAGTGGCACTTACTGGCGGCTTCTAAGGAGAATAGCTTCCGGTCACTTGTTTTCTCCGCGGCGCATTTTAGCCCATGAATCCCTACGACAGCTAGAATGCTCAACCATGTTGCGTGACATAACCAATGAACAAAAACTCAACGGTTTTGTTTCTATAAGAGAACACCTACAGTTTGCCTCCTTGAACAACATCATGGGAAGTGTATTTGGAAAGAGGTACGACATGGAAAACAATAGCCAAGACCTAGAAGAGCTTAGAGGCATGGTTCGAGAGGGGTTTGAGCTCTTGGGTGCATTCAATTGGTGTGACTATCTGCCATGGCTCAACTACTTTTATGACCCATTTCGTATAAATGAACGTTGCTTGAAACTCGTTCCTAGAGTTAGGCAACTCGTCAAGGGCATCATCGAAGAGCATAGAATCAGTGAGTCAAGAAAAGTTGGTGACAGTTGTGATTTTGTTGATGTCTTACTGTCTTTGGATGGTGAAGAGAAGCTCCAAGACGATGACATGGTCGCGGTCTTATGGGTACGAGTCTTTTTTTTATTCATAAACAACTATATATCATCCCATGAATTCTTTTTATAGAAACTAAACGACTCATTGAATTTGGTCTTGCAGGAAATGATTTTTAGAGGGACAGATACAACTGCTCTGTTAACCGAGTGGGTTATGGCAGAGTTGATCTTGCACCCAGAGGTCCAAGAAAAGATTCATTGTGAGCTAGACATGGCCGTGAAAGAGGGAAGCTTGGCTGCCTTGACAGATGCTGGCGTAGCAAAATTGCCTTATTTGCAGGCAGTGGTGAAAGAGACTCTCAGGGTCCACCCGCCAGGTCCGCTATTGTCCTGGGCCAGGCTGTCCACGTCAGACGTCCAGCTCGACAATGGAATGGTCATCCCTGCCAACACTACTGCCATGGTCAACATGTGGGCCATCACTCACGACCCAAACGTGTGGGAAGACCCGCTAGAGTTCAAGCCCGAGAGATTCATAGAAGCTGACGTGGATGTGAGGGGTAATGATCTGAGGCTTGCTCCCTTTGGGGCTGGACGGAGGGTTTGCCCCGGCAAGAAGTTAGGGCTAGTCACTGTGACGCTTTGGGTGGCAAAGTTAGTTCACCGTTTCAAGTGGAATCAAGATGTGGATCACCCAGTTGACCTAAGTGAGGTCCTGAAGCTGTCTTGTGAAATGAAGTATCCCCTCCACGCCGTGGCTGTGCAAAGGAAATAATCAAAAGGTCTGTAGGGTTTTTATCGGTTATAGGGTCTGTGGGCTTATGGTCTTGTTGCTTTTCCTATACTAATTTTCCTTTTCCTCTACCATATATCCTCGGTTCGGTTATGTATGGTTGGTTTGGTATTTGATAGCGCCATTGGAAGGGCTCCAATTTTGTTAAGTCTTTAGAGCTAGGAGTCTTCTCTTCCTCGTGTATCATTATGGTATTTGCTACCGCTTAATTTGGTGTTTCTTGTACTATCATTCCCAACTGTCTGAATGACTGGGGCTCCGAACGTCCGATGCTTAGATCGATACATAATTACTGGGGAGCCTCCCTAATGAGGCAAACTTATTATGGTTGCTGTGAAGAAAGTTTTATACTTGCCCTAACACGCGTGGGGGATGTTGTGTAAACAAGTTGGCTAAATTACTCCATGGATAAATCATCAAAGTTGGATTTTAAAAAATTTAAGTTAAATTTATATGGGAATGAAAGCAAATTGTTTCTGTTCTTGCTTCTCGTACAAAATTATCTCACGCCTTCGCACACAATCATATGGCAGGTGTAATAACTGTTTGAACGACATGGGCTTACCCCAGGTTTGATGCAAATTTTCCGTAACAGATCCATCTGATTGACATAATTGTAGATTGTCCATTGCAATTCTTCGAAAGAGCCATCTGTAGACTCCCAATTAGTTTGTGGCGTATTTAGGAAGATAGTTCGTGTCCTCTAAACTTTCATGATATCAGAGTGAAATTCAACAAGGTTTAAAAAACCTGGAATCGTCGATCTCTACTGAATTTGTTAATTACAGAGTATTTAGATATTACAGAGAAAATTCAACAAGGTTAAAAAAAATCTTGTTTTTGAAAATTATGATTTATTTTTGAAAATGTTTTTAGATTAATAAACTTTCGTTAAAAATAATTTTTCTTTTAAAAAATATTCTAATTAGATATATTTATATATAATTTTTTTTTAAAAATTCAATAATAATATAATCTCGGAAAATTACAACCGCAACAATAATTCGTATCTAAATTGTAGATAAACAGTGAATCATGCCCGACCATACAGGTAGAGAGAGGGGGTTTTAAGGTATTCAACAGAATTTCTCGTGAAATTTGTTGCGTTTCCTTAAGTGCCCACATGCAAACGCATTTGTCCAGAACTAGAAAACAAGCTATAAGTCTCCGACAGTGCTCGAAAAGCTGGATAAGAGTTTTAAATCAGTTAAGCCACCGATGGAAGGAAAGACTCGGGGATTAGTTTGTTTTTCAAAAAAATTTCATTTAAATCTCATAAATTTCAAGTTACTAGTCATTTATATTAGATGTTAATTTTAAAATTTATAAAATTAATTAAGATGGACACAAACTTCTCTATATACCCACATTAATAAAAAATTACTGATTAAAAAAAAATGTTAATACAAGTTGTCATGATGAACAAATTATATTTTGTTTCCACATTAATAAAATATTACCCATTCAAAAAAAAATGTTAATATAAGTTAAATTATATTTTGGTCGTAGAGTGCTAGAATAGTCCAAATTATAGTATGAAAGAGCTTTTAAGGACATCCTAGAAGTAGAAGAAGGATGGTTGTTATGACAATTCAAATATAAGAGTTTTGGGCCAAATGATAGCAAAAGATGTGCAAATTTAGATTAATTGGGATAATGAAATATCGGGAGGATTTAAAACTATTAAAGATAATCTAAGTATATGCAGATAAAGATGGATGTGATGTACCAAAGAATGGAGGGTAATGGATTATTAAGACAACCCCGGATGTGAAAAGGAAAATGAATGTGTTGTTAGCATATTTAAAGCGTGTTTATAAGTGTTTTTATGGTTGCTTTTCAAAGTAGGTTTTACTCATAAATCTTGAGTTTTTTCATTTAGATCTTGTTTATTTTTGCATTTCAAATATTATTTTGATACATTTCCGAGTAAAAATCATTTTGAAAAGCAATAACAACCATATTTTTAAATGAAAAAATTTAGAATCTATAAAAAAGTACATGTGAAAAATAGTTAGTAGTCAAAGATTAAGAAATGGCATATAAATGCATGATTAGTCATGTGTACATTTAATGTGATTAAGAGGAATTATTGTAGACTTGATTTTTTTATCAAGGTTGTTTGGGAATAATAGTAGAGTATATGGTATCGATTGCTTTCTATTTTTTTTTTTGTTAATATGAGTGTTTGGGTCAGTTTGTGTGTATTTTGACTATTTTCACGGGCCGTAAAGTTAATGACTATGTAAGTCTCTAGTGATCCTAAAAAGATTCAAACTTGTGACCATTAGAAGTGAACGTATCAATTGCATGTGTGCACCTCGATTCACGGATCTTAAAGTTAACAACCATGTAAATCTTTAGTGGCTCTGGGATTTGTGGGTCTCGAACTGGTGATCTCTATAAAATAAATTTAAAACCTAACTAATTAAACTATACCCAAATATGTTATAAGATCCAATAATAGGAGATTTAAGGAAGCAAACCTCTTTTGCGATTTGTGTATAAGTGGTTCTTAAACAGAAGAAAATTTATATTACAAAAGAAGAAATAAGAGAGAAGACCAATAAAAGAGTATGCAAAGAGTGAAGAACTGGATGAGTTAATAGACTAGAAATTATTTGAGCATGGACGAGAAATTTAAGGCTGGTATATGCATCGGAACTTCGTGGATGTATGGCATGGAATGCAAGTAAAAAAAAAAAAAAAAAATTGCCTGTAAGTTTTACGATGCACTATTTGATATGAATTTATTATGGAGATTTTATATGAACATTGTATTTTCTACAAATTATTTCTTGATAGTTATAATAGCTACATGTATATGACATGCTAATATGAATAAATATAATTATATTAAACTTTTAACTATGTAAATTATTTAAAGTAATGAATTTTGATTGTGGCGTCAGGCCCCACCTTAACATTGATTCATGTGATGTGAATTTATTTTTATATTTTAAATGTGTTTTTAAAAGAATTAATTTTGTAAATTAATATTTTTTAATGTTTTAATATTAAAAATAATTTTTTAAAATAAAAAATTATTATTTTAATATATTTACTTACATTTCCGAGCAGAGTGTTAAAAAATATAATTACAATTGTTTTTCTAATATGTTTACTTATACATATATTAAAATAATATTTTTTTTTTATTTTTTTTATCAAAATATATTATTTTATATGGTATCATTCGGAACTCATCCTGCCACGTCATCATCTGTTATTTTATTTCTTCTTATTTCTTTTACCATGATTTGTTTTCCCCTTTTTGTGTCCATAGTCAGAATGCTTTTATCTTACATTTATCAGCCTTTCCAGTGGAGTTCCCTCATGTTTCTTTCCTGCCCTCATCAACTTTATTGTCGTCGTCTCTGCGCTGCAGTACTAGTTTTTCCTTTCATACCTAGCTGGTTGCTTTTTACAGGTTTCTGGCAGATGAGTAGCCTGTTTTGACGATGCTTGCGAATCTAAACTTATTACCTCATCGACGACCATTTCGGCACCATCTTTCCGATGAACTCCTCTTGACATCTCTCTCTTTTTCCAAGCTATTCAATGTTTAGACTGGCCAAAGCATCATTTATGTTTATATGCTGCTACTGTTTCTTCTGAACACCACGATTGCTTTGCCTTTTAAAACTTGTGTGTTTTTTGTATTTTTCATTTCTCATCTCTTGAGTTCGAATTACAAAAAATAAATAAATCAGGGAGGCCTGCAGCTTCGTTGCGTTGATAGCTAGGACTAAACTAACATTTCTTTTATCTACATGATCAATTCCTCTAACACAACGAATAGAAACATTATTATATTATTATTAAAACACAGTACAAAAGAGAATTTTTTAATTTTTTTTACGTGGGCACTATTTTTTTAATAATAACTACTATAGAGGTAATAAAATTATAATTTTTTGATTCTTTTACTATAATGGTAAAACATTTATAATTTCTTTTATTTCTTTGAAATATTTTTGCGTTAGATTTGGTGTTTTTATCGTTTTATATTTAGTCTATTTATTGTTATATTATTTGTTTTTTTTATTTTAGTGTGGTTTTTTAAAAAAATTTTAAGTTATTTTAATTTTTTTTATTTTCATTAATATCTATCATTTTATACTTTTCGAATCTATATTTCTTTATTAATAAGATGGACGACACTCTATACACAAGCTTGGATCCTTATTTTCTTTATTAGTGGAGGCAGATTGCATATCATCCGCTGCTTTACAAATTACGTCAGATTGTGGACCCGACTTGGCAGTTAAAGTGGCATTTGATAATTTTTTTAATTTTTTTAATTAATTTTTTTAATGTGATTTTTAAAATATATTTTTAAAATTAATATTAATATTAGTATCTATTCTTTTTGTTTTTTTAGATTTTTTATTTATTTTTTTATAGAGCAATTATTTTTTAACAAGTATGTATTTAACATTTTGAATAAATTATTATAATTAATCAATGATATTCTTATGTTTTATATCAATACAAATTATGGGTAATAAAGAATGACCTTATGATAAAAAAAAAAACTTATGGCTAAGGAAAAAAATAGGGTTAAATATCATGGTTTAAATATCCTACATGACTATCTCTTTTTGTTATAAAAATAATTATTTTTTTATTTTAGAATTTCATTACTTGATATATTTTAAGATTCATTCTGTTTTGCGTAAATAACATTGTTACTTTTTCCTGATATAATAAAATATTTGTAATATTATATTGTTTTTTCATAGTTATATTTTTCACTATGTTAAAAGACATGTATATTTATTTTTTTTATGACTAACCACAAGTAGAGTTAAATAAATACATTAATATTTTTTTATTTATATAAATAATTTTTTATTTATTAAATTAAATATATACTTCGGATTTTATGATTTATAATTAGATTCTTTTAGTCAAAAGATTTATTGAAAAAAGATATTTATCTTTTCTGTAGAAAATTTATTTTGTCAGTTCATAGTAAAGCACAGTGTAAACAGCTAGGACAATAACTATACTAGAGAGGAACGGTGATAGGATTAGGTGCGCTGTCAATCAGAAGCCCAAATTAAAATATGTTTTTCATGTTTTTTTAATTAATTTCTTAATATTTTAATATTTTTTTATTTTTCTGATATCAAAAAATAAATTTTTTAAAAAATATATATATTATTTCAATATATTTCTGAATAAAAAAACTTTAAAAATTAATTATTATCATAATATTAATAATATAATTTTGTTTATATTTTTTTATTATGATATTTTTTAATTAGAGACTCGTCGTCATTCTAAGAACATGTTTGGCAGTGTGGTTGTGGATATTTTTTAAATAATTTTTTATACTAAAATACATGTCAATAATATTTTTTTATTTTTTAAAAATTATTTTTAATATCAATACATCAAAACGATTTATATTAAACCATACTAAATTTTAATAAAAATTTAAAATTTTTAAAAATAAAATTATAATTCCATTCCCAAACATAAATCAATGCAGTGAATCTAGAGTCTAAAAAAAATATCTTTCTTAGTATTATCAATGCATAGGATAATAAATTCGGTAAAGAAGAAGTCAAGAAGCAAATCCTAGAGGGTACGAAGGTCGGTAGGGCACCACCTAGCGCTCAGCTCGCAGTCCTACCCCATAAGGGTAATGTTCTCCTACCGCCGTTGCTTGGGGAAATGACACTTGTATATACTCGCTATGCTTATTCGTATATTTTTGTTATTTAAACTGATAATAAAGGCACATGATTCATATACTATATATATTCGGATATAAAAAATGGTCATTTCCTCGAATATTTCATACAGATATACTTCAGTTAGCAGCATTAGAACACAGCTGGTGTAGTTGAAATCGAACCAGGCGAAACCAAATAGGCTCCAGCTTGCTAGCAGAGGTCAGCACAATACTAATGAGTGGTTTGAAATCGAACTACTTTGTTGGCTGGCTCCCTCTCCAAGTATAAAATCTTTACCCTACGTACACATAATCCTCAGTATATAAAAGAATCAAAGATTTGTCAACAGTGGCCGTACGATCTCATCAGTACTCTCTCCATGAAAATATCACAGTGAATGCAGCGTATCTGTGCTAAGAGAAAACCTAGGTAAAAAGCCTAGACGACATGCAAAACACAGGAGCTAGAGAGGACGTACGTTTATATCAGGGCTCAGAGACAGTAAGCTCAGGGATCAAGAAGGAGCAAAACCACGTGAAAATGACAATTATTTACTGAACTCCATTTATATCTATCTAGTCATGATAACTGCTGAATCTCTCTTTCGTATATGTTTTCGTTCTGAAATCAAGCAAAAATTTTGCACGTCATATCCTTCGGATTTGTCACAGATTGGGAGTGGTAGTAGCTGTGTCGCATTGCCATTTAAGCAGTAAGTAGTTATTGGTTTGTAGATTTTACGCGTGGTTCTTGATGGGGGCTTGTCTACACTTTCTACAGTAAGATACCCGTTGATGTCAGCTAGTGCAATCATACTCTGCCACTTTTGACTGGAGAAAGTTCTAAGCACTCGAGATGACCACTAATTGATGGCGAGACGAAGTGGGTGCCCAAAGGTTGGGTTTTCCTGTGCATGCTTGCATTTCTTGATTGGTCAAACGGGTGGCAGGACATTGCAGCGGGTACCGGTTTGTGTTTTCCATGGAAGAGCGAGGAAGCAGTAATATGATGATGAACCGTGCTTCGTAAATTTCACACGAGTTGGGTGCGAATGATTCCCAGTACTCGACACTCCTCGGTCCTGACTCCTGAAAGCGAAACGACACCGGAATGACAACGTTCCTTGGGTGGTTTCCTTCGGTGATATGTGATGGTGAGCCGACCTATAAACCAGGTTCCGTTTGGGTATGGGATCAACCTCTTTTTTAAATTTTTTTATAATTGAAAATATATTCTATCAATATAATATAATTTTTTAATAATTTTAATGTATTAATATTAAAATTATTATTTTAATATATTATTGTTGAAAAAATGACAATTAGAATGAAACTTAAAATAAAAATTCATATCTTTTTTTTATATATTTTTTAATTTTAGAATATAAGACAAGAATAAAAGTTAAAATAAAAAGAATATTATGAGATGAAGATAAAATTATAAAGTTCAATTTCCAATCAATTTATTATTGTGGAATAAAATTAAAAAAAATAAAAAAATAATTTAAATCAATTCGAGTTATCTTATTAAATCCAAAAGACTACAATAGCCCTATAAAAAATAAATTAAAACAAATTATGAAATTTAATTTCCAATCAATCTACCGTTAAAGGATAAAGTTGAGAAAAATCAATTAAAAAACATAAAAAATAACTTGAGTTAACTTATCAAACCTATAATTCATGTCATGTAATCGAGATAATCTCGTAGAAACCAAATAAAAAAAATAACTTAGTTCAACTCGGGTTACCTTATTAAACT
>Ga0325404_1000267_pt1 | contig 51788 bp, 38 predicted proteins | sample PopdelMetagenome_18_FD_205664 | JGI IMG/M metagenome (GOLD analysis project Ga0325404, IMG submission 205664) | Populus deltoides microbial communities from Bellville, Georgia, United States - Xylem-Control-R1 | ecosystem: Host-associated > Plants > Phyllosphere > Stem > Wood/Secondary xylem...
AATGAAAGGCATAAACAAGAGATTAATATAAACAAAACTTAAGTATTACAAAAGAGAGAGCAAGAGCATGATCTTGATCTGAACACCAAGATGCCTAAATACATGGCAAATGCCTCCTTTTATAGGCTAAAATTCGGAACTATTGATTTGTTGACTAATTGATGAGTGGGTAGCCACATCTTGACTTGGTGACAATCCTTATCTTCTTGTCTGCCAAAAACATGACGTCATAATTTGAACAAACTTAAATCATGAAAGTTCTAGAGAATTGTCTCATCTTTCTAGGGTAAATACCTTCCCTTTACGCAACCAGTCCCCTTACCCGATCTCTGAGACCAGTTAGGGTTCCTAGTGACCAAAATACTAGGTGACGACTCCCATTCCATTTTCTACCAATAAAACGATAAGAATTTCTTGTCTCCCCATATTTGCCAAATAGATTTACATTTTAGATTTAAAGTGGGACATATATTTTCGCCGCGACGCCACACCCGTGCGACAGAGAGGAAGCGCGGTGGCAGCTGTGGTTGTTCTTCTTCTCTGGTATTCTTTTTTCTTCCTCTATCACTTCCCATTCTTCCCCGCTTCTTTGATGGCTTCCTTTTCTCTCCCCTGTCTTCCCTAAAACGTCCCCCCTTTGTAAGATTTCTCTCCGGTTGTTCTTTACTTTCTCTTCTCTATTCTTTCCCATCTTTTTTCTTTCGTTTCTACCCTTTCGGTCCCTTTCTCTTCACCTCTTTCTCTCTAAAAAAAATTTTGTTTCTCTCTTTCGGTCTCTCATTTCTCTCTTAAAAAACTGTTGGTCTCTCTCTTTCGGTCTCCCTTCCTTTTTTTTCCCCTTCACTGTCTCCTTTCTTTTTTTCTTTTTTCCTCCTCCCCTGTATCATCTTTTCGGGACAGTATTTATAGGGGCAGGGGGAGCGGGGTCGACCCTGCCCCATCCCATCGCTGCCCATGCATGGGGCGCACGTCTACTGCTCTATTATGGCGCCGACAGAGGTGGCCAATAGAGGCATCGCTTGCGGGGCACGGCTGCTCTGACATCTCATCATGAGGCGGGTGACGTCTAGTTTTTGCTCTAACAGAGCACGTGGGAGGGAGAGGAAGAAACAGGGAAGAAAAAAACAAAACTTCTCTTCCCCTACTGCACGTCCAGGGGAAGAAGAAGAAGAAACAGTGCCGCCTCAAAATGACACCGTTTTGTCCCTCTTTTTTTTTTTGAAAACGCATGAAACGACGTCATTTTGCTTAAAACGCGCCGTTTCATTTAAATGAAAACTGGTGCCAAAGCGCCAGATTTCAAGTCAATCCTTCAATTTGCGCGCGTTTTGCATTTTGGCCATTGGTCTCAAATTTCTTCAATTAAGTCCCCAATTGGCCATCAAACTTCAATATTTATGTAATTAAGCCCTTGATTTGACAAAATCAACTCTAAAAAATTATAATTTGACCCCAGAACTTTAATTCCTTCCAATTAAAACCCAAATTGACTTAAAAACATTTTTTCTGCAATCAACCCTCCATAAATTCAATTAAACCTTCAATAAAATTTAATTGAGTCCATCAACATTTGATTTTGTACTTTTCTTCCTCGAATAAAATTTTCTTAATCAATAGGGCTCTCACCGGTCAATGATATACTGTCAAATTTTAACATTTGTATTTTCGAACCTCCTCAACCAATTTTGACCATTTTTTTGGCGCTCTGACATCCTCTTTTCACTGATATTTTTTTTTGATATGTTATATATATTTATTATTTATTTATTTTATATTTTCTCTTTTCTTGTGCGGGGACCCAAAATGGGTTACAACAAGTGGTTTGACTTAACCTTTTATTGATTAGTTTCTCAGTGTAATTAATATCTTTTAATCAATAATGTTCTAATTTAACATTAAAGCATGAAATATATCTGCCATGCTAAATCATATTTGTTCTCTACATAATAGTCATTGATCGTTTGAATAAGATCTGAAACTCTTTTAAAATCTCATTCCACATTGTCTAAGGATTTCTCAATCAATACTATTAGAGAACAGATGAAATATCAATTTGCCACCGAATAATATCTATAAATTAATTCAGGATCATTTTAGAAATTAACTCAATCAAGTCTTTACTTGATTTTTCTAAGTCTAGAAATATAATTTATATATCAATTATACTTTTGTATTTAATTTTTACAATATATTTTAATCAGGTCATACTTGATTAAATAATCTTAGTTTAATTTCTGACTAATGGTTCTTAATACGTGTGACCTATTAGGTTTCTAATATGTTGGCCCAGATATAAATTTTAATTCTAATTAAATATATTAAATAATTTAATTTATTATTAATTAAACAATTGATTAATTTATATTTGAAGATCAGGTGCATCATCTAGTAGCGTGTCGTGATCTCCAAAATATTAAAAAAATCTTTAGTGATTTGACTTAATCTTTAAGTGATCGATTTTTCAGTTTAAGTAATATCCTTTTCATCAATAATGTTTTGATTTAATATTAAAGCATGGAGTATGTCTGCGATGTTAAATTATGTTTGTTCTCTACATAATAGTCATTGATTGTTTGAATAAGATCTGAAACTCTTTTCAAATATCATTCTACAGTGGCTAAGGATTTCTCAATCAATGTTATTTAAGAACAATTAGAATATTTTTTATAATTCACCTAAGGTGATAAATCTTCTCTTGATTATTCAAGTACCCTCATATAGTTTATGATATACTCAATGTCTGTCCTTTTGATACACAATCATTACGTGAGTCTTTCCATAGACATAGATGATCTCTACATATAGAATTCTCATGCGGTTCAGTTCAGTGTGCATGTCTTATGACAAGCACCTACATAATAGTTCTAGGTATCCCTTATACCTCAACTTATGAGAATAACTATTTTTTTATATAAATAAAATAACATCATCTGTACCGGTCTTTACGGCTCTAATGAATGTCCAATATTTAAGAGAGTATCGACCATGAACACTTTAGAAACAATGTTTTGATGCAATAAGAATATCATAATTATAACAACTTTATAATTTTATTTGCAAAATATTTTTGTCCCATGGACTTAATCTTTACTCTAAATTTATTAATATAAAATTATATGAATATTAAAGATAAATTAAGTCTTTATTAATAATAAATATGTATTTACATTAATATGATAATGTCATATCTAACCAATCAATTGACTATATGATATATTAAACTAACAAAAATTTGGTTTCTCAAGCCCTAATTACTCTAAATCAACAAAATTTAGTTTTATTTTGACAAATCAAACATCAACCGAACACTGAAACTTTTCATTGATATTGCAAGATCTCTATATCTAGACAATCAAAATAAACCATTACATCAATTTCTAAAAAAATACAAATCTGGAAGGATCAAATAAAATAAAGTTAAGTAATGGGAAAAAAAAACCCTGAAATTCCCTCTATCCGTGCAACCTAGTACTTAATGGGAGAAAATTAAAAGGGATCAATATTTGCCAAAGCTTAAAATTCAGTTTTCTAAGCTTTAATAGCTCTAAACCAATAAAATTAAAATTTATTCTGCTAAATTAAGTAATAAAATATTTCCTCAACATCCTCATTTATATGTAGACAAAACAACTCACAAAGCCCAGCCCATATTATCACAATGTCAAATAGCCAAATAAAAAAAATTAATGATCAAAATGATCAAAGTAAAAAAAAATAAAATCATTGTAATCACAATGAAAATTCCAGACGAGCAATTAGGTTTTTTTTCCTTGTAATAAACAAAGATGAATTTATAATTATCTCATATTCATCCTTTTCTCACCCAACCTCCTCTCATCGTGTCCGATAACACCCACCATTCAAGATATCTCTTAGTAGCTTCCATCCAAGCCATGGAGCATCATCTGTAGTCTGCCTACTGCATAACCTTGGAATCATAAAATACAAACATGAAATATATAAAAGTATAAATTTGACTCTCAGCAAGTGGGTTTCCCATGAAGCAAGCTTACAGCAATGTTCCATGGATTGTTCATGTAAATCTCTTCGTGGCATTCTTTGTATGACAGGAATGGATCCCGTGAAATGACTTCCATGTCTCCCCAGATGGGATAAAACAACGACACCACCTCTGCCGAATTGATGTTTCCTTTTTCTTTTTCGCTGTAATATCAAATAACTTGCATGGAAAGATGTTCTTGTGCTTCTTTTATAAGAAAATGATATGCAATGCAAATAAATTATTTATGAATGTTTATTCAAACTAATAGGTCATTTTGTGATTGATTAAACATGCGTCATGTCCTACGATATACCTCTTTACTGGTTAGACTCTAAATTTTCTCCGTAAAGATCACTACTTTGAGTTTATAAATTTTAAAGTTATTAAAAATTTATATTATTATTAATTTCAGGGCTTGTGAGATTAATCGAGGTATGTAGAAATTGACCCGAATACCCACGTTATTGATATTCCTTGATAAATGGTGTGATCCTTGTCATTGCCTCTCGTGGAGTATTTCTTAGGGAGTGCAATGGATAAACTCTCAAAGTTCGAAGTTAAAAAAAACAGAAACAGAAAGTCAACCTTCTTAACCACTTAAACGAAATCAACATCTCTTTCGACTAATGTTGATTTTCAATGATAAGAAGTGAAAAACTAACAAATGTTGTAAATCATAACAGTATATATTTTGTTAGAAAGGAGCTAGCATTTAACCAATGAAAAAGTATTCAGCACAACGTTGTAACGGAGTATTTGTAACTGAGTATTTGATGTTTTAATATGTTGATATTAAAAATAAATTTAAAAATAATATTATTTTAATATATTTTTAAATAAAATTCACTGTAAAAAATAACCGCTATTCGGTCAATATTAGGCATTAGAGGCCCATCGTTTACTTCACAGTTAAGTAACATACCGTAGCACTTGATCCAGATGCAATGGACTGCTGAGTGTGAAAGGCATCGATAAAACCTACACGTACATTTTGTTTTTTTATGGAAACAGAGAGAAATGAAGTGTCATTGGGGTAGTAAAAAGGCTCCACAATCTTCTATCCAATCCAATGCTAGTGATTTGTATATATTCGATCAAGTGTTTCCATCCACAACTTTAGTGTCATATCATTGTAAATTCCCCTTTAATTTGGAAGCGATTAACGAACATGAACAATGAAGGGATCGAGGGACGAGATTGCCTAATATCCATGTGTTTGGAGCAGGATTGACAAAATAAAACAAATTCAGTCCTTGATGATAATTTGATCACATGTTTAGGGACTAGATTGATGTTTCTTCTAAGAAATTTGTAATAAAAGGTAAGAAACCATTAAGCCCTACAACTCCAAGCCACACTACAACATACATTTCGCTCTCTCCCTTTCACCTCCTTCCTCTCCCTTTCACCTCCTTCGATCAATTAAAAAAAAAAAAAATTCCTGATCAAAACGCAAAATCACAGTCCAACCAACCCCACCTCTCAATCATATAAACCCTAACAAGCTCTCGTAGCTTCCTCCCATTTACTCATATAAAAAATAAATACACTCAATATCTATTATTTTAATAAAAATAGCCCATACTTGATTATTTTTTTTACATATATATTTATATTTATAAGAAGGAGAGGGAGTTGGTGTTGGTGAGAGTGAAGATGAGCGGTGGTGGGGTTAGGGTTTCAATCCCGAGCAACGCGAGGAAGACGATCCAGAACATCAAGGAGATCGCAGGCAATCACAGTGACGAGGAGATTTATGCAATGCTCAAGGAGTGCTCTATGGATCCCAATGAAACCGCTCAAAAACTTCTCTCTCAAGGTCTCTGCTCCTAGCCCTTTTCATTTTGCCTTGTGGGGTTTCTTGTTCTCAAGCTCATTGCCTTAGACCGTGTGGATTCTTCTGGTTTTGATGTGATCTGTCGTTAAAGACTTGATTTTTTTTTTTAGGTTTTGAATTCGGTCTATGAGAAATAGGGGGTTTTCTTAATTTTCTTTTGTGGGGTGTTTTTACTGTATTTTGTTTTCAACGTTTCGTGAACTTGTGGGGTTAATAAGTTAGATTTTGCTATAGTTTTTTTTTGGCGACTTCTTTTTGTTCCTGGAAGGAAAGCTTTGTCCTTGGCTTTCATGTTTGAATTTGTGGAAATGAAATCATTGCTTATATTTTCAAAGTGTTAACGAGAAGAATTAGATGCACCTTTTTTAGTGAACTTTGAAGTCGATAATTGGGGTCCTATGAATGGGGTTTTGGCTCCTACCATACTGCGATTTTTACATCTTGCAAGTTGTTTTCAATTGCTCGCTAACTTTATTTCTTATTGTTCAAGAAGCTGAGGATGAATCGTGACACTGAAATTGTCTCTCTGTAATTTTTGATTCCCTTTACAACTGAGACTACAAGCATGTCTAACGTTTTGCAGATCCATTTCACGAAGTCAAAAGGAAGCGTGACAGGAAAAAAGAGGTAACTTCATTTGTTTCTCCAAACTCTTACCTGTCACTGGCTTCCTTTCCTGCTAAATGATTGCAAGCAAATCTGTTGCAATTATTTTCACTTTTATAAGACTGGTATAATAATGTTGTTCGGGATGCAATATTGCTTACATGGCATATTTTTTTATGGAGTTTTATCCAATTACTGAATTGAGATAATGCCTGTCTGCTTCAGGGACATTAAGAGTTCATAATTTTTTGGTGCCTCTATGTAACTTGGTTTCTGTATTTGAACATCTATAAACATATTCTTTGCTGGTGCACTTGGATGTGAGAAAGCTGTGCAATTTTAAGAAAAACTTTGAAGGCGGGACAATGCTATTCAATTTCTGTAGGATAATAGCAGGGGTTTCTGAGAACTAATGGACTAGGTCAAGGGGATTGATGAAGGGGCTACAGGTTAATGATGAACAGATGATATCGAGGCATTAAGGACTCAAGTGGCAGGGGTTTTGGGCTTAGACAAATGTGGCGGAAAAGAAGTTACTTATTTTTGTTTGATTATGTTGGCCCTTTCATCACGTGGTTACATGAAAGCGCATTTAGGAAAGATGTAATCATTTTTTTGTGTTTCATATACAAATTCTGAGCTCTAATAGCATTCTACTTCTTTAAAGCAGAATGCGCACAACAGAGAGTCTGGAGATTCTCGATGGAGGTCTGGTTCACAGGGGCGGGTGAGTAGAGGCAGTCGCACGATCTTCTCACCTCGTCGCACATCACTTGGTAAACAACTGTTTTTAAACACAGCTTGTTGAAGATTAAAGTTGCTGGATTGCTCCCTTCTTTTTAAAATATGTGGTTATGCTTCTGTATTTTCATGTCTTATTTTGTTGGCTGTCATCTTTATAAATACTGCATAGGCATGCAAACAGTATATCCATATAAATAACTTTATACTAAGAGTTTTACGGATACCATTTCATTGATAGTCTCGAATCCCTTTTCCCTTCACTATTTTGGATGCATAATTTGTAATACTGGATTAGATACTTGCTATAGTTATGACAGATAGTTTGTTTTACGAGTAAAGTGTATTATACCTGCAAAGCTGATTGTTGGCTGCGATCCTTGGTTAGATACTGGTGGTGGAAGGAACTCTGCTGCTGGAAGGGACAATGGAATCAGCCATGCTGCAGAGAAGGGCAGTGGCCCTTCTTTGTCAGCCTCAGAAGAGAAAAGCAAAGAAACTACTGCATCAGCAAGGTGACTTTGATTTTTAAATCTCACTTTTTCAAGATATGGTTTAACAGAGGTTATTGTATGAGCAATAATTACATTAATTATCAATTGCAGCTTGTCTGCAGTTGTGGCCAATGGTCCAACTGGTGTAGTTTCTGGAAACTCTAGTGCAACCCATTCCTCAAATTTACCTACAGGAAGCGATCAACATGAAGTGGCTTCGTCACCTATTGGTGTTAATAATGTGGGAAAGGAAGTGTCCCGCATTGATGTTGATGATACCCCAACTATTGCATTTGGAACTGGGGACACATGCAAGGAGTCCGTGCCAAGCTCTAGTAACTCCTCCATGTCTGTGACTCCAGCATCTTCATCAACAGTCTGCTTCTCATTGTCAGATCCTGTACTGATACCTTCTAATGAATTGCATCCTCCTGGTACTGTGGGTGCAATTAAACGTGAAGTGAGGATTCATCGAACTGCGGGTGAATCAAATGCAGTTATTTCTTCGGAGAAATCAGGTCAGGACTTGTGATAATTTGATTATATTTTGTGCACTTTTAGCTTTGTTGTGATGGTTTGTAAATTAACTGATCACAGCTTCCGAGATTGGCAAAAACCAAGGAGTTGGGAAGAACCAGCGCAGCGAGTCTTCCCAGCCTTCTTCTGCATCAATCCAGGGCGGCTCTTCTGGTAGCCGGCCTTCCTCTAACTACAGTAGCAGGTCACAACAAATTGGCCCACAAAAAGGTACACATTTGTACTGGGTTTTGCAATAACTTTTGTTACATTCCTGTTCGGACATTGTTAAGTTTTGTACTAGTGTGACATTAAATCTTCTGTCGATGTTAAGGTTGAAGCATCAGGTTTGTTCTGGACCTGCTTACATGTGCTTTGTTGGATGTTTTTTGAAGGCTTAATGTTGAGAATATTTTTTTCTAGTACAAGTTTGTTGATTTTAAGGTGAACTGTGTAAGGGATACTACTGCAATCCTGTCAAATATACTTCACAAATAGGCTTCCCCATATTTTGTTATTCTACCGCTCCTTCCTGGTTTATTTCCTTTTACTTGATTGATTGCTAGATCAGGCACATGCCCTTTTCTTTCCGTAACATAGAAGTGGTTTCCATTATAGTTCAATCTGAATTCTCAACTGAAAATCAAAATCAATAATGTCAGCATTCGAGGTCATGTCTTTTTAGTTTGGCATGTAGCATTGCCAAACAGTTCTGCATAGTGTTCTTTTTGTAGTTACTTTCTATAAAAAATTGGAGCCTTCTTTGACTTGGTGAGAACATACTGTTGGATACCATAATGTGAGGCAGCTGAACTTCAGAAACAGAGAGGGACACACGAGATTTTCCATGCATCCACTCTTCTGTTTATTTTTTACACATTTATTGGTAATAGCCTACTGACTTAGTTGGGTACTTAATAATTAATAGTCCCTCTGTCTTCAACAGTTGGCTCTAATAAAGAGTGGAAACCAAAGTCCACAAACCCTAATGTAGCACAGGAGTCTGGAACAGCGGGTTTATCTGCCATCTCTAATATTCCACTTGAAGCTAGTGGCCATTCACAGCCCTCATCAGGTGTCTTTGATTCAGAAGAAGCAACTGCTAAACTGCAGAAGAAGCTGGAGGAGTTGCATCTTCCCCAGCGTCAAAATGTTATCATTCCTCACCATATCCATGTTCCTGAATCTGAGAGAACAAAATTGAGTTTTGGAAGCTTTGATGCTAGTTTTGGGGTGCCATCATGCCATGTTAGCCCCCCCGAGAGTGATAAGAGTTCCACACCTGTGTCTGAAACTTCTCAGGTTATTGAAGAATCTGTGGAGGAACAAGCTCAAAGGTTTGTGCCAAATAGTGTTTTTGGTTTAGTTTGAATGTCATCATGAGTATATCCTAGTTCCCCTAGGTTATGGATTTTGTTTGCGCCTTTCCTTTTTATTTCTGTCATGTCTAAGAGGTAGATTATAAACTGGAATGTTATTTTGGCTGTTGAGGTCCGTTCTCCTCCATTTTCTTGCTTTATATATATATATATATATATATATATATATTTGAGAAGAAAGGTGGGCAAATAGTGTAGGCATATATGATGAAATAAAACCAGGAAATCTATTTTTAGCTTTTCAATGAAGTAATTGACTGAACAGTTGACAAATCATTCTAGGAAAGAAGTATATCCTTGACTCGTCCAGCTAGAGTGAGTTTGTTACCTTTAAAGTGATTATAATAATAACATCAATGATAAACAGATTAATGCGTATTAAGTGGTGCTTTGTATCAAAATATTTATTTACAGTATTTAGTTATTAAATTGATATGTAGCCATCCAATTTACCACCTAATATTTTTTGGTAGCCAGTCCTAAGAGTTCCCGTGCTTTTAAAGAAAAGGTTCTTCCCCTGTATTTAGAGAGTTTTTTTTTTTTTTACAAAGAACACAAGTTTGATTTTTTACTTGTTTGTATTTTTTCTATGGTTTATTGAGTATGCTGCATGCAAATTCAGCTGTTACTTTCATAGTAGTTCCTTCTCTCCCACCCTCCCTCCCTCTCTCATCTTATTATATTCTTGGATCCAGCAAACAAAATAAACTGTTGACTGCTGAGGAGGGAAATTATCCTGATCATCCACAGTCGCCTTCACATGTCGTTGGAAAATTATCAGCTGAGGGTGATGTTTCATCCAATGCAGTGCCTGATTATGAGTCGAAGCAGGAGGCTGCATTGTTGTCTGGAGGCCATCAATACTCGGTGGTTCATACTTCTCCAAGCTACAGTTTTGGATTTGTTCCTCCAATGTTAGGTAGTCAGATTGCACCATTTGAGAACTCAGAATCTCAAGCACGTGATGTTTCTCGCCTTCCCAGCTTTGTGGTAAGCCTCCAAAACTTTGTTCATTATGATATGTACACTGAATTGTGAATATTTTGCTTACTTCATGGATGCAAGTGTTGATGTCTGGTAATGATTAGATGAACATTTTGCTTGACTCGTATGGTTGTAATTAAGTATTTCTGGTTATTCCAAACTTGAAGGTTATGTTATGATGATGGTGATTCCATGTACAAGTTTCTGAATTAGTTTTTGAGATATTGTCTGGATAATTATTTCGGCTTTAACATGCTGGTGGTTATTTTATTGTCTAGGTCCAGCAACCATTTGACCCTACAAGTTATTATGCCCAATTTTATCGTACAAGTGCTGATAGTGATGGTCACGTTTCTCCCTTTCCTGCACCTGGAGTTGCATCCAAGTACAATGGAAATGTTGCAGTATTGCCTCCTCATACTTCTCAGTCTCCCCAAGAGGTTTCAATAGATAAAATCCTCTCTTTAATTATGCTTCTAAGCAAAACCTTTTGAGTTTTTGTTGATTGTGTTATTCTTTGAGAAATAGAACTTTGTTGTTTTAATTTTCCTCTTTGCTGGTTAAATGCTTTAAAATTTTCTGGGGCATGGTTTGGGTATACCCTAAACATATACCGTGTTATCTGCTACCAGTTATTACCGTGTACAATGCAATAGTCTGTTACTGTTTCACCGCACAGTTTGCCCCCAAATTGCACAAATATGGTGTAGTTATTTTGTTGTCGGGTCATGTTAACTTCATTCGGGCTGTGTTTATTTTGTAGTCCTCATGCTAAAAGTCAACTTGTTTTTTCTTTACCCTTTTGCTTAGTATTTTGAAGTAAGTGGCAAGGATCTGTTAATCTTATTTAGTAGGACGACTCTTACATGTTACAGCAACTGTCATAAGTTATTCTAAGCTTTTGTATAGGGCATGTTTTTGGCTCAGTAAAATTCTGTTATTGCCAATTTATAGTATGCTGGTCTTTGACATCAGATATCTAGTATTTTTTTAATCACGTCAACATGCTGTCTGTTTTGGATGGTCAAATCAGGTAATACATCCCATTTGGATGATCTTTATTAATGATCTTGTGGCCTGGTATCACATCTAAAGTCAAGTTATTGTCTTAGCAAGCTGCTGCCCTGTATTATTGATTTTGAGATTTGGGGAAGAGTCAGGGATTTCAAGGGGCAATATTGTATAAGGATGGCCATTCTGGCTGCCCAGGGCAATCACTGTGTGATGTGCTATTTCATTCTGAATGATGCTTTCACTGGCTCCTACATAATCCACCACGGTGCATTATTGAAAATTATGGCGGCACCAATAGTTAGTAGAGTGATGACAATTATGGCGGCACTAATAGTTAGTAGGTGATGACGGGGAAGAATTTCTAGGTACTTGACACCCATGCATTTCTAGAACTGATCTTTATGAGAGTGGAATGACATAGCATGACCAAAACAATGATAGCAATTGCAGGTCATTTCTGTTGAAGGCACCACACCTAGCCACTGGTTGTGATATATAGTAATTGTGCACTGTGTTTCCTAATGTTAGCTAGCAGTTTGTTGAATCATCTTTTGTACATCTACAAGTAAGGCTGGTTCTTTATGCGTGATTACATTCATTCATGGATAAGACATTTTGCAACTAAAAACTGTAAGGTGATTTTATGAGCTTCTAGTGCTGCGGATCTATTTATATGGAGTGCCTGATTCTGTCTGTTTGATGAGAACACAAGCGTGCTTGTAGATATTTTCATACGTTTCTGAATTCTAATGATGCACATCTCTATTTGCAGGGTGGGAATTCTTTAGTTCTTTCCACTGCTGGTCCCACTCCTCTGGTGACCCAAGCACCTGGGCTCATGCAAACTCAGCAACCTGTCCCTGTCTTCCGTCCACCGACTGGGTTGCACATATCCCATTTCCCCCCGAACTACATCCCATATGCCCCCTACTACTCCCCTTTTTATGTCCCTCCTCCAAGCATCCACCAATTCTTAAGCAATGGTGCATTCCCACAGCAACCTCAAGCTGGCAGTGTGTATCCTGCACCAGCACCTGCAGCAGCCACAGGGGTCAAATATTCACTGCCGCAATACAAACCTGGAACTAACACAGTAAATGCAACTCACATTGGAATGCCAAGTGGTTATGGACCATATGGCTCCTCTCCTACAGGTTATAATCCCAATTCTGCGGTGACGGGAGGAAACACAACCACAAATGAGGATCTTGGTGCATCTCAGTTCAAGGAAAATAATGTCTACATTACTGGGCAGCAGGTAGGTTAATAATTGCCATGTCTATAGTCTGCTATGATTAATTCTTAATGTTCTATATTCTTAACCTCTCGACTGTAGAATTTGTGGTGTTCATGCAAACATGGTGGCAGCACTGAGGGCTGTGGTGTCAATTTTATTGTTAATTTTGATAATCAGTAGTCTCATTCTTGAATCAATAGTATTATTGAATTATTGAGCAGACTAGTTGTGCAATTACAATATGGATTAGGATTCTTTCATCCTCCTGCCAGGACTGTTGGTGTTTATGAGAAACAGAGATGGTGGTGGTGATAGTGACTGGAAGCTGGTTCTTCTGAATGAGTGTTTGTTTTTGGTTGTAGGAGTGGGTGAATGTGGTGATTAATCAACATGATGCTTGCATTTTAATCTTGTATATGTCTGTACATTTGTCCTTTAGCTGGTTTGCTTGAATCTGCGCATGCTACTGCCATTCTCTCCATATTTTTTCTTCTTTTGTTTTTGGTGTCTTCGTTTCAATTCGAATGCAGTAGTTTGAGGCCATAATAATGCACAGCATAATGATTTGGACTGCATGGGATCAGTGAAATGCTTAGTATGACCTGTTCTTTTTCTTTTGTTCTTTAATTTTTATAAACAAATGATGACATTTCATTGATATTAATGTACCAAACCCCACTATATAAAGCAACTTGGCAAAGAAAATCAGCGAACTTAAGATTAACAGCTGAATAAACTAAGCAGAATGACAAATTCTGGTGAATGCAGAGCATCTTGGATTCAGAAAAGCCCCCTGCAGAATGACAAATTCTGCCAATGCACTCTTATCTGGCCAGATTGGTTGCTTTGATTCTTTTGGCTCAGCATATAGAAGTTTAGGTGCTTTGTTTAGATCAATCTTGCTTCTCGCTATCTTGAAAGATGTTGATGCTTCTTGTTCTTACCAGAGTACCTTTTGAAGATGCTTGTGAGGGCATATGGGTAATGTTGGTCTTGTGAATACTTGTAGGTCCTAGAATGTGTGTTCAGGGTTTTCAAACCTGTATTCCCTAACCTTTATCACATAAAGTCTTTTGTTTGATTGTTTTTGCTATAAAATGATATTTTGTTCTCAAGACTGATGTATTTGCTTCTGCAGAGTAGTGAGGGTTCGGCTGTGTGGATTGCTGCTCCTGGCCGAGACATATCTGGCTTGCCAGCAAGTTCCTTCTACAACCTTCCTCCTCAAGGTCAGCATGTGACTTCTGCACCAACTCAGGCTGCCCATGGCACCTATACCAATATCTATCACCCTGGGCAACCAGTGACCGCAGCAGCTGTTCACCCACTCCTGCAACAGTCTCAGGCCATGGGTGGAGCTGTTGATATGGTAGGACCTGCAGCCAATGTTTACCAGCAGCCCCAGCATCAACAGATCACCTGGCCTAGCAACTACTGAAACATGGATAAAACAATTCTTTTTGTATACGAGGGAATCAAGTCCAATCTTGGGATATTTTTTGGGAACTCCAACAAGTTTGGATGGAGGTCAGCAGCAAGATGATACAACGTTGGCTGGATTTGAGAGTGTAAATCTTAAAAAAAAGGGGACTGGAAATCTGCCAATAGTATCATCTAATTGCTTAGATTGAGAGCATAAAAGGTGCAGTTCGCATGTAACTGATATTGACCATTTTAAGTTAGTGGAGGTAGGCATGTGCAGGTCTGTCCTTTTCTTGTTGCAGCCATGTGGTTTTACCATTTTTCCTTGTCATAGTTTCAAGTCTTTTTCTCTCCCCGTTTTATTTTGAAGTCGTTGAACTTTTTTTTAGGGTTTTACTGTTGAGTGGTGAGAATCCTTTTCAATTCTTTCTTATGTCGGGGTTATTTTAGAGCTCTGGAAAGGTAAGACAGGCTGGTGGAGAATCGTTCCAAGTCCCTTTTTTGTTTCTCGTCGACCGTCCGCTGTCTTATATGTAAAGTGATTTTTGTTAACAAGGAGGATGTATTGAACTGTTGTAATTCGTATAAGAAAAAAAATAACAACATTCTATTGTTTCAATTGACCCCATGCATCTTGAACTGCCATTTTCATGGAGGAAGTTCCATGGCAAGAATATTATACTTGACCTGGAGAAACTGTTTTCAATGTTGAAGCAGCACCATTGCTCGTATCTAGTAGAGTGGGGGCTTGTACAAGATCTTTTTATGCTTGGTAGAAAGGCGGCGCGTCCATCTTTTGCTGAACTGTGCTCAACCAGAAAAGTTGCCACGGTCAGTCGAGGAAAGTGGCTGCGTTTCCCGGCCAATATTTTCTTCCTTTTCTGGTTCATGGAAAGACTCGGACTTCAGTTCTTACCATCTGAGCTATAATAACCACCAGGCTCTTCCAATATGCGTTTGCCATTTGATTGAATAATGACTTGGAAATCAACAGATCTGTTTGTTATGAAATGTCTAACGTAGAGCCCAGTTTAGACTTGGTCGGACAACCATGTGCTTGTGGTAAGGATGCTGGCCTCTGGGGAATTCAGAATTTGGCTATTGAACCATGCGTGGATGAGTTAAATATCATCATCTTGATCAACAACGATCCTGATGTTTTTGGTCTTGGCATTTCTCCGGTCCAAGTAAAGCACTCAGTGATGGTTTTCAGAGCGAACGGTGACTGCCGGATAAGAGACAGGTCAACAAAAGCTAAGAGTACAGATAACATGGCCTCCCTCGGACTCACCTTTGTATCCTTGCATTGGTGTTATCTTCCACTCGAATTTCTTATCCTTTGCCTCTTGAACCCATCGGATGTTCCAAGGCAATTATACCATAAAAGGAGAGTGCAGTTTCATTGTTACTCAACTTATTCCCAGCTAAAGCTTTGCCAACATGCTTGGCAGGTTACGCCAAGTCCATAAACTCTCACCTTTCGCACGCGGTGACCACGCTAAGCCAGCAAATCCTGCAGCAGCTCGACAGCCGGAGATTGCTTCCTCTGCCATGAAGATTATCCATGCTGGTGGGAGAATAGAATGCTATTACATGGCAACACCTGCTGCCAGGATCTTGGAGAAATATCCTTCTCATTATTTAGCTAAACCAGAGGTTTTCAGGAGGCCATGGGATTCAGTGGTCCGGCGAGAGAAAATCCTGATTCCAGGACAGAAGTTTTTACTTGTTCCTCGTCATACCGTGAAGAAGCTGCGACGAAAGATCAGACAACCAAGCAAAGAATTATCATCAGTTTCTTCTGCTTCACGAGCTTCAAATGATACCTCAGTTGACATGGTCTCACGTCAAAATATCGATGTTCCAAGCAGTTCATTCTTCTCACAGAGTGATTTAGTGTTTCAAGGGACACGAAAAGATCCTGCAGAAGTGCTTTAAGGAAGGAAACCGGTGTTAAAAAGCATGTAAGATTCACATGCTTTGATGTCAAGCACAAGGCAGCAGATTATTCCACAAATTCAGAGAAGAAAGGTATTAAGGTGGAGGACAGTTCCTTAAAGAGCTCGACCAATGTTTCTCAATCTCATGGACGAAAGAGGCGTCCTCGGAATTCTGATGCATGGCAGCCATCACTTACTGTGATCAGCGAAAGCTAAGCCGAATGATTGAATAATTAATAATGATGATATTTTGATCTCCACCGAAACATCTCACACTAATCCTCACAAACTCCCTCCTCTAATTAATTTCAGAAATACTACAAATTATTTAGTGTAATTGTAAACTCTGAAACAATATTACAATTCACAATGATCATCTTCTATATATATGTTTGCCCGTATTTGTTCATGGTGGAAGTCATTCGTGGTTCAATTTTTTCCGGTCTGCCATCTTACCAAGTTGCTCATCAGCTCACAGCAATTCTACCAATATCCCCCCTTCCATGCATCTCCGCACAAATACTAACAATTTACATATCTAATAGCAGTCATTAAACACCACAATGACTTAGATCCCATTGGTACACCACACTTTTTCAAAAAAAAAAAAAAAATGATATATTTTTTTTCAAGTTAATTTTTTTAGATTTTTTTTCATCATTTTAATGTATTAATATCAAAAATAAATTTTAAAAAATAAAAAATATTATTTTAATATATTTCTAAGCAAAAAATATTTTAAAAAACAACTGTTATCACAATACCAAATATTACATCCGAAGCTAGTAGATTTAGACTACACAAGCTCGATGGAAAATCAAGACGCCACAAGGGTGGCTAGGAAATCAAGGAAAGCGATATTTTTATTCTAAAATCTATTTTCAACTATTTTTTATGCTCTAAAGACCCAAACAAATATATTTACAGGCTCAAATCAATAATAATAATAAAAAAATCAAATATCAATCCAAATTCAAAAAATCAAACATCAACTCAAATCTATTTATTCAGGCAAGATAAAAGAAAGAAAAAACCCGAGCGGAGCTCCTCTCTTCGAATGGAACTAGTTGACATTAACATCGATGTTTTTAAGGATAAAATCGGTGCGAATTGATGAAATCGGTGCAAACTGATGATTTTCTTTCGTCAATAGGAATCTAGTGATTTTTTTTCTCTCTCTCAAACCAAGAACTGAAAACTCAGGAAAAAAAATTTTGGACCGAAATGAGACTCTAAAAAACAAAGGGGACTATAATACAAGAAAAGTAAAAATACGGGGCAGAAGAAACTTTATCATGCTAGTTTTAGATTTATCACGTCAATTTGCCATGTTTTACACTCTGGTACTACATCTTTTAATTATTTTCTTTCTAAAACAAATCATAAGAAATTAGTTACTAATTTGATAATAAAAGAAATTGCAATTGGAAAAAAAATCGAGAATAAAAAAATTGTGGAGTTTTGTTCCTTTTCCTCAAATCTTTTAGTTTTTGTTATAATAACTATCACGTGCTACATTATGGATTGGATGAAAAAAATTTAAATGTAAAAACAAATGTTCAAACCATGAGAAACTCTTTGATAATGTTATTAAATCCAATTCAACGGGTCAATTTTGAAACCTTTTAACTTGACTCTTTACCTTACTTAGGCTTCCAATCAAATTGTCTAGGAGTTGCCTCAAAGTAGTCCAATCGACTTGGCGGGTTCAAAAACAATCCAGATAATCGATAAAATTATGGTTTGATTTAAAAAAAAAAAAAATCAAGATGACATTGTTTTTTTAAAACATTGAGACAACAACATCTTAGATTAATCCGAGTTAATTTATTACACCCGCAACCCAGATCATAGACTCTAATGAGTTTAATAACTTTGTTTTTTTTGTGAAACTATTTTTTATTTAATTATATGATAAAAAAATAAACACTTAAAAAATCCAGCATTAACCCCATGCTAGAGCATTTGTTTGAGACCATAGTAACCTTATTAAAAAAAAATCAAAATAAATTATGAAACTCAATTCTTAACATGCTTTTTTAAATTGAGAAATAAAAAGATAATATTTAAAAAGAAAAAAAATGTAATCATAGCGTAGAAAGAAGAACAACACTCATGACCGCAAAAGAATGATAAACTGAAAAGAAAACAATCAAAGGAGTTCCATGGCTATCAAGCAGCAATTCAAATTCACTTGTCTAGCTGGAGTTCGTTCAATCATGAATGAATGAATGAAAGACAGAGAGGAAGAGCAACTGATGCGACACGGGATTGCCTAGAAAATCTGTCAAATCTGGCTGGAGACAGACCCAAACGAACACGAAATCAATGGCAAAGCAAGAGAAATATCGCCTGCCTTATAAATAGAAGAGGCCATTAAGAAAACATGCATTGAACAATGTATTACATGCTTAAGTATGGATCGAAATCGAATTAGTAACTAAAAAACCCCAACCAAAACCCTAAAATCAGTAAAAAAATAAAAACAAAATCAAAATGAAAACTTAGAAAAACCACCTGGCTACCGATCTTGTTTGCAGCTCTCCTCGACTGAATGCAATGTTACGAGCCGGAAGAAGTCGAGGATTGATTGTTGATCAATGTTCTATTTAGAGTGTGTTAAGTATTGAAGTTGAAGTTGATTTAATATTTATATATGTTTGGTTAAAATTACGGTTGAAATTGAGATTGAATAAAAAATAGTTTAAAGTATTTGGTAAAAAATATTTTTGAAATTGAGGTTACAAAATAACTAAAAAAGATATATATTAATATTGATGATTTTTAATTTAAATATTGTAGATTTAACTGCTATTATTACATTATTAAATAACTAATACTTTTATATCAAATAATTTTTATTGTTCCATTAACTTATCTACAATTCCATCACGTACAAAATTAATCCGATAAGGACTATAGTTTCCATGGTTTTTTGAGCGTGCAACAAAATCAGGTAAAATATCATTAGAAACAAAATTGAGATTGTGATCAAATTTTGCAAATGCTACGTCATCATGCGATCTCCTTCTAATTTTTGTACTGTCATTGAATAATATTAAACACTAGTTTTTTGAGTAAAATACAATTAAAAAAATTAGATTTCTTTTTACCGGATCCGGTACGATCATAATTGTGGAGACGTTTAGTGATCACTTTTGTAAAAGTCTCAACTGTTCACTTTTACAAAAGTGAACAGTGGACTATGTGGAGGTAAAGAGAAGCAGCGTGAAACTGCTATCTGCTTACCTAACGTTTCCTTAGTATTGAATTGAGATCCGTTGATCAAGTAGAAGATTGTGCAGCAACTAAAAATCAGGCTAAACCTCAGCAAGCGGAGAAGACATAACAATAATCCTGGACCTTTAGTCTTGGTTCTGTTAAATGCCTTGATTTGCGTCTTCAGATTCTACTTTTGAATTTTGTATAGCAAATTAGTAGGAGTGATTTACTCACAGTTGTATTATAAATATTTAGACTCTGTACACAACAAACATTGAAATAAGAAAACAATTCTACCTCATTTGTCTCTGTTAAATTCTACATGGTATCAGAGCCAACAACTTACGTCCTCTCATAAAGATTCTTCTCTGTCCATTACTTTCATCTCTTCCTTTTAAACTCCTTTCTCAGATTCCTCTTAGCCACCATGGCCGCCTCTCCCCATTCTTCCCTTACTTCTGACAACACTCTACCTGTCTTCAATCCTTCTTCTAGCATCAATATCACCAAACTTACTCGCACTAATTTTCTAAATTGGAAAGCCACCGTGCTTCCTTATCTCAAAGGTCAAAAAGTGTTTGGCTATGTTGATGGCACTATTAAAATGCCTGCAAAGGAAATTCCTCACAGTGATGGCACTGTCATAACCCAATTCTGGGTTATTCCCTAAAAATTCACTTTTTTCAAAATAAAAATAAAAAAAATAAAATAAAAGGCTGGTGATGTGGAGAAAGCAGGCCGGGAAATCAAGCTGCAATTTTTGGAGGAAATTCAAGGCCTAATTATACTCCATTATGCCCAAAAATGGAGACAAAATGCAAATTCAAGGTTAAATTAAATGATTATTGGACGAATTTGCATAAAAATTAAGTCCAATGATACAATTAAATTTTTAATAGGCCAATTTGATTTAATCATGGGCCAAATTAAATTTTAATTATGTTTAAGAATTAATTTGGGTCCAATTGAAGGATTTAATTAAGTGCAAGGACTTAATTATACTTTAAATGGGTCAAATTAATTTTATTTGAGGATTAATTGGTGAAACATTAAGTTTGGGAGCCTAATTTAGGCTTAATTGAGGAAATTGAAATTTTAAGAAACCAAATTTAATTTTTACCAAGTTAATTGATTGAAATCAGGGGATAAATTGCAAGAAAATTGAAGTTTTGGGGTCAATTAGTGGCTGGATTGAAGAAATTTGCAGCCAAGGACCAATCTGCAAAAGGCACCACAATTGAGGGGCTTAATTGATAAAACCAGGGGTGAAATTGAAGAAATTGAAAGTTTGATGGTCAATTAGGGGTTAAATTAATAAAATCCGAGACCAAGGACCATATTGCAAAAGGTGCGTAACTTTGGGGTTCCAATTGAAGGTCATCAGAGGCTTAATTGCAAACATTTAGGGTCAATTAGAGGTTCAATTGAAAGCAATTAAAAGAGGAAGGACGGAAATAAACTTTGGCCAAAACAGAATCCTGAACACTATTCATTATCTTCTTCTTTTTTCCCTGAAAAACTGGTTCAGTCACCTCCTTTGCAGGTGCATTTAATGCACCTAACATCCACCAAATTTTCCAAAACTTGCACGAAACTGATCACCAGACATCCCTCTATGTCGGGGTATGTTCTTCACCGGCTCACTGGCAAATAACCGGACGTGGCACCACCCCAAAGAGGCCAACTCAGGCAGCCTGCAGCTGCAGATTTGACAATTTGACGGTGCATCATGTCTACTTTGAGCCAACGGTTGGGATCCTTCCCATCTGAATTAAGGGCTTAAATCTTTCTCCATTGTAGAAAATATTTCCCTCTTCCACCTCCTATAAATAGAGGTGGATTTGATGGCCTGAGGGAGGGGAAAATCGGGTCCAAAATAAGCCAAAAAATCAGCCTCTTCCCGGTTTCTGCCACTTTCTCTGTTTTTCTGTTTTTCTTTCTCCCTCCACCGCTGCAACCACTGGCAGCACACCATCACTGGTCTTCCCACCACCAGCTCCACCACAGAAACCTTTCTCTTGCACCAACAGACGTTTACCAGTGGTAGAGCAGACACTGCGTCTCTCTCCTCTCCTTCCTCTCCTACTTCTCCCCGCTGCAGACTTTCTTCTTCTGCTTCTTCTTCTTTCTTCCTCCACCGTCAACGTCTCTTCCTCCAGCTCCGCCTTGAGCAACCATCACCATCACTTGTTGCCAAGACCACTGGCCAGCCACCACTGCATCTGTAATAAGCCACCGTGAACGTCTCTCTCCCCTCTACAGATTGCTTCCTTTTCTTCCTCTTCCAGCTGCAGCCGCTCCAGCCACCTGCAGCTAACCCCACCGCCGTTTCCACCAGCACGACCACAGGCCCTCACCGCATTAGGTGGATCTCCATCCCTGCCTTGCATCAACCGCCCCTGTTGCTCACTGCTGCTGTCGCTGCATGCAGAATTCATTCTACATGCAGCGACCAAAATAATTAACTTAGCTTTGGGCCGGGCCAGTTTTGGCCTAGCCCAAATGGCTGGGCTGGATCCGGCTCGGCCCCCATTTTTTTAAAAAAAATTCAAAAATCATTTAAAAAAAATGTGATTTTCTCAAATATTTTTCTACCAATTTTGCATAATATCGGGTTGTATATTTACATTGTAAAATACAACTCCGGTATTAAAATACCCGGGTTTCTCCGAAATATTTCAAAAAAAATAAAATTTCAAAACATTTTCAAAAAGAAATAATATTTTATTGCATACGGCGAAATCCTAAAATTTTTTCAAGCATATCTTCATAAAAACAAAAATTGCATCTTTTTCATGTTTTAAAAAAATCAAAAATGGATATCGTAATCAATTTATGATTATCCATTAAAATTTGGCCAACATGTCAAAAATCTTTTTCCAATCTTTTTTTAGGATCTAAATGTAGACTTTAATATTTGTGGGGTGTAAAATTACACGATAAAATACACCCTCAGGTATTAAAAATACAAAGTGTATAAATGCGATGCTAATATTCAAACTTTAGAATGGTTAGGATTTAACCCGATAAGGTAGAGACTCTTTCATAAAGAGAAATCTGCCTTGAGCCTTAGAAAAGATCAAAGAATAGAAACCCGACTTAGAAAAAAACAATCAAACAACAATGCAGCTTACCTTAGGTAGGGTGCACTCGGGGTGATGCGTCTTTCCCTTGCACAACCAGTCCCTTACTCAGACTCTCGTAGATCATAGGTTCCTAGTGACCATAATACTAGGTGGCGACTCCTAAACATTAATCATAATTTTATGATTAAATCCAAAAACCCTTCCCACACACAACACCCCTCACATCAGGAGGCATGACAGAGAGCCTCCGCCGTTGCCAGACGATGTCGCGCGCCCCGCGACAGGCACCATGCAATCAAACTCAGCCTTTGATATATGGGAAACCCAACACAATCTTCTACGTGATCAACGGATCTCAATTCAATACTACTGTTACTAAAAATGTTATTTCAAATGAGGTTCCAACTCCAGCAGTGCATGCGGTTCATACATCTTTTGCTGATGCACTTGCTCCTTCCAACATATCAAGAAAAATGACTACCAGATCTCAGACAAACTCTCTCAAACCGAAGCAACCATATGTTGGGTTCATCAAATACCCATTGCCTCATGCACTTCTTGCACAATCCTGCCACGCACCGGTTGAACCAATGTCTTTTACTAATGCTTCAAAAGACCACAAATGAAGGGAAGCAATGAACATGAAATTTACTGCTCTTTTACAAAATAATACTTGGGATCTTGTATCAGCTAAATCCAACATCAATCTTGTTAGAAATAAATGAGTTTATCGTATTAAGACCCATGCTAATGGCACTGTGGAGCGGTACAAGGCACGACTGGTAGCTAAAGGCTATCATCAACAACATGGTGTTGATTTTCTGGAAACCTTTAGCCCCGTCATTAAACAAGGAACCATTCGGCTAGTGTTATCTATCGCTCTCTCCCAGCGTTGGTGTATTCGGCAACTGGACACTCAAAATGCTTTTCTCCATGGACTACTAGATGAAGAGGTATATATGTGTCAACCTCAAAGGTATATTCATCCAGATTTTCCCACTCATATATGTCGCTTAAAGAAAAGTTTGTATGGTCTTCGCCAGGCTCCCCATTCTTGGTTTTCTCGGTTGACAGATCAATTGCTTCAGTATGGTTTTGTAGGCTCAAAATCAGATCCTTCACTTTACATTCTACAGACTGCAAGTTTCCAGCTGCTCATACTTATATATGTTGATGACATAATTGTCACGGGTTCTCACTTTAAGGAATTCAACAAATTAATTTCTTACCTTGAACGTGGCTACCCTATCAAATATTTAGGACCGTTATCATATTTTCTCGGAGTTGAAACTCTGCATGATGGTGGTGATCTAATTCTGACTCAATGAAAATATGTAATTGACTTGTTACGAAGACTTAAACTAGATAAGGTAAAACCTTGCAGCACACCAATGTCCACAACCTACACACTCTTCAAATTTGAGGGTATTGATTTCGACGACCCTTATTTATATCGAAGTACAGTCGGTGCCTTACACTATCTTGGTTTTACACGACCTGACATTGCGTTTACAGTTCACAAGGTGAGCAAGTTCATGCATCAGCCTAAAGATGTTCACTGGCAGGCAGTGAAACGTATACTTCGTTATCTCAAATACACTGTAAATTATGGTTTACATATTAGTCATCAGTCTGATCATACTTTACAAGGATTTAGTGACGCCGATTGGGCTGGTGACATTGATGACTGACGAAATGTAGGAGCATATTGTATCTTTCATGGATCCAATTTAATTAGCTGGAGCTGCAAACAACAACAAACAGTGGCTCGCAACAGCACTGAATCGGCATATAAGTCACTGGCCAACACTGTTGCTGAATTGCAATGGCTTCAATCTCTGTTGCAAGAACTTAAAATGCCTCTCCAACGTTGTCCAACTCTCTGGTGTGATAATATTGGTGCGACTTATCTCTCATCTAATCCAAAGTTCCATGCTCGTACGAAACACATTGAAATTGACTTTCATTTCGTACGAGATCAAGTTGTGCAGCAGAAACTTCATGTCTCCTTCGTGTCCACACGTGATCAGCTCGTAGATTTGTTGACTAAACCTCTAACTGTTGCACGGTTTAATCATCTACGGACCAACCTTCATGTGCAGGAGCTGCCCATCCGGTTGAGGGGTGTATTGAATTGAGATCCGTTGATCACGTAGAAGATTTTGCAGCAACTAAAAATCAGGCCAAACCTCAGTAAGCGAAGAAGACATATCAATAATCCTGGACCTTTAGTTTTGGTTGATTTACGTTATCAGATTCTACTTTCGAATTTTGTATATCAAATTAGTAGGAGTGATTTACTTACAGTTTTATTATAAATATTTAGACTCTGTACACAACAAACATTGAAATAAGAAAACAATTCTACCTCATCTGTCTCTGTTAAATTCTACACTTAGTAACCAAACACTTGTTTTCTGTGATTTACTTCAAAAGCAGAAGCAACCACAAAAACAAACACCCTTTTAGAGTTTGTTTTCATTGGAATATATTAAAATAATATTATTTTAAAAAACAATATTTTTAATATTAATACATCAAAACATTTAAAAACACACAAAAACAGTTGGATCACTACACTAAGACCTGGTAAGGAAAAAGTTTAAAAGCAACACATGATAAATATGGGCCGAAACATTTTAATAGCAGTAACAGTTTATAACTGTCATAACTTTAGGAAGAAAAGGGCACGCGATAGAAGTTTTAATTGGTTAAAACTACTAGTTGTTAGTTATTTAGTTGTAACAATTAGTAAATTTCAAAGTATATAAGCCATTGTCTATAAAATTAAAAATCAAACAATAAAAGAAACAATCAATTATTGCAGTCAATCTACTATGTTCTCTCTCTCAAATTCTTGTATTTTTTCTCTAATTTCTTCAATATAACCTGTTTGTCAAGGAAAGTCTTTGACAAATAGGTGTCATAGCAAACTTTGCATGGCCATAAAAAGGTTGACACTACTCAACAATCAACAATTATAGAAAATAATAATATTAAAGTTGTCATGAAGCGTATGACATTGAATGATGAGTTTTTTTTCCTAGATTAATGAGGTTTTAGTTAAGATTAATCATAAAATTATGATTTGAAAAGGTTAAAGAGTCACCACCTAATATTATGATCACTAAAAAACCTACTGGTCTGTAAGAGTTTGGGTAAGAGAACTAGTTGTGTATGAGAAAGACACATCACCCCCAAGACACCCTACCTATAAAAAGCTGTATCATTGATTGATTGTTTTTTTCCCAAGTCATCTTTCTATTTGTTGGTCTATCTAAAATTCAAGAAAGGTTCTTCTCAATACAAGGTCCCTATCTTATGGATTTGAGGTAGATCCTCATTAGTAAGAAAATCTCCCTCGCTAAGAAGGTCTCTCCCTTATTAGGCTAAAACATAACTATTTTAAGGCCTAAATTTTAATAGTGTATTTATTTTAATTTTATATCTTTAATACTTGGAGATATACTTTACAATGTAGCTTTATACCCTCAAATATTAAAGTCTATAATTATTCCTTAACATTTTATTTTTGTCAACTCATTTAATTTAATACTAGGATTATGCATTACATTGTAAAATTCACACCCCACATATTAATTAAACAAATTGATTTTTATGGTGTTTTTAAAATTGTGTTCAAACCCTAATGCATTACGTTGTAAAAAGCAGATATATTTAATGTAAGATCAATATCTTAAAATGTACGTTACAACCCAAACATTAAATAAAATGGTTGAAAAACATGCGAGAGATCCATAAATAATTTGAAATGATCATTGAATTTTTTCAGATTTTTTTAAAATTCATTTGGGGTTTGTTTGCCAAGAGATCAGAAATATAAAGGAGAAAAATGCATAACCAGGGCTAAAGGCATGTTTACCAAACATGTCTTAAAAGATAAAAAATGGTTTTATTCTCTTGCAAAATTAGGATGGGATAAATAAGGCCTTAAATTTTCATGGGTCATCCCAGCCGTATGGACTGGGCTTGGTGGGCTCGGCCCACAAACAAGAAAACAAGGCCCCAAGCTGACGAAAACCGAACAAATAAGGCAAAACACACAATTTTTCTTAAATTTAAAATTGAAATGGATTAAAGACATTAGGACATGTACAATCATCGTTCAAGAAAAATTTTGAGGCTGAATCTTCACAACCAACAACCAATTATCACGATTATTTGATTTTACAAAAAATATAAATGAGAATCAAAGATCGAATGCCAATATTTCAGTGTTTTTAAACCTTTAGGATCCTTAATTAATGATCAATAAGCTTATATGTATGTGTAAGAACCAACAATTGATCAAAATAACATGGAAATCATGGGCCCAAAGCAATCTTCTTCAGATGAATGCTAAACCTAGAATATGTTAAAATCCAGAAAATGCACCAAAACCCAAAATAAAGGCCTAAGTCCTATTCATAAAAATCACATACACTCATGTGCACATGCTTAAGTCTTAAAAAAATAACAATAAACATGTAATCCTTAAAATGCATAGGATTTAAAACCTATAACCTATTGTTTACATACAAACATGCACATATAATATTTTTATCAATTTAAAAGCTCATTTTACATAAGAAAAAACATTAAAATGACCTATATGAATTTCCAAAACTGAACACATTAATATAATATATTTTTAAGTTTTTAAATTTAAAGAAATTAAATTTAAACTTAAAAACATATAAAGGCAAAAGACAGGCCAGCCACACAAGTCTGGATAACCCAACATGTTTGGTCTATTAAAAATCAACCCAAGTGTGTGGGCCTAATAACATAGGCCTGCATGCTTAAGCCTTTTTTGTTTAAAAAATAGACAGCACGTCGTCTGAAATGGCAAAGAACATGTCGTCTACTGGTTTTATTCTAGCTGTCTTAGGTGGGCGAACTCTCCCTTGTTTTTTTTGACACAAAAGTCATTTTCAAGCATTTTGTTTTCCTCTAAAAACACCTAGAACACATCGTCATAAAATCTCAATAAACCCTTATCTAACTTTAAAACAATATTTAATTAGTTAAAAAACCAAAAATTTCTCTTGATTAAAAAAAATCTCAACACTCGATCTATTTTTTCTAACAAGATGAAGGGTAAAAAAAATACATCAGTGAAACTCTTCTCATGAAATGAAATTTATTAACATAAAAAATAACTATTTTCACTACTGGAATGTGATTGACTAATAAATAACTTTTCTTTTTATTTTCTGATGACTCTCTCTTGCATCTCCAACACATGAACACATGGATAGAAACATCAATAACATGAAGCTTTATATCAAAATGTAAAACCTTAGAAAACAATGAAGAAAAAAAAAGAAAAAAACTTTGGAAATTAAAGTACTTAAAAACATGCATTATGTATAGTTAAAAAAAAAGAGAGTGAATATTTGTTTTAGAGTAAATTTTGATTTCTAAAGTTTTAATTATTTTTTATTAATAAAAATTAGTTTTTTGTTTTATCAAATTGAGCATCAAGTTAACGGTGGAATATTTTTTTTGACATTACCAAGAAACTCATATGAAGTTAACTAGAATAAATAATTCAATTCAATTCTAAATAAATTGAAAAAAAAAATGACAATGAGAATTCAAAGGACTAAAAAAAAAGCACGGTGATGCTTTTTTATTTTATTTTTAATTTTAATTTAATATCCTGTCTTATTATAAAAAATAGGAAGAAAGAAAGGTGTCCTTTACTACAGGTCGTTTCAGACAAGACCAAAACCTTAATTAACGAAAAGGATAAACAAAAACCAAGAAAAAGAAACTTTCTCCTCCATCAGAGTCACAGACACCAACAACAATGGGCGAAGAAGAGGAAGAAGAGGAGACAACAGTAAAAGTATCGAGTAACCAAGAAGAAGAGGCATGGAACCTGAGGAAGCAAACCCAGATAGTGGAATTATCAGAGAGACTCATGAGTGGAGATCTCAAAACCCAAATAGAAGCAGCCAGAGACATAAGGAAGCTCGTCAGGAAATCATCTGCAAAGACTCGCACCAAACTTGCAGCTGCTGGGGTTATTCAGCCTCTCATTTTTATGCTTCTCTCTCCCAACTTTGATGCCCGCCATGCCTCTCTTCTTGCTCTCCTCAATCTCGCTGTTAGAAATGAACGGTATCTCGTTTCTCTCTCTCTCTTACCCTTTTCCTTTTTTCTTTTGTCATGTTATTTATTTCTGTTTTCCATTAAAGTCAGGGCCTTTCCTTTCCTTACTTTTAATTTTTGTAAATGATTGTTAATTTTAGTGACAACTATTGATAGATGAAGAAATGAAGAATCGAAGGTGAAAGCTATCCTTGATATATCTATTGTTGTAGTCGTGAGTTTTGAAGCTAGTGAAAGAATTGAATGTCTTAGGTGATTAGTTGCGTTGGGGTCTTATGATGGGAAAACAAAAAATAAAGCAAGTTTTTTGAGGTCCAAAATGGAGAAAATTGGAAGATTTTAGCGATTTAAATACCTTTTCCTTTCGGTTGTGTTCTTTAATATACCAATTACTGTGTGTGGAGGTGGAATGCCAGTGGAGAGGGCTTTATTGGTTCTTTTTCTTGGTGGTTTTCGTTGAGGATTGGTAGTGGTTGAAGATCAGTTCCTTTTCCGACTTAAATTATTCACTCTTTTGAATCTCAATGCCTCAACTTTATTTTTTTTAATCACATTACCATTTGCTTCTGGACCAAGAGAGCAATATTTTAGTTAGTTCTTTGATCACAAGATGAACTGGGTTCAGTTGCACGCTTACATAACGAGTTTGGTCATGATAGTTCTGGTTTGGTATTCAGACCTCAATTTTAATGTTCTTGTCATATCCTTTTAACTACAGCAGTAGTCTTCTGGCATCAGGAAGGAAGTACCCTTTTCTCCTTTCCACCATTGAACTAAGTACCTGTTTTCTGGTCAAAGAAATTTTGGGTCAGTCATGGTAAGCTGTGACAGAATATGACATCTGCAGATTATAATTGGATATTTTCTTGATTTCGTTCTCTATTTTTCTTTCATGTGATAGTTCCTTGCTTTGGGAAATGCATGTCCTTCCTTACTCATTCTGTCTTCATTGACTGGTGTGCTATACTTTAGCAGACATTTAGATATGCAGTCATTGTATCCCATTTCATTCCTTTTTATATGTTTTGTATACCAGAAATAAGGTGAAGATAGTGACAGCTGGTGCTGTCCCCCCGCTTGTGGAACTTCTCAAGTTGCAGAATGGTAGTTTAAGGGAATTAGCTGCTGCTTCCATTTTGACACTGTCAGCTGCTGAACCTAACAAACCAATCATTGCAGCTTCTGGAGCTGCACCCCTTCTGGTTCAGATCCTCAGCTCTGGGAGTGTTCAAGGGAAAGTTGATGCTGTCACAGTCCTACACAACCTCTCCTCCTGCGCTGAGAATTTACATCCTATTGTGGATGGTAAAGCAGTTTCCCCTCTCATCAACCTCCTCAAAGAATGCAAGAAATATTCCAAGTTCGCCGAGAAAGCTACAGCCCTGCTTGAAATCCTCTCAAACTCTGAAGAAGGACGAATTGCCATCACAGACTCAGATGGCGGGATTTTAACGTTAGTAGAAACTGTTGAAGATGGATCACTTGTTAGTACAGAACATGCTGTTGGAGCTTTGCTCTCTTTGTGCCAGAGCTGCCGAGAAAAGTATCGGGAACTAATTCTTAAAGAGGGTGCAATCCCAGGTCTTCTGCGACTGACAGTGGAGGGGACCTCTAAAGCTCAAGATAGAGCTCGTACTCTTTTAGACTTGCTCAGAGATACACCTCAGGAGAAGAGATTGTCATCGTCAGTGTTGGAGAGAATTGTCTACAACATTGCTACACGAGTTGATGGCTCAGATAAAGCTGCTGAAACTGCCAAGAGGTTGCTACAAGACATGGTTCAAAGAAGTATGGAGCTCAGCATGAACAGCATCCAGCATAGGGCCGCATCATGTACACCTTCAAAGATTCCATCTAAATAAATTGGTTCAAATCGGAAATTTGAAAGTAACACAGGTCAGAGTTTTAATCTGAATCTTTATTTAGTTTGGCCAGTTAAAACTCTTGTGCCATCTTGTATCGCCATAGAAGAAAGTTGGAATGAACAGAGTAATACAGTGAGTTAGAATTGACTAGGCTGAGCTACTCTTTTGAAGTGAAATTGTGACCTCAACAGTGTGTTGTATATCGCGAGCAAGATCATGTATATATGAAAATCTCTCTCTTTCGATGTTGCATGTACATTTCCTCAATGATCATTTAGGAGATGTAGCACAAAGTACTGCTGATCCAATACTTTGTTAGCAAAATAGTTGCGGCAGGGCTTTAAATTAGAAACTCTGCAGTTGCAAGCTGTGTGATTTTGCAAGGGCAGTAACATGAAGGCTTTTTACGGATCAAGTCGTGTGCTTGGCTTAAAGCTTAGCCAAAAAACCTGAGGTGAGTTGTGAAGTCTTTCTTTCTAGGAGACGATTGCTTGCATTGCTCAATACACGTTGAGGATCACAAAGAGCAGAGATTGGGCCCTTCTCTTCTGTTGACAGGACACCATGTAAATGAGAGAGGAAAAAAAAAAAACTCTTCATAACCTAGTTGAAAATTAGAAAATTATAATTATTATTATTATAGAAAAAAACATTTTCCTCACATTAACTTGTTGTCATGATGTTAGCTTTAAATATTATATTAGAGGTGATGAACACATTAATATTGGTTAACATATATCCACTTAAATACTTTATTGTGAGAAAAAATGAAGATCAAATATACATATTGAACAGAATTAAAAATTAAACACTCAATTATTAAAAATTATATCAGTTTAAGCACTCAAAATCGTTTTATAGGTTGGGATAGTTAGATTGTATCAACTTTTTTTTTTTTGAATTGTTAAGTTCATATTTTTTAAAATAATAGTTATATTTTTTAAAATTTTATATTATTTCAAAGAAATTGTTGTAATTTATATATATTTTTTCTCCTTTTATATATTTTATATAAATAAATTGTATTTGTATGATGTATTTATAAAAATAAGATTTATTTGTTCTTGGGAAAAAGGAATAATATCAAAGATAAAATAAAAAAATAAGGGTTATATAATTGCATATATATATTTGTCTTTTATCTTAAAGACTAATAACAATTTATTAATTTTTAATTTCATATATTTTTTAATTGCAAATAATATATTTGTGTCTCTTAATTAAAAAAAAAACAAGATATTTAAAAAAATATTTATAATATTAATATTTTTTTATTATATTCAAAATTAATTTAGAATTTTATCAAGGCATCAGCATAAAAAAAATCTAAAGTAATTATTATATCATGGAGTTTTATTACCAGTAAATTTTTTGTATTCTTAAAGAATATTTGAAAGTGTAATAATGGTTGATTTTAAAATATTTTTTTACTTGAAAATACATTAAATATAAAAAAATAAATTATTTTTGATATCAATACATTAATATAATCTAAAAACATAAACTAATGAATTGTTTTTTAAAAAAATTAAATTATGTTGAAACACAATAACAAAAGGTGCTTTAACACTTTTTATTTTTATTGTCCTTGGAATCTTTCAAAAGGAGGTGAGAGTAATTTGATTTTGTACGAGGTAGTAATATAACTTTATTGCTCTTGGAATCTACCTATCACATAATAATTTTAATTGCTCGATAATCTTAGCAATTAACTGTAAATGATAGGATCCTATTTATGATAATAAATAAATAAATAAATAAATATTGGTATGATAATTAAAAGGATTCATTTATTTTTTGAATTCAAATATGATATACAAGTAGAGAATACAAATTTTAAATTAATTAAAGACGGGAGAGAAATACCTAAGAAATGGGGTGGTTTTACAGCTTTGCCATTGTCGGTGGTTGTCTTCTTCTCTCTCCACTCTATGCTCGTGTAGATGTACAAATAAATAAATAAATAAATAATAAACTTCTGAAGACTCAAAACAGCCCATCAATCGATGATCCACGTGGAAACATCATGGGCTGATACGACACGACGACTTTTCCATCACCCCCACTACTTCTTTTAAATGGTTAATATATTTATTTCTTAAGAAAAAAATAATCTCATGCTTTAAATTTATTTATTTACCGTTTGGGAGTAAATTTTATTGATTTTTTTTATTTTAAATTAATTTTTTTAAAATCATTTTAATACATGGATATAAAAAATAAATTTTAAAAAATAAAAAAATATTATTTTAAATAAAAATTATTTTAAAAAACAAGAAGGATGGGAAACACCTCTAAGCTCCGTAAAAAATCATTGGGGTGAGTTTATTATTATATTTAGATGTAGATTTAGATCTCACTTTCCTTTTCCTTCATCTTCTTCTTCCTCTTCTTCGCATTGCTTTGATTTTGTAGATCTACGCCCCCATCTGTCTTTTTTCACTCTCCATTTCTTCTTCTTCGTCTACTACTACTACTACTAGTAGCAAGCACCTAGCTGTTAGATTATTTTTAGTTAAAAAACAGGAAAAAAAAAAATGTTGGGTCGGTCGACGTTATCAAGAAGTGGAAGCTTCAGACCAGAAAACATAGGACAAAATGCTTTAGCCATGATAGGAAATCTCTGCTTCACTTTCTTTGTTATCGGGGTTCTCATTTTCACCATCATCGCTGCTACGTACGAGCCTGAGGACCCTCTGTTCCACCCTTCTACAAAGATCACTAGTTTCCTCACTTCCAATTCCAATGCCACCTTCAAATCTGACGACACTGTTGTCAGAACTGGGGAGGATTTCATGGCCCCAAATCAGACTGCTTTTTCCAATTTCATCAACATTACTGATGTTGACACCACCCCCAGCATTGCTAGTGTTAATGCTGATGATGGTAATGTTAATCCTGATGGTGCCGCTACGACGGCTTCGGAGACATGTGAAGGTCCCCTGGACTGTAGGGATCCTGAATTGTTTCATATGTTGATGAAAAGGGTGATTGAGGAGTTTAAGGATATACATTTTTATCGGTTTGGGAAGCCTGTTTCTGGGTCTAATGATTCTACTTGTGATATGGGTTGGAGGTTTAGGCCCAAGGAAGGCAAAACTGCTGCTTTTTACAAGGATTATAGGCGATTTGTTATAGCTAGGTCGGAGAATTGTACGCTTAGTGTTGTGGGGATTGGGGACTATCATTCGGGTGTGAATGCTAGGAAGAAGAAGAAGAATCAGAAACCTGGGTTTGAGAAAACACCAGGGAAACAAGAAGCGGGACAGCCCTTGTTGCCTGTTGTTGGGGAGACTGTGAATGACGCGCTTCCGGTGGTTGAGTCGGAGAATTCGTTTAGTCGCGGGAAGTATTTGCTTTATAATGGTGGAGGTGATAGATGTAAGAGTATGAATCATTACCTGTGGAGTTTCTTGTGTGCTTTGGGTGAAGCACAGTATCTGAATCGGACACTGGTTATGGATCTGTCTCTTTGTTTGAATTGGATGTACTCTTCTTCAAATCAGGATGAGGAAGCAAAAGATTTTAGGTTTTATTTTGATTTTGAGCATTTGAGGGAAGCTGCATCGGTTTTGGACCACTCTCAGTTTTGGGATGATTGGGATAAATGGCATAAAAAAGACCGGTTGAGTCTTCATCTCGTCGAGGATGTCAGGGTCACGCCTATGAAGCTTACAAGTGTAAAAGATACTTTGATTATGAGGAAGTTTGGATCTGTTGAACCTGATAATTACTGGTACAGAGTGTGTGAAGGAGAGACCGAGGCTGTCATTCAAAGGCCGTGGCATCTGATATGGAAATCAAGGAGGTTGATGGATATTGTGAGCACAATTGCCTCGAAATTGAACTGGGATTATGATGCTGTTCATATTGAGAGAGGGGAGAAGGCAAGGAACAAGGAGCTGTGGCCTAATCTTGCAGCGGATACCTCTCCTGACGCGCTTCTCTCAACCTTGGCTAACAAACTTGAAGAGGGGAGGCACGTCTACATTGCGACAAATGAACCTGACACATCCTTCTTTGACCCTTTAAAGGACAAGTATACTACCCATTTTCTCGACGAGTATAAAGATCTCTGGGACGAGAACAGCGAGTGGTATTCGGAGACGAAGGCCCTTAACAAAGGTGTTCCAGTTGAATTTGATGGTTATATGAGGATTTCTGTTGACACAGAAGTCTTCTTGAGAGGAAAAAAGCAGATCGAGACTTTCAATGATCTCACAAACGATTGCAAAGATGGTGTTAACACTTGCAGTGCTGCTGCCAGTTAATTGTTGGTATATCCACTTGTACTTTTGCGTCATCTTTGCTGCTTCGAGGAACTCCAAGACCTTATTTATAGTTCTGGCACTTTATGAGATTTGTAGAATGTAGAACAATATCAGCTAGTAGTATCATCTGTGTCTCGTTACTTGTTTTTGTTTCATTCCACTCTTTGTGAACAATCATGCTATGCCTTTCTCACCTTTTCAAAGATAATATATGCTATTTATTTTTTGCTATTAGAGAATGGTTAGAATTCTACTTGCAGACATGTTTGGAATTGAGATTGAAGCTTGTCAAAGATGATATTTGCTATTTATTTTTTGCTATTAGAGAATGGTTAGAATCCCACTTGTAGACATGTTTGGAATTGAGATTAAAGCTGCATTTCATCAAATCTTGAATTTTTTGTCTTCAAATTATTTTGTTTTAGTGTTTTTAGATATTTTTAAGTGAAAAACATTTCAACATTTTGAAATGTACACTTCTCAAACATCCGATTGTCATGTAATGATATATTTCAATTCAGTGTTTTTTGTGGCAATTCAAGTAGACAAGAATCTGGAAGGTAATGTGGTTATAAATGTGAGTTTTTCCTTAACTACATGTTCGTGGGTGTCATTTCTTGTAGCTCTAGCTGATCTTATGTTTGCTGATTGATAATTTTTGGAAACTCAAAATCCTAGATCCAGAAGAGACCAGATTCACATCAAATATTGCTTGGGGAATCGAACCTAACAAATTTATTTGCTTCAATGGCTTCTGAACCAGGATGTGCGGCATGCAGGAGATAATAAATTGAGGACAACACTGATCCAATAGTTTCGAAAAAGAAGAAAATATTCAGATAAACCCTTGCATTTGTCGAGGCAGGACTCAACTCAATCATTTGTCGATGCCCGATTGGAATATGATAAAATACTTTTATAGTCTCCCAACAAGTTATGAATCAAAGTTGATGAAATTGTAAAGAATTCAGATTAATTTTGGCCTTTTCACGGCTGTCTTGTCTCGGATTGAAGTGTTTGGGCTGATCACCTCTAATGTTTAAATGAGTAAATGTAAGAAGAAATGAAAGTATAACAAAAAAAAAGCTTAGGAGATGCATGGTTGTGTGTTATCTTTTTTTTTTAGTTTAACGTGAGTGTTCGGGCCAGTTTGCGCGTATCTCGACTAATTCCACGGACCTTGAAGTTAACAATCATGTAAACCTCCAGTAACCATCATATAAGCAACCACAGGACTCGAACCTGAGACCACAGAGAGAGCAAACTTCTTGATCCCAAATTCTTACCACTGGGCTACCACCTAGATGGTTTTAGTACCACTAGGCCATCACTTAGATGGTTTTGGTTGTGTGTTCTTAGATGAAGTAAATTTTTTGATCCCAAGTTCTTACTACTGGCCAACACCTAGATTACTGGCCACCACCTAGATGATTTTGATTGTGTGTTCTTACATGGACTGGTGCATATGTGGCCCTGAGTGTTTAGACATGACGCATTTTTATACCCATGTCATATGATCTTGCTTCCAAGAACGTAGAATTTTATGGAGAAATCATGGAGGATAATTATTCTCTCTCTATTAGTTGATGTCCTGTTGTGTCATTGTCCCCATTGGGGAGGCAAAGGGGGGCATGCCAAGATGCATTGTCTCTGAGCATTAGCTGTTAGTGAACAGGAGAAGCCTTTATTCGGTGGATGGAAACAAAACAATACTAGCTTCCGAATTTCTTTGGTTAATAATACATGAAATACAAGAGAGAAAGATGTGTTCTTCGAACAAAAATGGTTGGAATTCAGTAGTAAAATGAAAGGCAGATCGGAATCGGCTAGGAATTACCCTTTTAAACGTATTATGTCCACCATCAGCCAAGAAGGGCACCAAAATGCTAGCATAAAATATGCTCCCCCCCCCCCCCCCCCTCTCTACATTATACAAAGAATTGCATGTTAGTACAGAATGGAAAGTCCGATGGGAAGGAATCTCATTTGCGACCAGCCTTTCCTTTTTTCACAGGAACAAGTGTTACTTTCCCTCCAGATTTTTTAGCTCTTGCCTCTGCTTGCCGGAGCACTGATATAGCAACCTGTTGCTGATCTTTGTTTGTTTTGTCATCTGTAAATTGCTTCACCTCAAATGCTCCTCTAGTAAAACCTCTAGCAACCTGACAAGTTGGCATTAACATTCAGGATTTTTACGTTATTTGCAAAGATCAACCTCTGAGGTGCATTTACTCATAGTCTACAACAAAACTGGTAACCCTTTGTGGAAAAAAAATAATAAAATGAATTCAAAACCAGTGACTTTACACTTTGAGAAGTTCCATCCTGCATTCAATCAGTACGTTGTTTTTCCGCAGACAAATAAGCTATTCATTACACTTGCCAAAGTGCATTACAAATTACATTTGAAACCCCAAAACAGAACTTGATGAAGAAAGTGTTCTTTCATTCCACTCTGTCCTGGTTAATGTTAAGATATAGCTTGGCCATGGCCTCTTTTAACACCATAATTTATGAGATTTGATATGGTTGTATTGATCAGACATATATGTCCATCTCCTTCAAACAGTTCAATTTCAAGAGGAAGTTGAAGATAGAAGGGCAACCCCATTTCCTAAATTAAGAGATGAAACCAGAGGCCCAATGCATGTTGTCTATTGTAAACAATGCTACAACGTAAGCAGAAACTCATTTTAATACCAAGCAAATGGTCAGTGCAAAATTTTCAATAGTGTGTAGGAACTACTGAAAGTTTTCAAAGTGCAGATACCCACAGATCTCACTCTTGTGAAAGTTTCGGAAAAGGAATATAGAAAAGTAATCCCTGATGGAGCATACCTTCAAAAGAATCCAAACTTTGAGGGAACTACTCAAGACTGCAAGCCTTGTCCTTTTTCCTGAAGTTAGGTAGTTACACATGTGATGGTCGACCCTCAACATAAATCTAGGCCAGGTCTTTGGGTTTTCATGGTCTGCCTTCTGGTCCATCGTTGCCTGGAGAAAAAAGCGATAACAGTGATAATAGCAATTATAAGAATCGCTTTTTGTAGGTATTAAACCATGGTAGTCCCATGGTGCAACAAAGAGTTGCCACACCACACCCACAGAACAATGGAGACTCGATAAGAAGAGATTTATGTGATACTAAAAACTATACTTACAAGCGAACGGCAAATTTCTTGTTCAATCTTAGAAAAGGAGGTTTCTAAGGCTTCAACTCTGCCAGTCGCATGACAGCAAGTGCACGGTTCACTGATCATAAATGTCACACTGGGTCGAACCTGTCCAACATAGTGCATTAACAGATGTAACTGTTAATATCAGTTGAACTAGGTCTAGCACTGAGCCAAGACATCATCACATCCAAATAAATTATAGCGAGCTCAATTATCTTTGAGAAGATAGTTTCCATATCAGTTGAAGTGGAATTCCTCATAAATAAAGATTTTTCTCTATATTTATAATCTCAGAATTCTACTCGATCTCAATAGGATGGAACGAGGCTCAGTTGTGTGTCTTTGATGCTGTTAACATGCCTTAGAGAAGATAACCATATACAGTAGCAGGACATACCCTCTTTCTTGTTATTTCCATCAGTCCATGATTTGACAATTCAGAAACCTTCACTGTTGACCGGTCTCTCTCAACAGCTCTCTTCACTGCTTCATAAACTAGTCTCTTATTTGCTGCAAAGCATAGCCGGGAAAGAAAAAAAAAGGAATAGGTATTCACTTTGCATGATAATTAAAAAGTAAGATATTTCTCCTAAACTTCCCATAGAGGAAATTCGAATCCTTAAAGAAAGAGCAGATTGCAAATGTCTCACTTAAGCTCTTACAACAGCAACTCACACTAATCTTTATTATTGATGGCCCAAAAAATCTCCTATGTTGTAAATGCTATCGAACATAGTTCACAGCAAGCACACTGTTTCTTCTAAACTGTTCCTTTATTAAATATAATTGATTCACTCTAGTTGGAAAGAGCTTATCAAGAGGTCAACATGTAATCTATCAGCAGTATTTGCCCTGCAAACTAATCTCATAAGCTCTGAAAAAGTTACCCGAGACCTTAGAGTAAGATTCAAGTTCAGTATGGAGGTCATTGGACAACTCTTTCCTTTATTCTCATATGCTCTTTCACCAGTGTGTTCCCAGGTGAACTGAAGTATGTGTTTTCAAGTGAACATTTGAATTAGATTAGTGCAAAAGCCCCGATCACTAGCTGAGCAAACCAGTAACAATCGGGTATTTCCTTGGTTTTGATTTCTATATCATGGTGGTAATATAGCATAATTGGAAAAGTAACAATTTTCTCTATTAAAAATAGACAAATATCTTAACTATCACAACCATCAACAACCGCAGAACTCCTATCTAACATGATGGAAGTGGTTTGTTTGCTCTTATAACAGCAGAAAGAAACGCAATATGGTTTGAAAATCACAAATTGATATTGCAGATTTCAAGATAATCCACAAATTTGATATCGCAGGTCTAACCCCTGCATCTATTACCCTGGATCCTAAGATATTTGACATGCAAGGAACCAGATTACATGGATTCAACTTACATTCATCTGCCATATCGATGAAGTCTACTACAATGATACCACCAATATCTCTCAGCCGTAACTCCCTTGCAATCTGAAATGCATAATTTCTGTTAAAATACTACTTATGCAAGGGTTTACTGAACATATTATAGACAGCATAATCAGATAGTTTGTCCTGATAGAAAATCATCAAACTTTACCCAAAGTCTTTCAAATCACACATGCCCATGTATACAAAAAAACGGTTCATTTTTCCTTTCAACCCCCTCCAGTGGCAAATGTGAAAATTTCACTTATCATGCTATGTTAGTTTCTTGACTGTGTTCGCATCACTGATTAAGCAATGGAAAAGATAGTCATTTCTAAGAATTGATTTTGGTAACCACTATGATAAACGCAATTACCAGCAGAATTTCAAAACTAATTTGAATGGAATGGAAGAAACCCAAAAAAGTAGTAACAGATCTTTGCACTTTTAAATAGAGAGATCAACTGATAAAATTGAACCACAGAAAGAATTTCTGGATCCATAATCAATTATGCCAGTACAAGTATAAATGCCAACGAAGAAACTAACCTGTTTGTACCAAACACAAAGATTATTTATATAAAGTGGGGGTCATTTTCAGTGTCTAACATACTCGTTTTGCAGCTGCAAGGTTGACGTCTAGAATGGCTTTCTCTTGTGAAGTCCTTTGACGAAGCATTACATGTCCCCCATTCACATCAATTGAGACTAATGCCTCTGTTTGTTCAATCACCAGAGAACCTCCACTAGATAGTGGAACCCTGAAGAAAAGAGATGCAATAGAGATCAATAGCATCGGAAAGATATACAACGAAGCTCCATAGAAAAGGTAGGCCATGTAGATTTAAAACGCCATATATAGAGGATTAGCCATTTTAGGTGAGCGGATTTGAAATGGCTACAAATGGGTGGTGCTACCCACTTAACAGGATCATGATTTTTCAACTCATTACACATTTAGGCTTGTGGCAAAGATAACCATGAGAAACCCTAAGTCGAAGGAGAAGCTATTGAAGAATTAACTGAACCTAATTGACATGGGGTGGGAAAAGTATCCATGATGGATTGGAACAATGGATTTACATTTTTGCCCTTCAAAAACATCATAAAGAAACGGCATTTAGTCTTTTTACAGTGTTCATTTGTCATTCTATAATTGTTTAGAGGTATCTTGGTCTTTTCAAAATTTTTACTTGATTGCCTTTGAAAGAAAAAAAACAATTAACCATAGTCTAGAAGCTTTTTTACTATTTAATTTTTTAAGCACAATGTAATGACTTTATTGCCTTTAAAATCAAAATTCTCAAAGCTTGACTACAATGGCTTATTCGTCATTTCACAATGGTTTTTTCATAATACTTATTTGGTCCTAGAGGCAATGTGGTGTTTTAATAAATAAAAAAAAAACAAAAAAATTGATGACACATGCGTCAATCGCTCGCCACATACGAGCGACGCATGTGGCTGACCCTTGTAGTCTAAACCATTGTTCCACCACGTCATTCGATTCGTTTCATTGTCCTCTTCCTAGATGACATGTGTGGTCAACGGATCTCTGATTCAACGTTGACAACCTTTTCTTTTTTTCCTTCTTTTCTCTCTCTTCTTAGAAATCCATGCTTAACCCTTCAAATTTGCAGATCAACCCTTCAAGTTTTTTTTTTGGATTTGGCCCCTCCTTTTTTTATTCCTATTTGTTTTATTTTAACTAATTTCTAAAATTGGATTTTTTTTTCAATTTCATTCTCCTTCAATTTTTTAGTTTGTCAAAATTAATCCTTATTTTTTTATTGTTGTTATTTTATTCAAGATAGTTTTTGAATTTGATTTTTTTTTTAAATTTCACCCTTTATTTTTTTTTTCTTCCATATTTGATACTCATTCTTTTTATTGCTTTTTTATTATTATTATTATTTTGCTTCGGTAAATTTTTTAGATTAAGATTTTTTATTTATTTCATATTTCAATGTTAAATTGGTTGAAAATTCAACTTCTTAATTGAGCCCAGATCTATGATTTCATGGATTGTGAATTTAAAAGATCAACTCAGGTTTAAAAGATTCGACTGTGATTGTTTGGTTTTTCATATTATTACATTAGAGTTGCCTTTTTTTTATATTATTAAATTAATTGAACCTATTAAACTCAATTGATCCTAGTCTTGTATTTTTTTTTACTTTTTTAGAAACCCTAGCATTGCTTGAACTTTTTTCTTCAGAAGTTCGACAAGATTTGGCCTGACACGCGACATTGTGCCAACCTCGAATATAAGTTTGCTTGATTCAATTTTTTTTATCCTTTTTTTAAATTTAATTTTTTCCCACTTTCAACCTTTAATATTTGGTTATTATAATTGAGCTTCCTAATTTGTTTCAATATGGGTTCAACAGTTTTATCACGATCTCATATTCCAAATCATAGATTAATGGTTGGCCCGAGCTGATCCAATGTATTGTCATCTCAATATTTTTTGAAAAAAAAATGTCATCCAATATATCAACATTTAAATATTTTAAATGCGTTTCAGCCGGTGTGAATCTATTTTTTGACTTCCTATCATCTTTATATTTTTTTTAAGGTTGAAAAAAAAAAAAAAAAGACCCGACCTACAACGTAGCATGAGTAAAAAAACTAGATGTCTAAGAGCCCTATTGGAACAAACATTACCATGAACTAGCCACAAAAGACATGTGACCACATAAGTGACATCAATGAATCCTCACCTTTTACTAAGGATATTATTGATCTCTTCTTCGATTTTGAATTCATCAAAAAGAGGAGTTCTTTTATCATACAACTCGACTCGTCCACAAAGATCAGGAGCAATTTCCTGGAGGTAGTTAGTAACCTGAGGAAAGAAAGCATACAAAAGTGACATTACATGTTTAAATGCAAAGAAGAAAAAGCTGTAACATGTATAATTAAATTTTCAGAAATTGGCTATATTATAGCATTCCAATAAGATAAAGATAGGAATGATAGTAACTTGATAAAGTACTTTTCCTTCGCAATTGAAGCAAACTGATTAATGTTTCGTTTATCAATTATATGCAAGAGAGTTTTAGCCAACTATAGCTGTTTGGAATTAACTCCACTTCTTAAATTCTCCTAAATATAGCAGTTAGAGAATAGAATATGAAATTAAACGATGGACATATACCTATAAGCCCACAATTAATAAGAATCCTCCTTTGTTGAATATATTTGACCAAACATTTCCACACCAAACATAATGCCAAACTATATCCATGCAAGAACAATCATGAGTGTCCAGGCATTCACCCCTTTCCCCATCAATTAGCAACATAGGGGAAAACAATGCAGAGGCATGAGCAAGAGACTCATAGATTCCTAATTAGTAAGGAAATCGATGGCATACCTCATGATACGTCCTCGGAGAGTCCACCATCATTTTCCTAACCTGGAGATTAAGTATAATAAAGAATAGAATCATTGTGTGAAGTCTTGACACATAGTAAACCGTCATATAGAAGAATACAGGTGCAGGAGTCGCAATAAGCAAGTAAATTACCTTTTCACTAAAATAATCCTGGACAACAGAGAGCGTTTGACCCATTGCCCTGTGCAGTACAACAGGAATGGCCCCCTCCACACCTTCATCTTCAGCAAGAGCAGCAGATTTTGCATGTTCCATTATACTTTTCCAAGTTGAAAGCAAACCTTCCAAGTCCTTCTGCAATTCCTCAAATGAATGACCGGCAGCAACAGTTCTTACAGTTAGACCGAAACCTGGAGGCTGCAAAGTTTTTGCTATAACTTTGAGGCGTGTACGCTCAACTCCAGAAACTTTTTTGGAAACCCCAATTCTATCGCAACGTGTGATCAATATCTTCAATGCAGGGAAAATAGTTCAGGCAAGCAAACAGTACAGTGAGTTCAAAATATGACAGATTTTTTTTTTTTTTTTTTTGGGGTGGGGGGTGAAATAAATAAAAGCATTTAATGATGAAAGGGGGGAGTGAAATAAATAAAAGCACTTAATGACGAATAAATTTCATTGGGAAGGGGGGGGGGGGGGGTTGTGCTAGAACATACCCAGAATCTGCTTCTTAGTTTTGGATAAGCAGTCACTGTTGGGCCTTTTGTACCCAATCCCTCCTTGACAACTTGAACAATAACTTTTGTGCCTTTACGAACTTGGGACCACTTGTTTTCACTAGTTAATGTATGCTTAGCATCCTTTATATCTTGATGAGATACTGGAGGATAGTTAGGTTCTTCTGTTTCAACTGTAGAACGGCTGACAGTGTCATCTTCCAAATGGTGCTCCCTTCCATCGAGGAACTGCTCAAAATCAGCATCCACTTCACCATAATGAACTATACTACCATTAACATTTTCCTTAACTTCTGAAACATCAAAATCATCATCAACTTCATGCTCCTCGTTATCATCATGCAGAAATGGTGCCAAATCACCGTGAAAGACAAATTCTGAAACATCGTCAATGACTTCAACATCATGTGATGTGTGTTCATTTTCGTGGGCAGCAGGATGCTCTTCAAAGGCTTTGAGCACAGAACCATTGACTTCTCCTTTCTTTGTCCTCTGACAAAATGGAGGGAATATGAATGGTTCCCTGTTTTGCTTTATGTCCATAAGGGAAGGTCTTGAGCTCCCAATATTTACAAATGCACCACCCATGTGGGGGACAAGTTTTGTGACCACCCCTATATACACACTATCACAGAGCACGGTGTTTTTAACTGGTTCCAGAAGTAATTCAACCAATTTCTCATCTTCCAATACAGCTATCCTTTGCATTGTACATATTGAAGAACTAATCAGTATGACAGTAGAAACTGAATCATCTTTCAAATTCAGATTGCTCCCATTAGCAGACAACTTGTCTTTCACTTTTATACCCTGATCATTAACCTTGAATTTCTTCAGACCATCTTCCACAGTGTCACTATTTTTTGACGCATCTTGTGTCAATTTGTCCTTAAAGACAACAGAGATAACAGGTGATTGGAGTAACCAGGGTTCCTCGAGAGGTTGGTCTCTTTCATGGAAAACTGAGTTTGGGCAATCATATGTTGCTGTTAGGTAATCCTCATTGTTGGTGCGAGATTTATTGTTGACTTTGAGATCATTCAGGAATGCCTTTGGCTCTTTGAAATCAATCTGAAGGTGTTTTGCAATCACATGTTCATCTGTCAAAGCACTGGAAGCATTTGAGTGTTCAGAAACATGTTAAGGAAGAATCTAGATATACTAGATTGCCAAGATATGGATATTACCTCTGGTTGGAGCACAATTTGAAGGTTCCAATGGTAGATATCTCTCCTCTATCCATGAACCCCATAAATAATCTGGAGACCTCTCAGTATTAAACTTAGTCCATGAATCCCTCACCATAATTTTTCTATCTTCTTTTACAGTAGCGGGTACTGACAAAGAAAATTCAGGTCCGGGTCTCCAAGTGACATTGCATGAAGGCCATGTTTTTTCTCTTACAAAATAATTGTACTTGAAATTTACACCGCAAGGTACCTGCCGAGCACAAAATGGTGATTTAGGGTGATAAGAAGCGAGTGCAGAATTGAGAATTGATGAAGTATCTCGTACCAAACTCAAGTGAAAAAGTAAGGAGCATACTGTCAAGCCGAGCACAAAATGGATCGATATTTTTGTTTTCAGGATACTGTCAACAGTACACACGTATACCAAATTGTCTCAATAAAACTCAATCATAAAAAAGGAGTTAATATTTCGCACTACTATATATGTATGGAATCCACAATAAACACAAGGACAGACTCCTTGTAGTGCTTATAATAAACAAATCACACAACAGATAAAAACAATGAAAAATTTTAAGAGACTTGTTTTTCGTTCAACAAATAAATAAAATTTTGAATACTTGTACAATTAAAATGAACAATCAATAAAATAAATCTGATAAGTAGTTATCTTATCTGGGATTTTAAAGAATTTTCATTTGTCAGCAAATGGGAACGTCCATTCCTCACATCATTATCTTTGATTCAAATTACCGTGACTTGAGCTTCCCACAAGTTTGGATGTGAAATGGGATGCATTAAGATAGCCATTTCCGGATCCCAACAGCCTAATACAACAGGATCCCCGGTAACGTAAAGAAGCTGACCAGGTGCCAAATCAGCTTCTACAGTCCAAACTAGCTCACACAATCCTTCTTGACAAACAGTATTATTTGAATAATTTCCTGAGAAAAATAAATATCACATCAGCCATTCATTTTAACAAGTAGCAGAAAGGATTATGCCCAACAACAATGCCTATAATTGACACTGCATTCACAATAATTCATTGAAATTTGGAGGAAAAAAATAACCTTTCTTTGCAGATATGGCATGGGCGGGTGGGGGAGGAGGAGGATTCTGCGCGATTTTAAAGACAACATTTCTTCGAGACAAGCCATGCCTGCTTCAATTAAAGAGTAAAATGGAAGCTGGTTTTGAAAGTTCCTAAAAAATGAAAATTAATTAGAAGTAACTTACGGTGAAAAATTAAACAAGTGGCATGAGGGCGTGCGTGGGCGGTGGAGGTGGAGGTGGAGGGGTGGCCGAGCCTCCGAGGAGATGTCCATGATTACGATGAAGCTCTCCTCTTGTTTGGTTGCAGTTCAGTGGTGAAGCACAGGCTGTAGGGTTGAAGAAGAAGCAAAGAAGAAGAAGAAGAAGGCATTGAGGCTGATAAGGTGGTTGTAATTTGGGAGTGGCGATTTGGGTTGTTTTGTCATTTAACGGGAAAACTTGAAACTGTGGTCTGCGGATGGATAGAAAATAGAATATAAAGGGCTTTTGTGAATACAGAGGAAGGAAGCTGATGATGGTGATGATAAAATTAGCTTGGCGCCTTGTGTATCACACGTGTTACCATTGTGTACACGAGCGAGACTTTTTGTTTTTTCATCTAATTCAAAAATGCAGTGTTAAAATAGTTATGAACCCAATAGAAGGGTTTAGGTCATGCTTGTTTGCTACGGATTAGATAAAAAAAATTAATATAAAAACATTTTAAAATTATTTTGTTATTAAACATTATATTTACCAAACATATCAAATAACTTACTTTTCAATTTAGTTATATAATAAAAAAATATATAAAATTAAAAAAAAATCAATAAAATAAAACATTAAATGCTGAATTAAAAAAAAAAAAAAACAAGACTAGGTAAGGTTAAGTGTGTCTTTAGAAAAAAAAATGAAAATAATTATTCATTAAACTTCAAAATATATTATATGAATAGAAATTGGGTAAAGTTTTATTTTTTTAATTAATATTGATATAAGAGTTTTTTATAATTTAATTTTTATAATTCCATGAAATTATCTAAGTAGTCTCTAAGTAGTCATTGTAGTATGAAAATTAATTCAATAAAAAAATAATATGAAAATATATTAATCAATATATTGACCACACAAAATGTATGAGCAAAAGACTAATTAAGGCATCATTTAATTATATTTTAACAATTTGAATATAGATTTAATTATTAATTTGGTTATATATATATATATATATATATTAGGTTTTATATTTTTTTCATAGCTTTTCTTTGAGAAAAAAAAAATCTTGTTTAGCTATCTAATGAAATAAAAAAATTGTTTTGAACTTCTTCATCCTTAAATATTTAAATTTTCTTTTATATGTCATTAATTGTTTTTTAATCAAAATATCCCTTGAATCATCAAAAAAAATTATTTTAAAAAAATAAATTATAAATATAAGAAACTTGAAAAACCTATAAAAAATATAAAAAAAACCTAAGTCAAGCCTTCACTGCCTTTTCTCAGCTCAACACAAATCAGTGTATAAAAATAAAATCAAAGAGAGAAAGGAAAAAAAAAAAGACAAGGAAGCTACCTTGGCCTAGGTGCTTAACATGCCTAGGCGCTTGAAACAAATCTCAATATATACGCTTGGACAATATTTTTTTTCTTTTATAAGGGGAGATGATTTACTGTCTACCCCGAATGGTTTTTTCTTTTTTTTTTTAAATAGACGACGATTTATTTAGTTTTCCAGAATTTAACCACTACTATCATGGTTGATAATTCACATTTGATTTTATTTGGCCTAAAAACCCATTTTCACATAAAAACCTTACCTAATATACATCTTTAGAACCTTCAAAAACCCTATAAAACGGTTAAAAATACAAAATTAAATCGGGAAATATTTTTTTTTCTTGACCCCAATTTGTTTTTCTAGGCAAGATTAAGGTCTGAAATAACCATCATCAAACTCCCTTCATTGAATAAAACTCGTTAACACCAAAATCAATTATTTTCAAGGTCAAAATTGGTGTCAACCAATTATTTTCTCTGTCTTCAACGGGAATCCAACAACTTTTTCTCTCATCCTTCATTTACATAGACTAAAATGTAAAAGAAATAAAAATTTTTTTATCAAACTTGAAATTACAAAAATTATAGGGACTATAAAATTCGAAAAAGAAAAGTATGAGAATGAAAAAGAACTTTGTCCCCTTGATTTTACATTGGCCATGGTGTTTCTTCTTGTTTTACAATTTGGTTCCCTTTCTTTTATTTTGTCTTCTCTTGATTTTTTTGACAAATTAGGCATAGAAGGCTTCAATTAGAAAAAAAAAATGTTTCTCTCTCTTAAACCAAAGTTTGGCGACTTTATCTCTCCTCTCTCACATACAAGTAATAAAATATAAAAGAAATGAGTTTTTTGGATTAAATTGAAATTGCAAAAATTATAGGCACTATATAAGGTAGGAAAAGAAAAGTATAAGGATGAAAAAGAACTCCCCCTATTCTTTCCTTGTTTGAAAATGTGGTCCCTTTTCATTGATTTTTTCTTCTCTTAACAATTTTCGATATTGAGCATAAAATATAGCATAAAATGCAACAATTGAAAAAGATTTTGGAGGATCAAATTGAAATTTTTTTTTGATAAATTGCTACAATGTTTTAGCCAGGCATATTTTAGTATATTTGGTAACTAGGTTTTTCATTCGTGTGTGATGTCATGAGGTCTTTTAAAAGAAACTAGTATATTGGCTCGCGCTCCGCAACGAGTCAATATCAATTTTTTAAAAATATAAAAAAAAATATTAAGCATATAGAGAATGTTTTATGCCCCTTCGGTATGGCAGTCATGCCAGACCCAAACAACATGGATCTGCGCGGCAATGTAAGATCCAAGAGCATTGGGTCTGGCGACCATGCCAGACCCAAGAGACCTGGGTCTGAGAGTCATGTCAGATTCAAGAGCGTTGGGTTTGGCAGCCAAGCCAAACCCAATAGACTTGGGTCTGGCGGCTATGGTCTGGACCCATGCTTGGGTCTGGCACTAAAAAACAAAAAAAAAAAAGCTTTGTATATACGAGCATTTTTGTATTTTCACACTGTTTTTTTTTATAATTTTCTATAATCATGAGAGGCATTCATGTTTACTTGAGTCTAATAACAATGTCAAACCCACGTTACATGCTAGACCAAAGAGTCTTGGGTCTGGGGTGGTTTTATTGAAAATAAAGGAAATATTATATTAATATAAAAAATAACATGAACACCTGATAATCTAATGATCCAAGGGTTGACGATTATGATAAAAGATTTTGTCACCCCAATAAAGCTACTTTGTAAGAATAAGTTCTCAAATAGGATTAGTAAAAACTTTCTTAGTTATTTTTCAAACTAGAAAGTTTTGAAAACATCAAAGTGGGTGTTTTAAAATTTAAAACTATAGAGACAAAAGAGAGATAATCGAAGAAAACAAAAGGATGGAGAGGTAATTGGGTCAGGCACCACGGGTTCCAGACTTTAATCGCTTGGGTTTACTAGAGCCGAGGACCTTGGATCTGGTAATGGTGCCAGACCCATGATACTTGGATCTGGAAACTCCACAAGACCCAAGTAGTTTGGGTCTGGTGTGGTTTCCAGATCCACTATTAAATAGTTAAAGTACATCTTATAATCAAAGGTGCTTGACCCATGTTTGCTTAGGTCTGAAAAATGTGACTGACCTACTTTTACTTGGGCCTAACAACATGCCAGAGCCATGTTACTTGAGTTTGACAATCATGTCTGACCTTTTTTTTTTTTGTCTAGAATCACGTCTGACCCATGCTTTTTTTCAATGGGCAACATGATTTTCTAGGAGAAGAGAGGGTAAAGAGGGAGGGAAGGAAATTCCCCTTCTAGAGCTCCTTCGTGGGCCTCTTCGACACATGCACCTTGCCACTATGCCTGGGGTGGCAAGGCGCATCGAAAGATGCCCTATAAGGTGGCTTTCGGTTATGTTATAAGGCCTTAGGCACCACCTGAATGATGTGGGTGGCGCCCACCTGCTTGTGCATGCCCAACATGCTTCAACCATTACACAACTCCAACTACTTTAGCATGTATTTGAACTATTTCAAAGAAAATGAAAAGACGGAGAAGCTCCCAACTGTATGCTTAGCAAGTTTCTTTTGGCAAGGATAATTTCGTCATTACATTGCTCCAATCCACAGTAATCCATGTCTAGGTGAGCAATAAAAGGGTGAATAGTATAACCAATAGGAGTTTTAGTTTTCTTGGTAATTATCAAATGTTTTGTAATTATAATAGATATTCATAAAATAAAAAAATCCAATGATTTAAACGATGGAAAAGTTTGGAAGCCTTGCAACTATGATAGAAAGCCATTTCCCACCTGGGGCTCCTTAGCTTTTCTTTTGAATCAAAATAAGGTTGTGACTCTTGTATTTTAGTTAATTGGCTGGCACTTACACGAGAGCTTTGTTTCCTTCTTTGGCGTCTAGCAAAGCTTTGACTTTGCTTCCTTCTCTCGCACTTGCGTGTGAGAAGACTTGCGTCTCCTTTGATATTTTTGGTTTAACCATGTTTAAAAAAATTAACTTTTTTTAGTTTTAACTTAATTTTTTTTATGTTTTTAAATAGTTTTGATAAGCTGATATCAAAAATAAATTTTAAAAAATAAAAAATATATTATTTTGATGAATTTTCAATAGAAAAATACGTTGAAAAACAATATCTACCACACTTTCCAACAGAAGCTTAAAGTCCTTTCAAATAAGTTAAAAAAAGCTTTCAAAAATAAAAAGATGTTATCTAAAAGAAATCTTGCATATTGGGTACAACTGACATGTGATTAGAGATAAGCAATCATATCATGCCATAAAAGACTTGTACATTTATAAAGAGAAAGAATAGATGTTCATGGATAGGTAGACATTCCATTGATTCTAAGTTTTAGGGTCGAAAAAGCTCATCGATCCAAATGAATCATTTGAGAAATTTATATAAAGAGTTTATACTTAAAAAAAAAGCAAAATAGACAGTTTATTCTTATTAATACCTATGAACAATTTTTTTTAAAAAACAATTATGCATATTAGTGCATATATAATTATTCATAAAACACTTTTTAATATTGACATAAAAAGGTTTGATTTTATTTAAAAAAATTAGTATAATTGGATAATTTTTCAAAAGGAAATTACCCTGACTCTCTTAATATTTAAACGTTATAACACTTTTCCTTCATCTTTTCAAAAATTACACTTTAGATCCTATTATTTATATAATTGACAAAACTTTACATACAAAGTTAGACATGCGCAAAATTATTAAACGAAAAGGTTCATCAATATTATAGAAATGCCATTATAATTGATTTAATATCTAAAATATCCTTATAAATGAAATATTATAGATTTACAATTTCTCTCTAGGTATTTTATTAAATGCTACAAATATATCAATGTTTGTCAATCTACATTTTCACCAAAACTAAGCTTATCCAATTCTCTTACAAGCTTATCCAATTCTCTTGCAACCAAAAGCATGCATGCATACCTAGGTAGAAAGTAGAACTTTCCTAGTTTTGATTTGTAAATTTCCATATTTCTCCTATAGAAGATAATTTCAAAGTGCACATGTAACATCCCTAATTTTTCTACATTTTTTTTATGATATATTGAAAATTTTCAGGTAATTTTTTTTGTGATATACAGGTTCCACCAAAATTTCTACCAAAATTTCGGCAGAGTTTCCCCTATACTGGTAGGTCCTAAGTTATCGACATATACCCTGTTTACACTTCTAATATCTCACATCTCATAACTCAAAATCACAACCCAATCATCCTGGGTCTCCACCCAACTCATTATCATCAACACAACACATCTTATTCAATAACATCATATAATATAGTTCAAATGAAAGATTCAATTTCAACTATAAATATGCATGGTCAAATAGGTACTAAGAGTTTAAACCATTAGAGTAAAGGCATACATTCAAATTTATGGATTAATATTACATCTCAAGTTTTATAATTTACATAGTCAAAAGCAAAAGATATCTAAACTAGCATTACCCTTGACGCGACCCTGATGGACCTGAAAATAGAAATTAACATATACACATAAATATAACAGATAGTAATAAACAATAACAATGGCAGACAATAATCTCTA
>Ga0325404_1000269_pt1 | contig 51602 bp, 9 predicted proteins | sample PopdelMetagenome_18_FD_205664 | JGI IMG/M metagenome (GOLD analysis project Ga0325404, IMG submission 205664) | Populus deltoides microbial communities from Bellville, Georgia, United States - Xylem-Control-R1 | ecosystem: Host-associated > Plants > Phyllosphere > Stem > Wood/Secondary xylem...
GTCCTTGCAACCAAGAAAAAGTGTTTAGCCTTGCATGTTTGTTGAACAACTAATCAAAAAGAAGGAAGAATGCATAATTTAGGGTTTCTTAGAGGAAGGGGGCGTTTTTCTCTTCTTGGCTGGCTGCCCCCCTTCTCTTCTCTCATTCTTTTTATATCTTAGGAAACCCTAGGTCTCTATTTTACAAAATAGTCCTCCATTAAGTAGACTGTTTACATTTAAGTACTTCAATAACTATTTTCCTAAAAAAGGAGAAATAGCCTTGCATGAAATCTTCAAGCTTTGACTTAGAGGAGCTAAATTGCTGAAATAAAAACTTGGATATCGGTTTAGATGCTTCGGAATGTAATTTGGACTCGTTTCTTCACGAAACCTGTTTGCTAGCAGAATTCAGATGTCATCTTTGAAAAATTATATCTCCCTCATATAACATCATGTTTGGCTGCAATTTGGAGCGTTTATAGAAATTTGAGTCATGAATCCAAAACAATTGAGTTTGAATCAATTGGACTTCTGTAGCTCTAGATATTCAAGTTGGAATGGCCGAAGGTCCACACTGACAGATTGCGAGATTTGACTTTGAAGGCTGCGATTTCCATGCTCTTCTTCATTTTATTTTCTTGCCTTAGATTTCCAGAAAGGTATGGATGTTAGCTTTTTAATGCCACTGGAATCACTTCATTTCAACCTCTAGATCTCACGCTCTGCACAAAACATCGACTGAAGGTCAAATCTGTCAATTATCTCCAATTTACTCCTTTTTGCATCTTTCATCCAAAAGTGCCTTCAAAACATAAAACAAAGAATATCAAGGAATTTTATATATAAAACATAGGCAAAACACTAGTTAAATGTGGGTGAAACTATCAAATAATATGGTTGCATCAGTTTATGCCACGAAACTTGGTTAATTCTTTGACAAGTCAAAGTAGTTTCATGAGGAACCAAGAGTAAGAGCAAACTCCCACATATAAGTTTTATTTCTAAATAATCTATCTATCTCTGACCAAATTTAAAATCTAAACACAAGCTAAATTAATCTATTTATAATAGGTAAGAACATCCTAAAAACTATTGGAAAAATAATGAAGAGTTCTAAATAAAATAGAAAAGGAATAATAAATCAACTAGGAAACTAATAGAATTCTCATAGAGTTACTTGTGGACCTTATTGCAAGGCTTTTTTGATTTATGATTGACCTGAAATTATAATTCAATATAAAACAAGATCTTTGTAAAGCTTTGATAAAATTTTAGCCAGATATAATGGTCGGATTGAAAGTTATACATATTAGCATAAACTTGTGCATTAGGAAAAATAAGCCTCAAGCTGCCTCTAGTGTCTTTGAATGATAAGGAAACATTGCCAATGATGAAATCCATAAAATAAATAGAAACCTAAGTTATTGTCATGGAAATCCTTGCTAGAATAATCATAATTGTTGTCACCTATGCTTTCCTTGTAGAAATAAAATCTTTACTAAATAAGAAGTCCATAAACTATAAGGGATCAAATTGCTAAACCCATGTAATAACTTTTGGTATGACTTTAAACACTTTATTCTATCTCTTCTAGAATAATTATTGGATCTACCATTTATGGATGGAAAGTTTGCAATGTTTAGTTTTCATCCCAACTAGAATCGAAACAAAATTTCTTTTGTAGCTTCAGATATGTCTCAAACAGTGTACAAAGATCTAGTCAAACATAATTACAATTTCTTAACCCAAATATCCAGAATCAACCCAATTAATTTCTCTTAGATCCTTTAAGTTTTAGACCTTGTAATAGGCCTAATTGATATCTCTAATAGATCCTTTGATGATGCTCGTTGATTCACCTCATTCCCCCTCTCATCAAAATGATTTGGCATTGAATCGTCACCTTGTTTTGATGTTGGCTCGCTTTTGGAAAACATATTAACCTGATTTTGTGATTTTGATCTTGTTTTTCTTTTTATTTTTTAAACTGTAAACAACTACATCACAAATAATCTATATTTTTTTCAACTTTGTCGCAATTAGGTTTTCATATGACGACAACGATGAAATAATACAGAAACTAAAAAGTAAATGGATATAACATGATTTTAGAACCTTGATTTGATACCAACTAATGTGAAACCTATGGGTATAAAGATTCAAAAACCAACAATCAAGTTGATATTTTCTAAGAAAGCTAAATTCAAGCTTGTAATTGAATTTGACATAATGATAAAATATACCAAAATACCAAAATTATTAAAACCAAACCTCTAGCTAACACCTATTAAAAAATGGGAACGATAAATATGAAAGATGCATGAAGCTTGATTAATTCTTTGATAAGTTGGAGTAGTTCCATGAGGAACCAATAGTAAAAGCATACTCTCACACACAAGTTTTATTTTTGAATAATTAATCCATATCTTGTTAATTTTAAAACCTCAAAATAAGTTAAATAATATTTTTTTTAAATAGGTAAGAACATGCTAAACAATGCTGAAAATAATAATAAAAGAATTCTAAATAAAATAGGAAAAAAGAATCCTAAATCATTTAGGAAACTAATATAATTCTCGTATAGTAGCTTCTAGACCTCATTGCAAGGCCTTCTAAATGTCTAATTGACTTGAAATTTTAACCCAATATAAAACAAAGACCTTTGAAAACTTCTAGTAAAATTCCAGTCCAATCCGATGATCAAATTAAAAGTTATGCTTATTAGCGTCAAATTGTACATTAGAAAAATGAGCCCAAAATTGTCTCTAGTGTCCTTGAATGATAAGGAAACCTTGTCAATGAGAAAATTGTTGTCACCTATGCTTTCCTTGTAGAAGATAAATCCTTGTTAAATAAAAAGTCTACAAATCATAAGGAAATAAAAAACAAAAACCATACATTAACTTATGACCTGACTTCAAACACGTTGTTCTATCTAGTCTGGATAAATTAGTGGGTGCAACATATATGGATGGAAGGATTACAATGTCTAGTTTTCAGTCCAACTATAATAAAAGCAAAATTTCTCATGTAACTTATGACATGTCTCAGATAATACACAAAGGTCTAGTCGGATAGATTTACCGTTGATATTAACTTAAATATAAGAATCAATCCAATTAATCTCTCTCGAATTAACTTAAAACACGGTAAATGTCTTTTGAGTTGCATTGAAGAAGCTTGATGTTATTTCCCTTCCTGTTCGTTTCTTTTAAGTTTTGAAGATTTTGCTTGCAGTTATGTGATACGAACACCAAAGATTTTCATTAACAAAATATTTAAAAAATCTCCCAAGGGTGGATTGTCTTGGAAACCTACCTAAAAGATCATTGCAGAGCTTTCCTACTATATGATCCTTGTTTCATGATTTATACGAACACCAAAGTTATATATCTAGTTTAATATATAACGTGAAATTGGATTAATTGGAAATTAAACTTTGTAATTTGTTTTAGTATTTTTATAGGGTTATCTTGGTTTTATGATCTAATTCGCGAGTTTGAAAGGTTAATTCGGTTCGTTTTTTTACATTTTTTTTTTTAATTAATTTTTTTCTCAATTGCATCCTTCAATGTTGAGTCGATTATAAATTAGGTTTTATAATTTGTTTGAAAGGTTGATTCAGTTTGTTTTTTTACATCTTTTTTTTAATTGATTTTTTTCTCAATTGTATCCTTTAATGTTGAGTCGATTATAACTTAGGTTTTATAATTTGTTTTCTACGGGTTATCATAATCTCATAACTTAAGTCATGGATTTGACATATTAACTCAAATTGATCTAAGTCAATCTAATATATTGTTATTTTAATATTAAAAAAAAAATATTATCTTGAAAAAAAATTGAGTTAAATTAAGTTTTTACAGGTTATCCGAGTTACTTTTAGACCCTCAAAATCAATCGAGTCACTTCAAATTAACCCCAACATGTTTTTTTCATTAAAAAATATTAACAATATCTAAAATATATATATATATATATATATATATATATATATATATATATATAAAATCTGACATGATACACAGCGTACCACATGTTATCTATCTAGTTTACTATATATAGAACGTTAAACATACTACGCAGACTGGTTAGTGGACACCACATCTGTCGCTATTAGCCGTTATACTCCCGTGGCTGTGGTTGATGGCTATCCTCTATAATTCAATACTTTCACGTTTTATTCTAGAGCGTCTTGCTAAGAAACGACAATTTTATTAACAAAATGCTGAAAGGGTGGGTGCTCACCTCACCTCACCTCACAAAGCTATTTTTTTTATTTTTAATTATTTAATATTTAATTGGTAAATAATTTAATTTTATGATTTGTTTTTAATTGTCAGAACGGTCATATATATTCTGAATAGGAATAGGGATAGGAAGACCTCAAATTAATCTCTCTCGAATAGTTTTAGATCTTGTAATAAACCTAATTGATACCTATAATGAATACTTTGGTGATCAAACGTAGATTAGGTACTAGCTTTCTTTGTTGTAGTTTCAACGTTAACTTTTGAAGAATGAATGGTCTTTCAGCTCCTATCAATAATTTGTAGGTTTTTATGCAAATGTCACTACTTTGGTTTTTCCATTGTCTATGTGTTGAAAAAGCAACTAGCAAAGAATATATATATATATATATATATATATATATATATATATATATATATATATATAGTAACGTCAAGATTTGTTGATTGATATTCCGGAAAGAACAAACAAAATGAAAAACAAAGTCATTAATTGCATTATAGTGGTGGTCCGTCCTTGGTTTGTCTGTTTACAACTTCCTCTTCTTCCATGTGCTCTCATGCATTCAAAAACTTGCACGTGGTAAATGCCTTTCGAGCTGCAACGAAGAAGCTTGATGTTATTTCCCTTCCTGTCCGTTTCTTTTAAGTTTTGAAGATTTTGCTTGCAGTTATGTGATACGAACACCTAAGATTTTCATTAACAAAATATTTAAAAATCTACCTAAAAGTTCATTGCAGAGCTTTTCTACTACCAGTTGCCCCTCTTGTCTCTTACCTGGAGTGTTGTTAATTAATTAACATTACGCTGAAACACGTCGGAAATTACTGTGAGCAATGAATAGTAGTAATTTTCCCACACGTACGTTTTAGTGTGTGGCCTTTGAAAATAAAAACATTTGCCTTTGTTTTTTTTTTCTTTGAATTTTTTTGGATTAATGTTTTTTTATTAATTTTATAAATTCATTTTAGATTTATTTTTTATTAGATTATTTCATTCTCATAGCACGGATAGCAGGTATGGCAAGTTAACTCGATTGGTTAGAGTTTTTTATTTCCTTATTTAACTTTTTTTTCCAATTTTATTTTGTAGTATCGAGTTAATTGAAAAATAGGTTTCATGATTTTTTTTATTTACTTTCTATTAAGTTATTTCAATCTCATGATACGAGAATAGTACTTAATACATTAACACGAGTTAACTCGGGTTGTTTTTATGTTTTTTTTAATTTTATCATTTAATATTAGGTCTATTGGGAATTGAACTTCATAATCTGTTTTGATTTGTTTTCTATAGGAATATCCTGATCTCATAATTAGGATCGCGGGTTTTGGTATTTTAACTTCGGTTAAATCTTGTTTTTTATTTTATTTTATTTTTAAGAGGTTATCTCAGTATCATGTTCTTCAACAATGGATTTTCTCTTTATTGGTTTGTCCCTGTCTAACGACCTGAGTTACAGGTTTAGTAGGTTAATCTAGTTGACTAATTTTTTTAATTGATTTTTTTTCTAATTTCATCATTTAATTTTGTGTTTGATTGAGAATTAGGTTTCATGATTTATGAGGTTATCTTAATCTCATGATCCAAGAATAGTGCTTAATGGGTTAACCCATATTGAATTAGCACATTTTTTAACTAAATTTTTTACAAATTCCATCATTCAATGAGTCTGACAAAATTGATTGGGAATTGAACTTCATAATTTGTTTTTATTTGCTTTTTATGGGGTTATCTCAGTCTCATGATTAGAGTCGTGGATTTGAAAAGTTAATTCAGGTTAAATCATGTCATTTTTTGTATTTTTCTATATGGTTATCTTAGTTTCATGACCCAGGTCATGAGTTTGGCAAATTGAATTAATTTTTTTTTTTAATTTCATCCTTTAACATTGGATCGATTGTAAATTAGGTTTTATAATTTGTTTTTTAGAGGTTATCATAGTCTCATGACTCAGGTCATGAATTTGACATGTTAACCCGAGTTGACTCAAGTCAATCTAATATGTTGTTATCTTAATATTAAAAAAACATATTATCTTGAAAAAAATTTGAGTTAAATTAATTATATTTTTACAGGTTATCTGAATTGTTTTTAGACCAGCAAAAACAATCAAGTCACTTCAAATTAACCTCAACATGTTTTTTTTCCACTAAAAAATATAAATAATATCTAAATATTTTTTTGTATTGAAAAAAATTCTGACATTATACACAGCGTACCACTAGTTATATATCTAGTTTACTATACAACATGAAACATGCTACGCAGACTGGTCAGTGGTCACCACATCCGTTGCTATTAGCCAGCACACTGCCATGACTGTGGTTGATGGTTATCCTAATTCAATAGTTTCACGTTTTATTCTAGAGCGTCTTGCTAAGAAACGACAATTTTATTGACAAAACGCTGGAAGGGTGGGTGCTCACCTCACCTCACAAAGTTTTTTTTTAATCATTTTAATATTTAGTTGATAAAGAATATAATTTTATAATTTGTTTTGATTTATTTTTTATAAAATTAATCTAATTGTATAATTTAAATTATGAGTTTAGCATATTAACTCGAGTTAATTCTGATAAATTTTTTTATTTTTTTTAATTGATTTTTTTTAATTTTATTTTTCAATACTGAGTTGTGTTTCATAATTTATTTTCTATAAGGTTATTTCAACCTCATGATCTAGGTCACAGGTTTGGTAGGTTGACTTTGATCATTTTTTTATTTACTTTCTATATGGTTATCGTAGTCTCATGACTTATGTCATTAATTTGGCGGGTTGATCCAAATTGACTTAGGTTATTTTTATTCAATTTCATTCTTCAAACATGGGTTGATTGGAAATTGGATTTCATAATTCTTTAAATAATTGCTTCAAGGCTGGGTTGTCACAAACCACAAGTTGTTGAAGTGTCCGACCTCTTACAGTAACCACATGAACCACTAGTAAAAAATCTCTTAAATTCTTTGTGGAAAGAGAGATTGCTATAGATTTAAGTGATCTCTTTTCTTTTGTGTTTAGATGTTTCTATATTGTACTGCTTCTAATATCCTTAAATAAAAGGAAAAGCATTTTATTTGTATGGAAACCTAAAAAACCTTATAAATAACAAAATATCAATTTGCCCCTTAAATAATATCACATATATTATTTTAGGATAATTTTAAGAATTTATTCAATCAAGTCTCTACTTGATTTTTTCTAGGTCTAGAATTGTAATCCTTCATATTAATTACATTACAATCGCTAATTTCTAAAATTTATTTACAATCAAGTCACACTTGATTAATCATGTAATACCCTATACTTTTCCCGTATGATAATACTTTAGCCCGTTGATCATACACATAAAAGTAATTTTTTTTAAGGAAAGTCTCATATATCTTTTAACTGTCTTAATTCTCTCGTATGTTATTTTTACTAATGGATGGCTGGCTTATTTATTCATCAATCACTTTATATGATAATCGTAGCCTTTTGGATATAAATCTCATACAACCACCCTTTTTCAATAATTTAACATATATTCTACCAAAATTCCAACAAATTAATATTTCCCTTGTTCTTGGACTATACCAAGTTTTCCATATCTTCATCAATATCTCCATTTGATACCACAATCAATATCCAGTTGTCCTGGACCTTGTTCTACATCAACACCACTCACAAATAGCATACCAATTCATTTAATATCAATAATTTACAATATTTATTTTTATATCATAAGATAGTGCTATAGAAAATCTACTCGTGGAATCTAGTGCATGTGAAAGGGACTTGATAGATAAATCATTTCTCTACATTAGATCATAATATAACTATGAGAATTGAATATTTTTCATATTGATTTTGATTAAAAAAATAAATAAATTAGACTCATCATTACCAACCCATGTATAACTTTTGCATGAACTTGAATTTCTAGGTTAAGTTCAGTAGCATGGTAGTTTGGACAACCAATAACATAGCCCATTACCAGACACTACGAATCGATTAATAATTCTAATATAGGGATTCCACTATTGCAATCAAATGTAATTCATACAAGGTTTTTATGTCGTTGCGGTCAAATCACAATCTCATAACATATAATAAATTCTTTTTTATGTAATTAATTACAAATTACATACCATATTCTACCTTGAAGGAATACACATTGCATTAACAATAATACATTATACAATTTAATTACCATTTTATACAAGCAAGTATAAAAATTAAAAAGCAAGGGAGGGTTAATCCCCACCTTTACTCCTGTTAAATTGATCATAACCCATAACATATCTCATTTCAATGTATTATACAATTCTAATATCACCAATTATTTTAAGTCAAACCTCATTCACAGCTCATTTTTCCATGATAATGCATTAATTTCTCACAATGAACACAAAAACACTTAATCACAGAATTACTCATTAAAATCTTTCATTCCCTTGCACAACAACATAATCGGCCCTAAGGCCCTCATTCTCTCCCATAATTCTTTCCTTACATTTTTCGAGGTTTAAACCGATAATTCATCATCATATACTCAAATAAGTCACAACACAAATAAACATACATCCCTATAATCTTAAATGCATCCTTTACTAGGAACTAAATTTTACTTTGGTAAAAATTTAATATTTTTTTTTATTGAGAATTAGGTTTCATGATTTAATTATGAGATTGTCTTGATCTCATGATTCAAGAATAGTGGTTAACGGGTTAACTCATATTGAATTAACTCATTTTTTTTGTCTTTTTTTAACTAAAGTTTTTACAAATTTCATCATTCAATATTAGGTCTGACAAAATTGATAGGAAATTGCTCCATAATTTGTTTCAATTTACTTTTTATGGGGTTATCTCAGTCTCATTATTAGAGTCATGGATCTAAAAAGTTCATCCAGGTTAAATCAGGTTATTTTTTGTATTTTTTTCTAAATGACTATCTCGGTTTCATGACCCAGGTTATGAGTTTGGCAAATTAATTTTGTCGGTTTTTATGTTCTTTTTTTATTGATTTCATTTTTTAGTCTCAACCTTCAAAATTGGACTGATAGGGAATTGAACTTTGTAATTTATTTTGATTTTTTTGGGATTATCTCGGTGTTATGATCCAAATCGCAAGCATGACAAGTTGACTCAATTTGTGTTTTAGGTTCGTTTTTTAATTGATTTTTTTTCTTAATTCCATCATTTAACATTGGATCGATTGTAAATTAGGTTTTATAATTTGTTTTCTACAGGTTATCATAGTCTCATAACTCAGGTCATGGATTTGACATGTTAATCCGAGTTGACCAACTCAATCTAATATGTTGTTATCTTAAAATTAAAAAAAAAATGTCTTCTTGAAAAAAATTTGAGTTAAATTAAGTTTTTACGGGTCATCCGAGTTACTTTTATACCCTCAAAATCAATTGAGTCACTTCAAATTAACCCCAACATGTTTTTTTTCATTAAAAAATATTAACAATATCTAAAAAAAATTTATATAAAAAAAAAATCTGACATTATACACAGCGTACCACATGTTATATATCTAGTTTACTATATATAGAACGTGAAACATACTACGCAAGACTGGTTAGTGGTCACCACATCCGTCGCTATTAGCCGGTATACTCCCGTGACTGTGGTTGATGGTTATCCTCTATAATTCAGTACTTTCACGTTTTATTAACAAAATGCTGAGAGGGTGGGTGCTCCCCTCACCTCACCTCACCTCACCTCACAAAGCTATTTTTTTCATTTTTAATTATTTTAATATTTAATAGGTAAAGAATTTAATTTTATAATTTGTTTTTAATTGTCAGAACGGTCATATATATTCTGAATAGGGATAGGGATAGGAAGACCTCAAATTAATTAGTCCATGCATAAACTATGACTCCATTTCAATGTGTTTTTATTTAAATGGAAAAAACAAATGATGCACTTGTATAAACTTAAATGATGTTTTTGTATCGCGTGTCTGTTTTTAATTGTCTATTAGAAGAGGTATTTTTTTATTTTTTTTGTATTAATTTTTCTATTTTTATTTTATTATAAGGATTATGTTATTTTAATTTCTTTTGCATATAGCTTATTTTCTTTTTCATGTCTGGTTGGGTGCCATATAAACCCAGCTGAAATATTATTCTATTCATTTAATTTACTTATCAATTAAATATTCTCTTTAAGTAAATTTTTTTTTAATAAAAAACACACTAATTATAGAAATTTAATTGGTTTTGCATCCGACTTCACTAATTCTTGCAAGCTCCATCAATGCTGAAAGATAAATTTTATTTCAGACCACTTCGATCTATTGTTCGTATATGTTTAATTTCCTTTTCAACACTATATATGCAACCTTATAGTTTTTTAGCTTATGTTTATTCAAGATTATGTGCTTTTAAGCTGGCGAAGCAAGCAGTCTCTTTTCAAGCACCGCGCGTGTGAGCTTTCTTGTGAGAATGATCAGAAAGTGAGCGTTGATTAAGTGAAGAGCAAGAATCAACGAGAGGCTGGTGCAGGCAATCGTAAAAACTTCAGCGATCTTGTATTCATGAGGCTCAAATTCAACATTTTTCAGTATCCTGTTGTGGTTCAACAGAAGACTAGACACCTGGTTTTCTGTAGTTATAAATATGAAGTGCTACTCATCCTAATGTTCTTGAGACGTACATATATTGGTGGTGGTGATATATATATATATATATAATCGACCATTTGCAGCCATTTTGCTGTTGGGTTTACCAAACGTATACACACAACAAAAATAATAAATTTATAAATTTTCAGGAGTCACAAGAATTTTGTTAGATAAAATAGAGTTATTTAGGGTTTATATAAATATTACCTGAAGATCTGATATTCTTTTCAACTTTAAATAATTTTATATTATTTAATTGAAATGTAAATAAATAATATAAATCAAAAGTAACAAAGCTAGAAAACTAGGAGTCTAAATTACAAGCATATACAACCCAATAAACAAAAAAGAACAAGTTAATTCCTAGCTGAATATCTGATATTCTTTATTTTTTTATTCAGGTACTTTAATTTCTTAAATTCATGTTATAAAATCCCTCTTCATTCATTTTTGTTTTTTTTTTCAATTTAGCTCTTGGTTAATTCCTTACTTTTTATTTTTATTATATTTACCTAGCTCTCTCTTCTACTTTTTTAAAAAAAAAATATTTTGACCGGTGTTTTACATCTCCACTACCTTTACTGCTGAAACAGTTGCTGAGAAAGAAGGCAATGAATAGTTGTCCAGGAAACGACTCTGTTTTCCAATTCAAACGGCTATTTTTTATTTGGTCCTCGGGGTTTCGCAATTTTGTAATCAAGCCCTTGAATAAATTGTAATTGGACCCCTAGATTTTAGCACCATTTACAACACTGTCCTTATTCGTTCTGAACTATTTAATTCAGTCCTCAATTGCTTTAACCTTTGGTATCCTCTTCTCACTATTGTTATTTTTTGTTTTCTTCTGAATATATTTTTTTTATTTTTTTTTATTTTCTCCTTTTTTATAAGAGGATCCAAAAATAGATAACAACACATATTTATTTATTGTTATCATTTTTTTTACACATTCACAAACATATTTTAAATTCTTCAAAATACATTCATTTATTGCTTCAAGTATACTTCAACACTTTTAAATTTAACCTTCATTTTTATTCAATCAAGCATACTTGATCATACCCCTAACATATCTCATTTCAACGTATTATACAATTCTAATATCACCTATTATTTTAAGTCAAACCTCATTCACAACTCATTTTTCCAATGGCATACATTAATTTCTCACGATAAACACAAAAACACTTAATAACAGAATTACTAATTAAAATCTTTCATTCCCTTTTTCTCCCATAATTCTTTCCTTGCATTTTTCAAGGTTTAAACCAATAATTCATCATTATATTTTCAACTAAGTCACAACATAAATAAACATACATCCCAATAATCTTAAATACATCCTTTACTAAGAATGAAGCCTATATATATTACAAGCAAGTATTTCTTATCGGCCATATAACATCCAATCTCATTTCTCTCCTACTTTCAGCCTCACCGTAATGTCCACCTTATCTTTCAGTCCTTTCTTTCCAAAACCACAGCATGTTACCAAAACCAAAAGGCTGAATCACCCATACGTCCCTAGAGTTTCATGCAAAGCCACAGATGATACACAAAACCCTGCCACGAGAAGAGACGTCCTCATCGGTCTAGGAGGCCTATATAGCGCTACAAATCTTGCTGACCGAACTGCCTTTGCTAAGCCAATCACCCCTCCAGACTTGACCAATTGTCAGTTGGTGGATTTACCAAACCCCGAAAATCCATCAAACTGTTGCACTCCATTACCCAAAAAGATCATAGACTTCAGACCTCCTTCTCCATCCTCCCCGCTACGCACAAGACGTGCGGCCCATTTAGTTGACGAAGACTACGTGGCCAAATATGCTGAAGCCATTTCCTTAATGAAAAGTCTCCCCAAAGATGATCCACGTAACTTCTACCAACAAGCCAACGTACATTGTGCCTATTGCAATGGTGCCTACGAACAAGTGGGGTTTCCAAAATTAGAAATTGATGTTCATTCCTGTTGGTTCTTCTTTCCTTGGCACAGATACTATCTTTACTTCTATGAAAGAATCTTGGGCAAACTTATTAATGACCCAACTTTTGCTCTGCCTTTCTGGAACTGGGATTCCCCCAGTGGTATGCAAATGCCTTACATCTTTACCGACCCTAAATCTCCACTCTATGACCAGTTCCGCGACCAGAATCACCAACCTCCTACATTGCTAGATCTTGATTATGGAGCGGGAGACCCCAACCCCACAAACGCAAATCAATTATACTCTAGTAATCTTAGAGTAATGTACAAGCAAATGGTGTCTGGTGCAGCAAAACCAACACTCTTTTTTGGAAAACCATACCGTGCTGGTGAAGATACTAGTCCTGGAGCTGGGACGATTGAGACCAGCCCTCACAATAATATTCACAGATGGACCGGTGATCCAAATCAAGAAAATAACGAAGACTTGGGCAATTTTTACTCAGCTGCGAGAGATCCAATATTTTTTTGTCATCACTCAAATGTTGACCGAATGTGGACGATATGGAAGACTATACCTGGAGGAACTAGGAGGGATATCAGTGATCCTGATTGGCTTAATTCAGAGTTTCTTTTCTATAATGAGAATGCAGAGCTTGTTCGTTGTAAGGTTAGAGATTGTCTTGACAATAGAAGGCTAAGGTATACTTATCAAAATGTCGAAATTCCTTGGCTACAATCAAAACCAATTCCGAGAAGGTTGGGAAAGAAAGCAGCTGAAACAAAAACTGCATTAACACCGATCACTGCATTCCCTTTAGTCTTAGACAAAACCATAGTCACTGTAGTTTCAAGACCAAAGAAATCAAGAAGCAGGAAAGAGAAAGAAGAGGAAGATGAAGTTTTAGTGATAGAAGGGATAGAATACGACAAAGGCAAATTCGTGAAGTTTGACGTGTTCATAAATGATGACGTTGAGATGCCTTCTAAACCAGAAAATACAGAGTTTGCTGGGAGCTTTGTTAATGTTTCTCATAAGCATGCGAAGAAGTCCAAGACAAGATTGATATTGGGGATTACAGAATTGTTGGAAGACTTAGAAACTGATGGTGATGATAGCATTGTGGTGGCTTTGGTGCCCAGGTCTAATAGTGTTAGTGATCCTGTTGTCATCTCTGGCGTTAAGATTGAGTTTGTTAAAGAGTGATGATTACCGAGGACATCTCGTTTTTGCTTTTCCTTCAGGAGATCGATGTAGGTCTTTTAGTGTTTGTCTGGGTGCCTTGCTGCTTAATATCATGCACGTGTAATTCAACTCTGTACTTTTTTATTTAACAATCTACAATTAAAGTAATGGCAGCTGATTATTTTTTTTAATTGTTCATCACTAAATCATAAATGTTGTTGTTCATCAAGAATCTGTTTTTGATGAAGTCATAAAGATTTCAAATTGGATTTGTGCCTCCCACAACTCTGTTTTAGGCTGAGTTGTCTAGGCTTGATTGCTTCATACTTTCTTACAAAAACAAGTTCCTTATCAGGACAAGAGCTCCTTCAATGCTTAAGTCAATAAATTGTAAAAGGGAAGGAAAGTATAATAACAAGAACAAGGATGTAGGAGAGTGTATGTTATAGTCATGTGTGTTGTTATTGTCAAAGAATCATCTCAACCTAATAGTTTAAGTTGTTAGGTGAGGTCACAAGATATAATTAATATTATTTTTTAATTACACCCCCTTAAGTGAAAGCCCTTTAGGCTTGAAACTTGCATAGACCCACATTACCTTGTGCTTAATTTTTAACAAATAAATGGGGATGGTGAGATTCGAACTCATGACCACTTGGTCATCAAGGCTCTGATACCGTGTCGAAGAACCATCTCAACTTAATAACTTAAGCTGTCAGATAAGGTTTCAAGATATAATTTATATTATTTTCTAACAGTTATGTAATCTTGTATGGACTTGTGTTGCCTTGTTCAGTCATGTATCTTATTACTTGTGACTTGAGCTATTTATACACCCTCATTGCATAAAATCACATCATAGAACTTGAAGTTGTAGAAATACAAGAAGGTTAGGCGTCATAACTATTGGTGAGAAAGGTTGGCACATGGTTAGTGAGAAAGGTTGGCATCATACTCACAAGATATGCATCTTGCTAACAAGGTATGCCCTATACTTACTTGGTTATTATCGAGAAAGCTAGGTGCCACATTGACTTCTGAGAGGTTGCAACAATTTATTATGGTGTGTGCCAATGATGGGCTCTTTGGAAATTTACGCAAGATTTGGATTTGGCCCAAGGTAGGTTTGTTATTGGGAAAAAGCCCTTAACTTAGTAAATAGGAAGTCCACTTGAGAGAAAGCTCATTAATGGATAGGGCGATCTACTTGGGTGAAAAGCTAGCTTATTTGTATTCTAAATGCTGCTCTCACTGGACGGGTGTTAAAATATCCATCCTAATGTCTGGGTATTCCATGCAAGCATATGACATTCTAAGCTTTCTTTTTTTATGCAAACCTTAGAGATTCAAAAATCTACAATCAATCTACACGTTATAAAAAAGTTAAATTCAAGTTTATAATATAAGTTGACATAACAATAACATGTACCGAGACACCAAGATTATAAAATCCAAACCCCTACCCAATACCTATTAAGAGATGTGAACAAGAAGTATGGTTTATGCCACAAAACTTAGTTAATTCTTTGATAAGTCATAGTAGTTTCATGAGGAACAAAGAGTAAGAGCAAACTCTCACATACAAGTTTTATTTCTGAATAATCAATCAATCTCTTATCAAATTTAAAACCTAAATACAAGCTAAATAACTCTACTTATAATAGGTAAGAACATCCTAAAAAATATTGGAAAAATAATGAAGAGTTCTAAATAAAATAGAAAAAGAATAATAAATCAACTAGGAAATTAATACAATTCCCATAGAGTTGTTTGTGGAAGGCTTTTCCAATGCAGGATTGACATGAAATTATAATTCAATATAAAACAAGATCTCTAAAAAGTTTTGATAAACTTTTAGGTAAATCTAATGGTCGGATTGAAAGTTATACTTGTTAGCATAAACATGTGCATTAGGAAAAATAAACCCCAAGCTGCCTTTAATGTCATTGAATGATAAGAAAACCTTGTCAATGGTAAAATCCATAAAATAAACATAAACATGAGTTTCTATCATGGAAATCCTTAATAGAATAATCATAATTGTTGTCGCATATGCTTTCCTCGTAGAAATAAAATACTTATTAAATAAGAAGTCCATAAATTATAAAGAAAACAAATTGCAAAACCCATAGAATAACTTTTGGCATGACTTTAAACACATTGTCCTATCTCTTCTAGATTAATTAATGGATCTATCATATATGGATGGAAAAATTACAATGTCTAGTTTTCATCCCTACTAGAATCGAAGCAAAATTTCTTCTGTAGCTTCAGATATATCTCAAATAATGCACAAAAGTCTAGTCAAGCATATTTACAATTTGTTAACCCAAATATCTTGAATCAACCCAATTAATTCCTCTTGGATCCTCTAAGTTTTAGACCTTGTAATAGGCCTAATTGGTATCTATAATGGATCATTTTTTGATGCTCGTTGATTCATTTCATTCCCCCTCTCCTGAAAATGATTTGACCTCAAATCATCACCTTGTTTTGATGTTGGCTTGCTTTTGAAAAACACATTAACTTGATTTTGTGATTTTGATCTTCTTTTTCCTTCTTCTTCTTTTTTTAAATTGTAAACAACTACATCATAAATAATCTATATTTTTTCAACTTTTGTCGCAACTAGGTTTTTATATGATGACAATGATGAAATAATACAAAAACTAAAAACTAAATGGGTATAACATGATTTTAGAGCCTTGATTTGATACCAACTAATACGAAACCTGTTACTACTTAATTTTTGACCCATGTTTTGATAAATTTTCAGAAAAATCCAAAAAATAGAGAAAAACAACGAAAATCCAAAAAAAAATATGTTTTTAATACATTTGCATCGTTTTTAGCATCGTCTCAAAAGAATTTAAATTTTCAAGGGTTTTTAGAATGCATTCGACTTTTAACGTGTCATTTTTAAAATAATTGATTTTCCTCATTCAGTCGATATTGATATTGCTCGTGTTCAAAAAATACAAAAAAATAAGAAAAATCAAAATTTATAAAAAAAAAAAGTTGAGGGACCAAGTTGGAAACCTAGCAATATTTTTACCTATAAATACTGGTTTCCACAACACACACAAGAGGGGGGCAATTTTAAAACATTAGAAAAAACACAAAAAGAAAAACCCTAACCCTAAACCCAACACTTTCCCAGTCTATGGTTTTTTTCTTTTAGCCCTCTCTCATATAAAAACTTAGAGGAAGGCTATATAAAAAAAAAGAGTGGAAATTGCCAACAATTAAAGGCAAGTCAAAGATTAAGGAAGGAGAAAGTCTATCAAGCCTAGGAAGGGCAAAAGAGGTTTCAATTAAGAAAAGACACAGCATATGCCAAAAGTCAATACCAGAAAAAACAAATACCGAGTTACAAACATTGTCTTTTCGTATCAATGATAAAGCCTCTAATGATTAGAATGATTATTCATCAAGGAAGAAGTTAGATTTGCTTTCTGACCTATGTTAAGGGAATTCTGATCTTTGAGGTTAACAAGGTTATATGTTATTTTCTCTACAATGACAACAAAATAAAAAGAATTAATGAATAGTTGATGTTGATCCTAAGTCTTTGAAACCCTCAAACACCTTTTTGAGCTTGTGAATTTCCCTTTGTTTCATAGTCATGAACCATAGCATGCATTACGTGCTTTTAAAAGCCCTTTTCGATTAAGTAAGCAATCTGAACCGATAAATGGCGCTCTTAAAACTGGAAGAGCTTTTCTATAAGGGTCATGACTTCATGAATTAAGCTACTGGTTATTATGCATATTGATAAAATAAATGCTAAGAAAAGAAACAACCTTTCTTGATAAAGCCTGAGCATCTTGTTTTTTAAATTAAAAAAAAATGTCACCTCATCACAGACCATCAAAAGGATATACCCAAAATCAAAGTTTAAAATGGACACAAAAAACCATGGGAAATGCCATTTTAATCTTACAACGGGTCGATTTTTGTTTTCAAAATATAAGACAATTAAAGGATTACATTGAATGACGTGCGTTGGGTCTTTGACCAAAAAAGCTTGATTTTCAAAAGATCTTTTCCAAAACTGATATCTCTCTGATTTCATTTCAACAATTAGACTTGAATATACATGACCTTTGAAGTATGAGATTTGATTCCAGAACAAGAAAGATTGTCGACCAAAGAAGAACATTGATTAAGTCTGCGGAATCCTTGACATGAAATGACATCAACTCTTCTCAATATTCCTTGAAAAGTTGAGACACCGTGGAGCAATACAATGGACCTTGAGAAGAAAAACAAGCAGTATTCAAATCAACTTGGGGGCAAAGAAAGATGATTAAATGAAAAATCAGTGAACGGTGGACAATGTGGTTCAAAGAAAGATAATCAATGAACGAACACATTCAGATCACATCGGGGGCAATATTGTTCAAAAATATTCCATGATCTAGTGAACTCCATCAGCAATTGAAACAACGCTGCACTTGAAGGACATTTTCATATCGTCATCTTGGGGTTATCCTTTGAAACATGGCTATAATAGATGTTATCGCATAGTTGCATTTGAATGAATGTCAGAAAAAGTGCACACCACCAAGACTGACTGTGGAACCATCTGTTTTGAAGCTCAAAGGCACACTTCACTACATGAATATGGGTGATAAATTGAACATCATCGATGAAGCTAATGCACTTCCTTTCACAATCTAATTAGACGAGCTGAGGGGAATCCCTGGAGAAGAACATTGAGCTTACAATGATGAACCTTGTACTACAAGCTATGAGATGCATGTCTGGATGACTTGGCAGTTCCATGAAGATTGATGATAACATATACTTGAATAGTATTGTTTCAGCTTAAGGCAAGTTTATGACTAATTGACAATCTTGATGGTTATTGGCACGATGTGCACAATCAATAAAAGAACAATTCTCAAGATAATCCAGAAGATAAATGATCGGTTAAGGTCATTCATGATGAATCAAGCAACACCACACTTGGGGGCACATTCATCCTTGATAAACAACGAGAGGAGTAATCATCGTGGATAGCCCAGGATAGGCACAACACTTATAGTTGAGTGGAGGGCTAGCATACAGATAAGCTGGTAAGTCAGAAGGACAAAGAAGGCTTTGGAATGCAAACAAAGGCACCTTATGACGATGGGACATCAAAGTAAGGGGACCTATATTCCAAATCAGGTAAGAATGCATGTATGTCATCTAACCTCAAAACATTACATAAATTTTTTTGAATTGTTATAGGAAAAATCCTCAATGAGGTCCAGCAAGATTGTGGAAAAAGAAAGAAGGATTGCGTTGATGATAACCAAGAATCGGTTTTAATCATGGAATAAGAAGAAGATGAGATGAACCCTACCATTAGGAAAATCTCAAAGAAATGAAAATATCAACCTTGCAATCGGGAAGCCCCGAGTTTTCAAACCCTACGATCGGGAATTATCAAGAAGCACCAAGTTTTTCAGTCCTTCTCCTATCATCCCTTCAGGACTTCGCCAGGTAAGTCCTATTCTTTTCACACTTGTCACTTCACATTCTTTTCATATAGGTAGGTCACCCATTACAATGAGACCGCACTTCATATTCTTTCCATCTGGTTAGGTCACCCATTACAAAGAGAGCGTTTTTCACATTCTTTTCACCTGGGTAGGTCACCCATTACAACGAGACCAATTTTTACACATTTTCTTTGGTTTTGGTTAAAGGAGGTCGCCAAATGGGATCTCATGTAGCTTTGATTAAAGAGAATCGCCAGATGAGATTTCAAGTTGATCGAGCTTCACACATTTTTTAGTTCCAATTAAATGAGGTCACCAAATGGGATCTCAGGTCGCTTTGGTTAAAGGGAATCGCCAGATGGGATTTCAGGTTGATCGAGCTACACACATTTTTTAGTTCCAGTTGAATGAGGTAGCCAGATGGGATCTTAGGTGGCTTTGGTTAAAGGGAATCGTCAGATGGGATTTCATGTTAACCGAGGTACACATATTCTTTGGTTTTGGTTAAAAGAGGTCGCCAGATGGGATCTCAGGTTAACGAAAAAAAAGAGAAAGAAACAAGAGAAAGAAAAGAAAAGGAAACAGAAAAAGAAGTAAGGTCTTTAGATGAGTGGATATTGAGCAAGTTAGGATGATAAGAAGACAAGTTTTCTTTACAAAGCTTACTATGCAAAACATTGAGGAGTTTTGCTTCGTAAGCACTGTAAAGAGGGGGCATCTGTTGCTACCTCATTTTTACCCATGTTTTGATAAAATTTCAAAAAAATATAAAAAATAGAGAAAAACAACGAAAATCCAAAAAAAATATGTTTTTAATATTTTTGCGTCGTTCTTAGCATCGTCTCAAAAGAATTTAAATTTTCAAGGGTTTTTAAAACGCGTTCGACTTTTAACGTGTCATTTTTAAAATAATTGATTTTCCTCATTGAATCGATGTTGATATTGCTTGTGTTTAAAAAATATAAAAAAAATACAAAAAATCAAAATTTACAAAAAAAAGAAGTTAAGGGACCAAGTTGGAAACCTAACAATATTTTTACCTATAAATATTGGTCTCCACAACACACATAAGAGGGGGGCAATTTTAAAACATTAAAAAAAACACAAAAGGAAAAACCCTAACCCTAAACCCATCACTTTCAAAGCCAGCCGCCACCTGAACCAACCAATTTCCACAGAACCCTTACTCTCCCTTCCCCCGGCCAAAACCAGAGAAAACCAAAGGAGCGCCCCCCCTCTTTTCCTCTCATCTTCAACCTTCAACCGGAGGCTCCCCCTCTCTTCGGTATCAGCCCAAACACAGCTCCTCCCTCACAGCCACAACATCATTTCCTCTCCATCCCAGTCGTTTCCTTCTCTCACCCAAACAACCATAGACCAGCCTTCCCCGGTGATATCTCCGCCTCAACACCGCTAGCAACCTCTCCCATCTCTACAGCAGCTCTAGCGGCCGCAGGCGACAACAGATCTCTTCTCCATCTCCGCCGGCCAAACCCGACAAAAGCCTAGCAGCCGACGGCCCCCTTGGTCTTGCCGCCACCTGAAACAGAGAAGAATGGGAAAGAAAAAGAAAAGAATCGATCTATAAAGAGAAGCAGATCTGAAACGGAGAAGAAGAGAAAAAAAACAAATCTGAAAAACAAAGAAATAAAAGCCTAAAATCGACTGTTTATGCATTTTTCTCCTTGTTGCAGGTGGCGGTGACCTTTATAGATGGCGTAGGAGGACAGAGAAGAAAAGGAGGTTTCCGATCCACTGTTTTGTTGCCTTCATCGGCGACGACGTGTGGAGAAGACGCGTCGCCACTGTTCCAGCACTGTTCATACAGGTCCAGAAGGTTTTCCAGCCCTGTTCCCGTGGCTGCACTATTCCTGATTCTATTTTGGGGCTATTATTGTAATTTTAAAAAAATTTAATGTATTTGTTGTTTAGTTTTAAATTTTTTTATAATTTGTATTTTGCAAATGTGGATGTAAAAAAAGGAAGAGAAAAAATATATAGTGAAAGTGAATGTGTTGTTTTGAATTTTTTATGAATGTTTTTTTATGATAAAATTGCAAGGAATAAAGAAGAATTTAATATTTTGATTTGCTTATGGTCAAAAATTAGAATTTACACGTAAGTCGTATTTCTAATATCCGATGAAAAGATAAAAATTTTAAAACTTCTTTAACACATCAAAGCCACGAAGTAGCTTACCTCAGGTAGGGTGCGTTAGGGGTGCTAATACTTTCCCTAACCACAACCAGTCCCGTACCTGTGAATCTCTGACAAGACCAGTATACCCAGGTTTCCTAGTAGCCCTCAATTAAATACTAGGTGGCGACTCCAACGAATCCAATCAAGCAAACAAACAAACAAAAAATCGCCAAAAAGATGCCGCACCGGTGACGTGCGACAAAACCTATAGGTATAAAGATCCAGAAACCAACAATCAAATTGATATTTTCTAAGAAAGCTAAATTCAAGCTTGTGATTGAATTTAACACAATGATAAAATGTACCAAGATACCAAGATTATAAAAACCAAAACTCTACCCAACACCTATTAAAACATGGGAACGATAAGTATGAAAGATGTCATGAAGCTTGGTTAATTTTTTGATAAGTCAGAGTGGTAAAAGAATACTCTTACACACAAGTTTTATTTTTGAATAATTAATCTATATCTTGCTAATTTTTGAAACCTAATATAAGTTAAATAATATTTTTAAAAAATAGGTAAGAACATGCTAAATAATGCTGAAAAAAATAATAAAAGAGTTCTAAATAAAATTAGAAAAAAGGATCCTAAATCATTTAGAAAATTAATACAATTCTCGCATAGTAGCTTCTAGACCTTATTGAAAGGCTTTTTAAATGTCTAATTAACTTGAAATTTTAACCCAATATAAAACAAGACCTCTGAAAACTTCTAGTAAAATTTCAGTTCAATCCAATGATTAAATTAAAAGTTATAGTTATTAGCGTCAAATTGTACATTAGAAAAATGAGTCCAAAATTGTCTATAATGTCCTTAAATGATAAGGAAACCAATAAGAAAATACATTAAACAAAAGGAAACACAAGTTGACAACATGAAAACCCTTGCCAGAATAATCATAATTGTTGTCACCTATGCTTTCCCTGTAGAAGATAAATCCTTGTTAAATAAGAAGTCTACAAATCATAAGGAAATAAAAAACAAAAATCATACATTAACTTATGACCTAACTTCAAACACGTTGTTCTATCTAGTCTGAATAAATTATTGGGTGCAACATATATGGATGGAAGGATTACAATGTCTAATTTTCAGTCCAACTATAATAAAAGCAAAATTCCTCATGTAACTTATGATATGTCCTAAATAATATACAAAGTTCTAGTCTGATAGATTTACAATTGATATTAACTCAAATTTTAAGAATCAATCCAATTAATCTCTCTCGAATTAACTTCAAACACGGTAAATGTCTTTTGAGTTGCATTGAAGAAGCTTGATGTTATTTCCCTTCCTGTCCGTTTCTTTTCAGTTTTGAAGATTTTGCTTGCAGTTATGTGATACGAACACCAAAGATTTTCATTAACAAAATATTTAAAAAATCTCCCAAGGGTGGATTGTCTTGGAAACCTACCTAAAAGATCATTGCAGAGCTTTCCTACTATATGATCCTTGTTTCATGATTTATACGAACACCAAAGTTATATATCTAGTTTATTATACAAGTTGAAATTGAATTGATTGGAAATTAAATTTCGTAATTTATTTTAGTATTTTTATAGGGTTATCTTGGTTTTATGATCTAAATCGCGGGTTTGAAAGGTTGATTCAGTTCGTTTTTTTAGATCCTTTTTTTAATTGATTTTTTTCTCAATTGCATCCTTAAATATTGGGTCGATTATAAATTAGGTTTTATAATGTGTTTTCTACGGGTTATCATAGTCTCATAACTTAAGTCATGGATTTGGCATATTAACCCAAGTTGACTCAAGTCAATCTAATATATTATTATTTTAATATTAAAAAAAGATGTTATCTTGAAAAAAAATTAAGTTAAATTATATTTTTACAGGTTATCTAAGTTGCTTTTAGACCTGCAAAAAACAATCGAGTCACTTGGAATTAACCCTAGCAGATTATTTTTTTCACTAAAACAATACAAACAATATCTAAATATTTTTTTATATTGAAAAAAAATCTGACATGACACCCCGCGGACCACAAGTTATTTATCTAACGTGAAACATACTAAGGCTACGTTTGGGAATACGGCTGCGGCGGCGTTCCCAAAAATTTTGAATTTTTTTTTTTTTTACTAAAATTTAATATGGTTTATATGTTTTGGATCGTTTTGATATGCTGATGTCAAAAATAATTTTTAAAAAATAAAAAAACATCATTGACATGTATTTTGGCATGAAAAGTTATTTAAAAAGCACCCGCAACCACACTGACAAACACGCTCTAAACAGACTGGTCAGCGGTCACCACATCCGTTGCTATTAGCCGGTATACTCCCGTGACTGTGGTTGATGGTTATCCTCTATAATTCAGTACTTTCACGTTTTATTCTAGACCGTCTTGCGAAGAAACGACAATTTTATTAACAAAACGCTGAAAGGGTGGGTGCTCACCTCACCTCACAAAGCTATTTTTTTTATTTTTAATTATTTTAATATTTAGTTGTTAAAAATTTTAATTTTATGATTTATTTTAATTTTTTTTATAAAATTAATTTAATTGTATAATTTAAATTATGAATTTAGCAGGTTAACCGAGTTAACTCTAGTCAATTTTTTAGTTTTTTTTTTTAAATTGATTTTTTTAATTTTATTTTTTAATATTGAGCTGATTATAAATTATGTTTCATAATTTGTTTCAATTTGTTTTATATAAAGTTATCTCAGAGAAAGAAGAAGAGTAGATAGTAGATGAAAAAATTTGATTTGTTGTTATTATAATAAAATACAGACATGAGCACTAATTAAATTTGTACAGGATTCTCTCTCTCTCTCTATATATATATATATATAGAATAGTAATTAATTATTGCCTTTCTGTAACTTTATTTTCTTTTTATGATTACATGATTCCTTATTTATATAGATTGATTTGTTTTTGATCTGCTATAGCTGTAGTTTTCATTTATGAAAAGTATTCATTGGTTTCTTTGAGATAGTTGTTGATTTTTTATTGATTTATTTTGATCTGCCACAGCTATGATTTCCATGTATAATTTCTTACCATTCTGCATGATTTCCATGTATAATTTCTTACCATTCTGAATAGTAGTTGTTGGAGTAATTGTCCCTACAGACATGTTTTGGTCCATGCAGGAGAAAAAGAATCTTTAATTGCAGATTGCAGATATAATCCCACATATCTATACCGCTTTTGGATTTTTCAATGCCAGCTGAGTTTTACCAAATATCGACAGCTAAATTAAAATCCTCCATTCATTATTGTTTATTCTGATCAGCGATATCTCAGAACGGAATAGGGATAGGAAGACCTCAAATTAATTAGTCCATGCATAAACTATGACTCCATTTCAATGTGTTTTTATTTAAATGGAAAAAACAAATGATTATAAACTTAAATGATGTTTTTGTATGAATTGTATCACTTGTCTGTTTTTAATTGTCTATTAGAAGAGGTATTTTTATTTTTATTTTTGTATTAATTTTACTATTTTTATTTTATTATAAGGATTATGTTATTTTAATTTCTTTTGCATATAGCTTATGTCTGGTTGGGTGCGCCATATAAACCCAGCTGAAATATTATTCTATTCATTTACTTATCAATTAAATATTCTCTTTAAGTAAATTTTTTTTAATAAAAAACACACTAATTATAGAAATTTAATTGGTTTTGCATCCGACTTCACTAATTCTTGCAAGCTCCATCAATACTGAAAGATAAATTTTATTTCAGACCACTTCGATCTATTGTTCGTATCTGTTTAATTTCCTTTTCAACACTATATATGCAACCTTATAGTTTTTTAGCTTATGTTTATTCAAGATTATGTGCTTTTAAACTGGCGAAGCAAGCAGTCTCTTTTCAAGCACCGCGCGTGTGAGCTTTCTTGTGAGAATGATCAGAAAGTGAGCGTTGATTAAGTGAAGAGCAAGAATCAACGAGAGGCTGGTGCAGGCAATCGTAAAAACTTCAGCGATCTTGTATTCATGAGGCTCAAATTCAACATTTTTCAGTATCCTGTTGTGGTTCAACAGAAGACTAGACACCTGGTTTTCTGTAGTTATAAATATGAAGTACAACTCATCCTAATGTTCTTGAGACGTACATATATTGGTGGTGGTGATATATATAATTTTCATATATATATATATATATATATATGAAAATTATATATATCACCACCACCAATATATGTACGTCTCAAGAACATTAGGATGAGTTGTACTTCATATTTATAACTACAGAAAACCAGGTGTCTAGTCTTCTGTTGAACCACAACAGGATACTGAAAAATGTTGAATTTGAGCCTCATGAATACAAGATCGCTGAAGTTTTTACGATTGCCTGCACCAGCCTCTCGTTGATTCTTGCTCTTCACTTAATCAACGCTCACTTTCTGATCATTCTCACAAGAAAGCTCACACGCGCGGTGCTTGAAAAGAGACTGCTTGCTTCGCCAGTTTAAAAGCACATAATCTTGAATAAACATAAGCTAAAAAACTATAAGGTTGCATATATAGTGTTGAAAAGGAAATTAAACAGATACGAACAATAGATCGAAGTGGTCTGAAATAAAATTTATCTTTCAGTATTGATGGAGCTTGCAAGAATTAGTGAAGTCGGATGCAAAACCAATTAAATTTCTATAATTAGTGTGTTTTTTATTAAAAAAAATTTACTTAAAGAGAATATTTAATTGATAAGTAAATGAATAGAATAATATTTCAGCTGGGTTTATATGGCGCACCCAACCAGACATAAGCTATATGCAAAAGAAATTAAAATAACATAATCCTTATAATAAAATAAAAATAGTAAAATTAATACAAAAATAAAAATAAAAATACCTCTTCTAATAGACAATTAAAAACAGACAAGTGATACAATTCATACAAAAACATCATTTAAGTTTATAATCATTTGTTTTTTCCATTTAAATAAAAACACATTGAAATGGAGTCATAGTTTATGCATGGACTAATTAATTTGAGGTCTTCCTATCCCTATTCCGTTCTGAGATATCGCTGATCAGAATAAACAATAATGAATGGAGGATTTTAATTTAGCTGTCGATATTTGGTAAAACTCAGCTGGCATTGAAAAATCCAAAAGCGGTATAGATATGTGGGATTATATCTGCAATCTGCAATTAAAGATTCTTTTTCTCCTGCATGGACCAAAACATGTCTGTAGGGACAATTACTCCAACAACTACTATTCAGAATGGTAAGAAATTATACATGGAAATCATGCAGAATGGTAAGAAATTATACATGGAAATCATAGCTGTGGCAGATCAAAATAAATCAATAAAAAATCAACAACTATCTCAAAGAAACCAATGAATACTTTTCATAAATGAAAACTACAGCTATAGCAGATCAAAAACAAATCAATCTATATAAATAAGGAATCATGTAATCATAAAAAGAAAATAAAGTTACAGAAAGGCAATAATTAATTACTATTCTATATATATATATATATAGAGAGAGAGAGAGAATCCTGTACAAATTTAATTAGTGCTCATGTCTGTATTTTATTATAATAACAACAAATCAAATTTTTTCATCTACTATCTACTCTTCTTCTTTCTCTGAGATAACTTTATATAAAACAAATTGAAACAAATTATGAAACATAATTTATAATCAGCTCAATATTAAAAAATAAAATTAAAAAAATCAATTTAAAAAAAAAAACTAAAAAATTGACTAGAGTTAACTCGGTTAACCTGCTAAATTCATAATTTAAATTATACAATTAAATTAATTTTATAAAAAAAATTAAAATAAATCATAAAATTAAAATTTTTAACAACTAAATATTAAAATAATTAAAAATAAAAAAAATAGCTTTGTGAGGTGAGGTGAGCACCCACCCTTTCAGCGTTTTGTTAATAAAATTGTCGTTTCTTCGCAAGACGGTCTAGAATAAAACGTGAAAGTACTGAATTATAGAGGATAACCATCAACCACAGTCACGGGAGTATACCGGCTAATAGCAACGGATGTGGTGACCGCTGACCAGTCTGTTTAGAGCGTGTTTGTCAGTGTGGTTGCGGGTGCTTTTTAAATAACTTTTCATGCCAAAATACATGTCAATGATGTTTTTTTATTTTTTAAAAATTATTTTTGACATCAGCATATCAAAACGATCCAAAACATATAAACCATATTAAATTTTAGTAAAAAAAAAAAAAATTCAAAATTTTTGGGAACGCCGCCGCAGCCGTATTCCCAAACGTAGCCTTAGTATGTTTCACGTTAGATAAATAACTTGTGGTCCGCGGGGTGTCATGTCAGATTTTTTTTCAATATAAAAAAATATTTAGATATTGTTTGTATTGTTTTAGTGAAAAAAATAATCTGCTAGGGTTAATTCCAAGTGACTCGATTGTTTTTTGCAGGTCTAAAAGCAACTTAGATAACCTGTAAAAATATAATTTAACTTAATTTTTTTTCAAGATAACATCTTTTTTTAATATTAAAATAATAATATATTAGATTGACTTGAGTCAACTTGGGTTAATATGCCAAATCCATGACTTAAGTTATGAGACTATGATAACCCGTAGAAAACACATTATAAAACCTAATTTATAATCGACCCAATATTTAAGGATGCAATTGAGAAAAAAATCAATTAAAAAAAGGATCTAAAAAAACGAACTGAATCAACCTTTCAAACCCGCGATTTAGATCATAAAACCAAGATAACCCTATAAAAATACTAAAATAAATTACGAAATTTAATTTCCAATCAATTCAATTTCAACTTGTATAATAAACTAGATATATAACTTTGGTGTTCGTATAAATCATGAAACAAGGATCATATAGTAGGAAAGCTCTGCAATGATCTTTTAGGTAGGTTTCCAAGACAATCCACCCTTGGGAGATTTTTTAAATATTTTGTTAATGAAAATCTTTGGTGTTCGTATCACATAACTGCAAGCAAAATCTTCAAAACTGAAAAGAAACGGACAGGAAGGGAAATAACATCAAGCTTCTTCAATGCAACTCAAAAGACATTTACCGTGTTTGAAGTTAATTCGAGAGAGATTAATTGGATTGATTCTTAAAATTTGAGTTAATATCAATTGTAAATCTATCAGACTAGAACTTTGTATATTATTTAGGACATATCATAAGTTACATGAGGAATTTTGCTTTTATTATAGTTGGACTGAAAATTAGACATTGTAATCCTTCCATCCATATATGTTGCACCCAATAATTTATTCAGACTAGATAGAACAACGTGTTTGAAGTTAGGTCATAAGTTAATGTATGATTTTTGTTTTTTATTTCCTTATGATTTGTAGACTTCTTATTTAACAAGGATTTATCTTCTACAGGGAAAGCATAGGTGACAACAATTATGATTATTCTGGCAAGGGTTTTCATGTTGTCAACTTGTGTTTCCTTTTGTTTAATGTATTTTCTTATTGGTTTCCTTATCATTTAAGGACATTATAGACAATTTTGGACTCATTTTTCTAATGTACAATTTGACGCTAATAACTATAACTTTTAATTTAATCATTGGATTGAACTGAAATTTTACTAGAAGTTTTCAGAGGTCTTGTTTTATATTGGGTTAAAATTTCAAGTTAATTAGACATTTAAAAAGCCTTTCAATAAGGTCTAGAAGCTACTATGCGAGAATTGTATTAATTTTCTAAATGATTTAGGATCCTTTTTTCTAATTTTATTTAGAACTCTTTTATTATTTTTTTCAGCATTATTTAGCATGTTCTTACCTATTTTTTAAAAATATTATTTAACTTATATTAGGTTTCAAAAATTAGCAAGATATAGATTAATTATTCAAAAATAAAACTTGTGTGTAAGAGTATTCTTTTACCACTCTGACTTATCAAAAAATTAACCAAGCTTCATGACATCTTTCATACTTATCGTTCCCATGTTTTAATAGGTGTTGGGTAGAGTTTTGGTTTTTATAATCTTGGTATCTTGGTACATTTTATCATTGTGTTAAATTCAATCACAAGCTTGAATTTAGCTTTCTTAGAAAATATCAATTTGATTGTTGGTTTCTGGATCTTTATACCTATAGGTTTTGTCGCACGTCACCGGTGCGGCATCTTTTTGGCGATTTTTTGTTTGTTTGTTTGCTTGATTGGATTCGTTGGAGTCGCCACCTAGTATTTAATTGAGGGCTACTAGGAAACCTGGGTATACTGGTCTTGTCAGAGATTCACAGGTACGGGACTGGTTGTGGTTAGGGAAAGTATTAGCACCCCTAACGCACCCTACCTGAGGTAAGCTACTTCGTGGCTTTGATGTGTTAAAGAAGTTTTAAAATTTTTATCTTTTCATCGGATATTAGAAATACGACTTACGTGTAAATTCTAATTTTTGACCATAAGCAAATCAAAATATTAAATTCTTCTTTATTCCTTGCAATTTTATCATAAAAAAACATTCATAAAAAATTCAAAACAACACATTCACTTTCACTATATATTTTTTCTCTTCCTTTTTTTACATCCACATTTGCAAAATACAAATTATAAAAAAATTTAAAACTAAACAACAAATACATTAAATTTTTTTAAAATTACAATAATAGCCCCAAAATAGAATCAGGAATAGTGCAGCCACGGGAACAGGGCTGGAAAACCTTCTGGACCTGTATGAACAGTGCTGGAACAGTGGCGACGCGTCTTCTCCACACGTCGTCGCCGATGAAGGCAACAAAACAGTGGATCGGAAACCTCCTTTTCTTCTCTGTCCTCCTACGCCATCTATAAAGGTCACCGCCACCTGCAACAAGGAGAAAAATGCATAAACAGTCGATTTTAGGCTTTTATTTCTTTGTTTTTCAGATTTGTTTTTTTTCTCTTCTTCTCCGTTTCAGATCTGCTTCTCTTTATAGATCGATTCTTTTCTTTTTCTTTCCCATTCTTCTCTGTTTCAGGTGGCGGCAAGACCAAGGGGGCCGTCGGCTGCTAGGCTTTTGTCGGGTTTGGCCGGCGGAGATGGAGAAGAGATCTGTTGTCGCCTGCGGCCGCTAGAGCTGCTGTAGAGATGGGAGAGGTTGCTAGCGGTGTTGAGGCGGAGATATCACCGGGGAAGGCTGGTCTATGGTTGTTTGGGTGAGAGAAGGAAACGACTGGGATGGAGAGGAAATGATGTTGTGGCTGTGAGGGAGGAGCTGTGTTTGGGCTGATACCGAAGAGAGGGGGAGCCTCCGGTTGAAGGTTGAAGATGAGAGGAAAAGAGGGGGGGCGCTCCTTTGGTTTTCTCTGGTTTTGGCCGGGGGAAGGGAGAGTAAGGGTTCTGTGGAAATTGGTTGGTTCAGGTGGCGGCTGGCTTTGAAAGTGATGGGTTTAGGGTTAGGGTTTTTCCTTTTGTGTTTTTTTTAATGTTTTAAAATTGCCCCCCTCTTATGTGTGTTGTGGAGACCAATATTTATAGGTAAAAATATTGTTAGGTTTCCAACTTGGTCCCTTAACTTCTTTTTTTTGTAAATTTTGATTTTTTGTATTTTTTTTATATTTTTTAAACACAAGCAATATCAACATCGATTCAATGAGGAAAATCAATTATTTTAAAAATGACACGTTAAAAGTCGAACGCGTTTTAAAAACCCTTGAAAATTTAAATTCTTTTGAGACGATGCTAAGAACGACGCAAAAATATTAAAAACATATTTTTTTTGGATTTTCGTTGTTTTTCTCTATTTTTTATATTTTTTTGAAATTTTATCAAAACATGGGTAAAAATGAGGTAGCAACAGATGCCCCCTCTTTACAGTGCTTACGAAGCAAAACTCCTCAATGTTTTGCATAGTAAGCTTTGTAAAGAAAACTTGTCTTCTTATCATCCTAACTTGCTCAATATCCACTCATCTAAAGACCTTACTTCTTTTTCTGTTTCCTTTTCTTTTCTTTCTCTTGTTTCTTTCTCTTTTTTTTCGTTAACCTGAGATCCCATCTGGCGACCTCTTTTAACCAAAACCAAAGAATATGTGTACCTCGGTTAACATGAAATCCCATCTGACGATTCCCTTTAACCAAAGCCACCTAAGATCCCATCTGGCTACCTCATTCAACTGGAACTAAAAAATGTGTGTAGCTCGATCAACCTGAAATCCCATCTGGCGATTCCCTTTAACCAAAGCGACCTGAGATCCCATTTGGTGACCTCATTTAATTGGAACTAAAAAATGTGTGAAGCTCGATCAACTTGAAATCTCATCTGGCGATTCTCTTTAATCAAAGCTACATGAGATCCCATTTGGCGACCTCCTTTAACCAAAACCAAAGAAAATGTGTAAAAATTGGTCTCGTTGTAATGGGTGACCTACCCAGGTGAAAAGAATGTGAAAAACGCTCTCTTTGTAATGGGTGACCTAACCAGATGGAAAGAATATGAAGTGCGGTCTCATTGTAATGGGTGACCTACCTATATGAAAAGAATGTGAAGTGACAAGTGTGAAAAGAATAGGACTTACCTGGCGAAGTCCTGAAGGGATGATAGGAGAAGGACTGAAAAACTTGGTGCTTCTTGATAATTCCCGATCGTAGGGTTTGAAAACTCGGGGCTTCCCGATTGCAAGGTTGATATTTTCATTTCTTTGAGATTTTCCTAATGGTAGGGTTCATCTCATCTTCTTCTTATTCCATGATTAAAACCGATTCTTGGTTATCATCAACGCAATCCTTCTTTCTTTTTCCACAATCTTGCTGGACCTCATTGAGGATTTTTCCTATAACAATTCAAAAAAATTTATGTAATGTTTTGAGGTTAGATGACATACATGCATTCTTACCTGATTTGGAATATAGGTCCCCTTACTTTGATGTCCCATCGTCATAAGGTGCCTTTGTTTGCATTCCAAAGCCTTCTTTGTCCTTCTGACTTACCAGCTTATCTGTATGCTAGCCCTCCACTCAACTATAAGTGTTGTGCCTATCCTGGGCTATCCACGATGATTACTCCTCTCGTTGTTTATCAAGGATGAATGTGCCCCCAAGTGTGGTGTTGCTTGATTCATCATGAATGACCTTAACCGATCATTTATCTTCTGGATTATCTTGAGAATTGTTCTTTTATTGATTGTGCACATCGTGCCAATAACCATCAAGATTGTCAATTAGTCATAAACTTGCCTTAAGCTGAAACAATACTATTCAAGTATATGTTATCATCAATCTTCATGGAACTGCCAAGTCATCCAGACATGCATCTCATAGCTTGTAGTACAAGGTTCATCATTGTAAGCTCAATGTTCTTCTCCAGGGATTCCCCTCAGCTCGTCTAATTAGATTGTGAAAGGAAGTGCATTAGCTTCATCGATGATGTTCAATTTATCACCCATATTCATGTAGTGAAGTGTGCCTTTGAGCTTCAAAACAGATGGTTCCACAGTCAGTCTTGGTGGTGTGCACTTTTTCTGACATTCATTCAAATGCAACTATGCGATAACATCTATTATAGCCATGTTTCAAAGGATAACCCCAAGATGACGATATGAAAATGTCCTTCAAGTGCAGCGTTGTTTCAATTGCTGATGGAGTTCACTAGATCATGGAATATTTTTGAACAATATTGCCCCCGATGTGATCTGAATGTGTTCGTTCATTGATTATCTTTCTTTGAACCACATTGTCCACCGTTCACTGATTTTTCATTTAATCATCTTTCTTTGCCCCCAAGTTGATTTGAATACTGCTTGTTTTTCTTCTCAAGGTCCATTGTATTGCTCCACGGTGTCTCAACTTTTCAAGGAATATTGAGAAGAGTTGATGTCATTTCATGTCAAGGATTCCGCAGACTTAATCAATGTTCTTCTTTGGTCGACAATCTTTCTTGTTCTGGAATCAAATCTCATACTTCAAAGGTCATGTATATTCAAGTCTAATTGTTGAAATGAAATCAGAGAGATATCAGTTTTGGAAAAGATCTTTTGAAAATCAAGCTTTTTTGGTCAAAGACCCAACGCACGTCATTCAATGTAATCCTTTAATTGTCTTATATTTTGAAAACAAAAATCGACCCGTTGTAAGATTAAAATGGCATTTCCCATGGTTTTTTGTGTCCATTTTAAACTTTGATTTTGGGTATATCCTTTTGATGGTCTGTGATGAGGTGACATTTTTTTTTAATTTAAAAAACAAGATGCTCAGGCTTTATCAAGAAAGGTTGTTTCTTTTCTTAGCATTTATTTTATCAATATGCATAATAACCAGTAGCTTAATTCATGAAGTCATGACCCTTATAGAAAAGCTCTTCCAGTTTTAAGAGCGCCATTTATCGGTTCAGATTGCTTACTTAATCGAAAAGGGCTTTTAAAAGCACGTAATGCATGCTATGGTTCATGACTATGAAACAAAGGGAAATTCACAAGCTCAAAAAGGTGTTTGAGGGTTTCAAAGACTTAGGATCAACATCAACTATTCATTAATTCTTTTTATTTTGTTGTCATTGTAGAGAAAATAACATATAACCTTGTTAACCTCAAAGATCAGAATTCCCTTAACATAGGTCAGAAAGCAAATCTAACTTCTTCCTTGATGAATAATCATTCTAATCATTAGAGGCTTTATCATTGATACGAAAAGACAATGTTTGTAACTCGGTATTTGTTTTTTCTGGTATTGACTTTTGGCATATGCTGTGTCTTTTCTTAATTGAAACCTCTTTTGCCCTTCCTAGGCTTGATAGACTTTCTCCTTCCTTAATCTTTGACTTGCCTTTAATTGTTGGCAATTTCCACTCTTTTTTTTTATATAGCCTTCCTCTAAGTTTTTATATGAGAGAGGGCTAAAAGAAAAAAACCATAGACTGGGAAAGTGTTGGGTTTAGGGTTAGGGTTTTTCTTTTTGTGTTTTTTCTAATGTTTTAAAATTGCCCCCCTCTTGTGTGTGTTGTGGAAACCAGTATTTATAGGTAAAAATATTGCTAGGTTTCCAACTTGGTCCCTCAACTTTTTTTTTTTATAAATTTTGATTTTTCTTATTTTTTTGTATTTTTTGAACACGAGCAATATCAATATCGACTGAATGAGGAAAATCAATTATTTTAAAAATGACACGTTAAAAGTCGAATGCATTCTAAAAACCCTTGAAAATTTAAATTCTTTTGAGACGATGCTAAAAACGATGCAAATGTATTAAAAACATATTTTTTTTTGGATTTTCGTTGTTTTTCTCTATTTTTTGGATTTTTCTGAAAATTTATCAAAACATGGGTCAAAAATTAAGTAGTAACAGGTTTCGTATTAGTTGGTATCAAATCAAGGCTCTAAAATCATGTTATACCCATTTAGTTTTTAGTTTTTGTATTATTTCATCATTGTCATCATATAAAAACCTAGTTGCGACAAAAGTTGAAAAAATATAGATTATTTATGATGTAGTTGTTTACAATTTAAAAAAAGAAGAAGAAGGAAAAAGAAGATCAAAATCACAAAATCAAGTTAATGTGTTTTTCAAAAGCAAGCCAACATCAAAACAAGGTGATGATTTGAGGTCAAATCATTTTCAGGAGAGGGGGAATGAAATGAATCAACGAGCATCAAAAAATGATCCATTATAGATACCAATTAGGCCTATTACAAGGTCTAAAACTTAGAGGATCCAAGAGGAATTAATTGGGTTGATTCAAGATATTTGGGTTAACAAATTGTAAATATGCTTGACTAGACTTTTGTGCATTATTTGAGATATATCTGAAGCTACAGAAGAAATTTTGCTTCGATTCTAGTAGGGATGAAAACTAGACATTGTAATTTTTCCATCCATATATGATAGATCCATTAATTAATCTAGAAGAGATAGGACAATGTGTTTAAAGTCATGCCAAAAGTTATTCTATGGGTTTTGCAATTTGTTTTCTTTATAATTTATGGACTTCTTATTTAATAAGTATTTTATTTCTACGAGGAAAGCATATGCGACAACAATTATGATTATTCTATTAAGGATTTCCATGATAGAAACTCATGTTTATGTTTATTTTATGGATTTTACCATTGACAAGGTTTTCTTATCATTCAATGACATTAAAGGCAGCTTGGGGTTTATTTTTCCTAATGCACATGTTTATGCTAACAAGTATAACTTTCAATCCGACCATTAGATTTACCTAAAAGTTTATCAAAACTTTTTAGAGATCTTGTTTTATATTGAATTATAATTTCATGTCAATCCTGCATTGGAAAAGCCTTCCACAAACAACTCTATGGGAATTGTATTAATTTCCTAGTTGATTTATTATTCTTTTTCTATTTTATTTAGAACTCTTCATTATTTTTCCAATATTTTTTAGGATGTTCTTACCTATTATAAGTAGAGTTATTTAGCTTGTATTTAGGTTTTAAATTTGATAAGAGATTGATTGATTATTCAGAAATAAAACTTGTATGTGAGAGTTTGCTCTTACTCTTTGTTCCTCATGAAACTACTATGACTTATCAAAGAATTAACTAAGTTTTGTGGCATAAACCATACTTCTTGTTCACATCTCTTAATAGGTATTGGGTAGGGGTTTGGATTTTATAATCTTGGTGTCTCGGTACATGTTATTGTTATGTCAACTTATATTATAAACTTGAATTTAACTTTTTTATAACGTGTAGATTGATTGTAGATTTTTGAATCTCTAAGGTTTGCATAAAAAAAGAAAGCTTAGAATGTCATATGCTTGCATGGAATACCCAGACATTAGGATGGATATTTTAACACCCGTCCAGTGAGAGCAGCATTTAGAATACAAATAAGCTAGCTTTTCACCCAAGTAGATCGCCCTATCCATTAATGAGCTTTCTCTCAAGTGGACTTCCTATTTACTAAGTTAAGGGCTTTTTCCCAATAACAAACCTACCTTGGGCCAAATCCAAATCTTGCGTAAATTTCCAAAGAGCCCATCATTGGCACACACCATAATAAATTGTTGCAACCTCTCAGAAGTCAATGTGGCACCTAGCTTTCTCGATAATAACCAAGTAAGTATAGGGCATACCTTGTTAGCAAGATGCATATCTTGTGAGTATGATGCCAACCTTTCTCACTAACCATGTGCCAACCTTTCTCACCAATAGTTATGACGCCTAACCTTCTTGTATTTCTACAACTTCAAGTTCTATGATGTGATTTTATGCAATGAGGGTGTATAAATAGCTCAAGTCACAAGTAATAAGATACATGACTGAACAAGGCAACACAAGTCCATACAAGATTACATAACTGTTAGAAAATAATATAAATTATATCTTGAAACCTTATCTGACAGCTTAAGTTATTAAGTTGAGATGGTTCTTCGACACGGTATCAGAGCCTTGATGACCAAGTGGTCATGAGTTCGAATCTCACCATCCCCATTTATTTGTTAAAAATTAAGCACAAGGTAATGTGGGTCTATGCAAGTTTCAAGCCTAAAGGGCTTTCACTTAAGGGGGTGTAATTAAAAAATAATATTAATTATATCTTGTGACCTCACCTAACAACTTAAACTATTAGGTTGAGATGATTCTTTGACAATAACAACACACATGACTATAACATACACTCTCCTACATCCTTGTTCTTGTTATTATACTTTCCTTCCCTTTTACAATTTATTGACTTAAGCATTGAAGGAGCTCTTGTCCTGATAAGGAACTTGTTTTTGTAAGAAAGTATGAAGCAATCAAGCCTAGACAACTCAGCCTAAAACAGAGTTGTGGGAGGCACAAATCCAATTTGAAATCTTTATGACTTCATCAAAAACAGATTCTTGATGAACAACAACATTTATGATTTAGTGATGAACAATTAAAAAAAATAATCAGCTGCCATTACTTTAATTGTAGATTGTTAAATAAAAAAGTACAGAGTTGAATTACACGTGCATGATATTAAGCAGCAAGGCACCCAGACAAACACTAAAAGACCTACATCGATCTCCTGAAGGAAAAGCAAAAACGAGATGTCCTCGGTAATCATCACTCTTTAACAAACTCAATCTTAACGCCAGAGATGACAACAGGATCACTAACACTATTAGACCTGGGCACCAAAGCCACCACAATGCTATCATCACCATCAGTTTCTAAGTCTTCCAACAATTCTGTAATCCCCAATATCAATCTTGTCTTGGACTTCTTCGCATGCTTATGAGAAACATTAACAAAGCTCCCAGCAAACTCTGTATTTTCTGGTTTAGAAGGCATCTCAACGTCATCATTTATGAACACGTCAAACTTCACGAATTTGCCTTTGTCGTATTCTATCCCTTCTATCACTAAAACTTCATCTTCCTCTTCTTTCTCTTTCCTGCTTCTTGATTTCTTTGGTCTTGAAACTACAGTGACTATGGTTTTGTCTAAGACTAAAGGGAATGCAGTGATCGGTGTTAATGCAGTTTTTGTTTCAGCTGCTTTCTTTCCCAACCTTCTCGGAATTGGTTTTGATTGTAGCCAAGGAATTTCGACATTTTGATAAGTATACCTTAGCCTTCTATTGTCAAGACAATCTCTAACCTTACAACGAACAAGCTCTGCATTCTCATTATAGAAAAGAAACTCTGAATTAAGCCAATCAGGATCACTGATATCCCTCCTAGTTCCTCCAGGTATAGTCTTCCATATCGTCCACATTCGGTCAACATTTGAGTGATGACAAAAAAATATTGGATCTCTCGCAGCTGAGTAAAAATTGCCCAAGTCTTCGTTATTTTCTTGATTTGGATCACCGGTCCATCTGTGAATATTATTGTGAGGGCTGGTCTCAATCGTCCCAGCTCCAGGACTAGTATCTTCACCAGCACGGTATGGTTTTCCAAAAAAGAGTGTTGGTTTTGCTGCACCAGACACCATTTGCTTGTACATTACTCTAAGATTACTAGAGTATAATTGATTTGCGTTTGTGGGGTTGGGGTCTCCCGCTCCATAATCAAGATCTAGCAATGTAGGAGGTTGGTGATTCTGGTCGCGGAACTGGTCATAGAGTGGAGATTTAGGGTCGGTAAAGATGTAAGGCATTTGCATACCACTGGGGGAATCCCAGTTCCAGAAAGGCAGAGCAAAAGTTGGGTCATTAATAAGTTTGCCCAAGATTCTTTCATAGAAGTAAAGATAGTATCTGTGCCAAGGAAAGAAGAACCAACAGGAATGAACATCAATTTCTAATTTTGGAAACCCCACTTGTTCGTAGGCACCATTGCAATAGGCACAATGTACGTTGGCTTGTTGGTAGAAGTTACGTGGATCATCTTTGGGGAGACTTTTCATTAAGGAAATGGCTTCAGCATATTTGGCCACGTAGTCTTCGTCAACTAAATGGGCCGCACGTCTTGTGCGTAGCGGGGAGGATGGAGAAGGAGGTCTGAAGTCTATGATCTTTTTGGGTAATGGAGTGCAACAGTTTGATGGATTTTCGGGGTTTGGTAAATCCACCAACTGACAATTGGTCAAGTCTGGAGGGGTGATTGGCTTAGCAAAGGCAGTTCGGTCAGCAAGATTTGTAGCGCTATATAGGCCTCCTAGACCGATGAGGACGTCTCTTCTCGTGGCAGGGTTTTGTGTATCATCTGTGGCTTTGCATGAAACTCTAGGGACGTATGGGTGATTCAGCCTTTTGGTTTTGGTAACATGCTGTGGTTTTGGAAAGAAAGGACTGAAAGATAAGGTGGACATTACGGTGAGGCTGAAAGTAGGAGAGAAATGAGATTGGATGTTATATGGCCGATAAGAAATACTTGCTTGTAATATATATAGGCTTCATTCTTAGTAAAGGATGTATTTAAGATTATTGGGATGTATGTTTATTTATGTTGTGACTTAGTTGAAAATATAATGATGAATTATTGGTTTAAACCTTGAAAAATGCAAGGAAAGAATTATGGGAGAAAAAGGGAATGAAAGATTTTAATTAGTAATTCTGTTATTAAGTGTTTTTGTGTTTATCGTGAGAAATTAATGTATGCCATTGGAAAAATGAGTTGTGAATGAGGTTTGACTTAAAATAATAGGTGATATTAGAATTGTATAATACGTTGAAATGAGATATGTTAGGGGTATGATCAAGTATGCTTGATTGAATAAAAATGAAGGTTAAATTTAAAAGTGTTGAAGTATACTTGAAGCAATAAATGAATGTATTTTGAAGAATTTAAAATATGTTTGTGAATGTGTAAAAAAAATGATAACAATAAATAAATATGTGTTGTTATCTATTTTTGGATCCTCTTATAAAAAAGGAGAAAATAAAAAAAAATAAAAAAAATATATTCAGAAGAAAACAAAAAATAACAATAGTGAGAAGAGGATACCAAAGGTTAAAGCAATTGAGGACTGAATTAAATAGTTCAGAACGAATAAGGACAGTGTTGTAAATGGTGCTAAAATCTAGGGGTCCAATTACAATTTATTCAAGGGCTTGATTACAAAATTGCGAAACCCCGAGGACCAAATAAAAAATAGCCGTTTGAATTGGAAAACAGAGTCGTTTCCTGGACAACTATTCATTGCCTTCTTTCTCAGCAACTGTTTCAGCAGTAAAGGTAGTGGAGATGTAAAACACCGGTCAAAATATTTTTTTTTTAAAAAAGTAGAAGAGAGAGCTAGGTAAATATAATAAAAATAAAAAGTAAGGAATTAACCAAGAGCTAAATTGAAAAAAAAAACAAAAATGAATGAAGAGGGATTTTATAACATGAATTTAAGAAATTAAAGTACCTGAATAAAAAAATAAAGAATATCAGATATTCAGCTAGGAATTAACTTGTTCTTTTTTGTTTATTGGGTTGTATATGCTTGTAATTTAGACTCCTAGTTTTCTAGCTTTGTTACTTTTGATTTATATTATTTATTTACATTTCAATTAAATAATATAAAATTATTTAAAGTTGAAAAGAATATCAGATCTTCAGGTAATATTTATATAAACCCTAAATAACTCTATTTTATCTAACAAAATTCTTGTGACTCCTGAAAATTTATAAATTTATTATTTTTGTTGTGTGTATACGTTTGGTAAACCCAACAGCAAAATGGCTGCAAATGGTCGATTATATATATATATATATATCACCACCACCAATATATGTACGTCTCAAGAACATTAGGATGAGTAGCACTTCATATTTATAACTACAGAAAACCAGGTGTCTAGTCTTCTGTTGAACCACAACAGGATACTGAAAAATGTTGAATTTGAGCCTCATGAATACAAGATCGCTGAAGTTTTTACGATTGCCTGCACCAGCCTCTCGTTGATTCTTGCTCTTCACTTAATCAACGCTCACTTTCTGATCATTCTCACAAGAAAGCTCACACGCGCGGTGCTTGAAAAGAGACTGCTTGCTTCGCCAGCTTAAAAGCACATAATCTTGAATAAACATAAGCTAAAAAACTATAAGGTTGCATATATAGTGTTGAAAAGGAAATTAAACATATACGAACAATAGATCGAAGTGGTCTGAAATAAAATTTATCTTTCAGCATTGATGGAGCTTGCAAGAATTAGTGAAGTCGGATGCAAAACCAATTAAATTTCTATAATTAGTGTGTTTTTTATTAAAAAAAAATTTACTTAAAGAGAATATTTAATTGATAAGTAAATTAAATGAATAGAATAATATTTCAGCTGGGTTTATATGGCACCCAACCAGACATGAAAAAGAAAATAAGCTATATGCAAAAGAAATTAAAATAACATAATCCTTATAATAAAATAAAAATAGAAAAATTAATACAAAAAAAATAAAAAAATACCTCTTCTAATAGACAATTAAAAACAGACACGCGATACAAAAACATCATTTAAGTTTATACAAGTGCATCATTTGTTTTTTCCATTTAAATAAAAACACATTGAAATGGAGTCATAGTTTATGCATGGACTAATTAATTTGAGGTCTTCCTATCCCTATCCCTATTCAGAATATATATGACCGTTCTGACAATTAAAAACAAATTATAAAATTAAATTCTTTACCTATTAAATATTAAAATAATTAAAAATGAAAAAAATAGCTTTGTGAGGTGAGGTGAGGTGAGGTGAGGGGAGCACCCACCCTCTCAGCATTTTGTTAATAAAACGTGAAAGTACTGAATTATAGAGGATAACCATCAACCACAGTCACGGGAGTATACCGGCTAATAGCGACGGATGTGGTGACCACTAACCAGTCTTGCGTAGTATGTTTCACGTTCTATATATAGTAAACTAGATATATAACATGTGGTACGCTGTGTATAATGTCAGATTTTTTTTTTATATAAATTTTTTTTAGATATTGTTAATATTTTTTAATGAAAAAAAACATGTTGGGGTTAATTTGAAGTGACTCAATTGATTTTGAGGGTATAAAAGTAACTCGGATGACCCGTAAAAACTTAATTTAACTCAAATTTTTTTCAAGAAGACATTTTTTTTTTAATTTTAAGATAACAACATATTAGATTGAGTTGGTCAACTCGGATTAACATGTCAAATCCATGACCTGAGTTATGAGACTATGATAACCTGTAGAAAACAAATTATAAAACCTAATTTACAATCGATCCAATGTTAAATGATGGAATTAAGAAAAAAAATCAATTAAAAAACGAACCTAAAACACAAATTGAGTCAACTTGTCATGCTTGCGATTTGGATCATAACACCGAGATAATCCCAAAAAAATCAAAATAAATTACAAAGTTCAATTCCCTATCAGTCCAATTTTGAAGGTTGAGACTAAAAAATGAAATCAATAAAAAAAGAACATAAAAACCGACAAAATTAATTTGCCAAACTCATAACCTGGGTCATGAAACCGAGATAGTCATTTAGAAAAAAATACAAAAAATAACCTGATTTAACCTGGATGAACTTTTTAGATCCATGACTCTAATAATGAGACTGAGATAACCCCATAAAAAGTAAATTGAAACAAATTATGGAGCAATTTCCTATCAATTTTGTCAGACCTAATATTGAATGATGAAATTTGTAAAAACTTTAGTTAAAAAAAGACAAAAAAAATGAGTTAATTCAATATGAGTTAACCCGTTAACCACTATTCTTGAATCATGAGATCAAGACAATCTCATAATTAAATCATGAAACCTAATTCTCAATAAAAAAAAATATTAAATTTTTACCAAAGTAAAATTTAGTTCCTAGTAAAGGATGCATTTAAGATTATAGGGATGTATGTTTATTTGTGTTGTGACTTATTTGAGTATATGATGATGAATTATCGGTTTAAACCTCGAAAAATGTAAGGAAAGAATTATGGGAGAGAATGAGGGCCTTAGGGCCGATTATGTTGTTGTGCAAGGGAATGAAAGATTTTAATGAGTAATTCTGTGATTAAGTGTTTTTGTGTTCATTGTGAGAAATTAATGCATTATCATGGAAAAATGAGCTGTGAATGAGGTTTGACTTAAAATAATTGGTGATATTAGAATTGTATAATACATTGAAATGAGATATGTTATGGGTTATGATCAATTTAACAGGAGTAAAGGTGGGGATTAACCCTCCCTTGCTTTTTAATTTTTATACTTGCTTGTATAAAATGGTAATTAAATTGTATAATGTATTATTGTTAATGCAATGTGTATTCCTTCAAGGTAGAATATGGTATGTAATTTGTAATTAATTACATAAAAAAGAATTTATTATATGTTATGAGATTGTGATTTGACCGCAACGACATAAAAACCTTGTATGAATTACATTTGATTGCAATAGTGGAATCCCTATATTAGAATTATTAATCGATTCGTAGTGTCTGGTAATGGGCTATGTTATTGGTTGTCCAAACTACCATGCTACTGAACTTAACCTAGAAATTCAAGTTCATGCAAAAGTTATACATGGGTTGGTAATGATGAGTCTAATTTATTTATTTTTTTAATCAAAATCAATATGAAAAATATTCAATTCTCATAGTTATATTATGATCTAATGTAGAGAAATGATTTATCTATCAAGTCCCTTTCACATGCACTAGATTCCACGAGTAGATTTTCTATAGCACTATCTTATGATATAAAAATAAATATTGTAAATTATTGATATTAAATGAATTGGTATGCTATTTGTGAGTGGTGTTGATGTAGAACAAGGTCCAGGACAACTGGATATTGATTGTGGTATCAAATGGAGATATTGATGAAGATATGGAAAACTTGGTATAGTCCAAGAACAAGGGAAATATTAATTTGTTGGAATTTTGGTAGAATATATGTTAAATTATTGAAAAAGGGTGGTTGTATGAGATTTATATCCAAAAGGCTACGATTATCATATAAAGTGATTGATGAATAAATAAGCCAGCCATCCATTAGTAAAAATAACATACGAGAGAATTAAGACAGTTAAAAGATATATGAGACTTTCCTTAAAAAAAATTACTTTTATGTGTATGATCAACGGGCTAAAGTATTATCATACGGGAAAAGTATAGGGTATTACATGATTAATCAAGTGTGACTTGATTGTAAATAAATTTTAGAAATTAGCGATTGTAATGTAATTAATATGAAGGATTACAATTCTAGACCTAGAAAAAATCAAGTAGAGACTTGATTGAATAAATTCTTAAAATTATCCTAAAATAATATATGTGATATTATTTAAGGGGCAAATTGATATTTTGTTATTTATAAGGTTTTTTAGGTTTCCATACAAATAAAATGCTTTTCCTTTTATTTAAGGATATTAGAAGCAGTACAATATAGAAACATCTAAACACAAAAGAAAAGAGATCACTTAAATCTATAGCAATCTCTCTTTCCACAAAGAATTTAAGAGATTTTTTACTAGTGGTTCATGTGGTTACTGTAAGAGGTCGGACACTTCAACAACTTGTGGTTTGTGACAACCCAGCCTTGAAGCAATTATTTAAAGAATTATGAAATCCAATTTCCAATCAACCCATGTTTGAAGAATGAAATTGAATAAAAATAACCTAAGTCAATTTGGATCAACCCGCCAAATTAATGACATAAGTCATGAGACTACGATAACCATATAGAAAGTAAATAAAAAAATGATCAAAGTCAACCTACCAAACCTGTGACCTAGATCATGAGGTTGAAATAACCTTATAGAAAATAAATTATGAAACACAACTCAGTATTGAAAAATAAAATTAAAAAAAATCAATTAAAAAAAATAAAAAAATTTATCAGAATTAACTCGAGTTAATATGCTAAACTCATAATTTAAATTATACAATTAGATTAATTTTATAAAAAATAAATCAAAACAAATTATAAAATTATATTCTTTATCAACTAAATATTAAAATGATTAAAAAAAAACTTTGTGAGGTGAGGTGAGCACCCACCCTTCCAGCGTTTTGTCAATAAAATTGTCGTTTCTTAGCAAGACGCTCTAGAATAAAACGTGAAACTATTGAATTAGGATAACCATCAACCACAGTCATGGCAGTGTGCTGGCTAATAGCAACGGATGTGGTGACCACTGACCAGTCTGCGTAGCATGTTTCATGTTGTATAGTAAACTAGATATATAACTAGTGGTACGCTGTGTATAATGTCAGAATTTTTTTCAATACAAAAAAATATTTAGATATTATTTATATTTTTTAGTGGAAAAAAAACATGTTGAGGTTAATTTGAAGTGACTTGATTGTTTTTGCTGGTCTAAAAACAATTCAGATAACCTGTAAAAATATAATTAATTTAACTCAAATTTTTTTCAAGATAATATGTTTTTTTAATATTAAGATAACAACATATTAGATTGACTTGAGTCAACTCGGGTTAACATGTCAAATTCATGACCTGAGTCATGAGACTATGATAACCTCTAAAAAACAAATTATAAAACCTAATTTACAATCGATCCAATGTTAAAGGATGAAATTAAAAAAAAAAATTAATTCAATTTGCCAAACTCATGACCTGGGTCATGAAACTAAGATAACCATATAGAAAAATACAAAAAATGACATGATTTAACCTGAATTAACTTTTCAAATCCACGACTCTAATCATGAGACTGAGATAACCCCATAAAAAGCAAATAAAAACAAATTATGAAGTTCAATTCCCAATCAATTTTGTCAGACTCATTGAATGATGGAATTTGTAAAAAATTTAGTTAAAAAATGTGCTAATTCAATATGGGTTAACCCATTAAGCACTATTCTTGGATCATGAGATTAAGATAACCTCATAAATCATGAAACCTAATTCTCAATCAAACACAAAATTAAATGATGAAATTAGAAAAAAAATCAATTAAAAAAATTAGTCAACTAGATTAACCTACTAAACCTGTAACTCAGGTCGTTAGACAGGGACAAACCAATAAAGAGAAAATCCATTGTTGAAGAACATGATACTGAGATAACCTCTTAAAAATAAAATAAAATAAAAAACAAGATTTAACCGAAGTTAAAATACCAAAACCCGCGATCCTAATTATGAGATCAGGATATTCCTATAGAAAACAAATCAAAACAGATTATGAAGTTCAATTCCCAATAGACCTAATATTAAATGATAAAATTAAAAAAAACATAAAAACAACCCGAGTTAACTCGTGTTAATGTATTAAGTACTATTCTCGTATCATGAGATTGAAATAACTTAATAGAAAGTAAATAAAAAAAATCATGAAACCTATTTTTCAATTAACTCGATACTACAAAATAAAATTGGAAAAAAAAGTTAAATAAGGAAATAAAAAACTCTAACCAATCGAGTTAACTTGCCATACCTGCTATCCGTGCTATGAGAATGAAATAATCTAATAAAAAATAAATCTAAAATGAATTTATAAAATTAATAAAAAAACATTAATCCAAAAAAATTCAAAGAAAAAAAAAACAAAGGCAAATGTTTTTATTTTCAAAGGCCACACACTAAAACGTACGTGTGGGAAAATTACTACTATTCATTGCTCACAGTAATTTCCGACGTGTTTCAGCGTAATGTTAATTAATTAACAACACTCCAGGTAAGAGACAAGAGGGGCAACTGGTAGTAGAAAAGCTCTGCAATGAACTTTTAGGTAGATTTTTAAATATTTTGTTAATGAAAATCTTAGGTGTTCGTATCACATAACTGCAAGCAAAATCTTCAAAACTTAAAAGAAACGGACAGGAAGGGAAATAACATCAAGCTTCTTCGTTGCAGCTCGAAAGGCATTTACCACGTGCAAGTTTTTGAATGCATGAGAGCACATGGAAGAAGAGGAAGTTGTAAACAGACAAACCAAGGACGGACCACCACTATAATGCAATTAATGACTTTGTTTTTCATTTTGTTTGTTCTTTCCGGAATATCAATCAACAAATCTTGACGTTACTATATATATATATATATATATATATATATATATATATATATATATATATATATTCTTTGCTAGTTGCTTTTTCAACACATAGACAATGGAAAAACCAAAGTAGTGACATTTGCATAAAAACCTACAAATTATTGATAGGAGCTGAAAGACCATTCATTCTTCAAAAGTTAACGTTGAAACTACAACAAAGAAAGCTAGTACCTAATCTACGTTTGATCACCAAAGTATTCATTATAGGTATCAATTAGGTTTATTACAAGATCTAAAACTATTCGAGAGAGATTAATTTGAGGTCTTCCTATCCCTATTCCTATTCAGAATATATATGACCGTTCTGACAATTAAAAACAAATCATAAAATTAAATTATTTACCAATTAAATATTAAATAATTAAAAATAAAAAAAATAGCTTTGTGAGGTGAGGTGAGGTGAGCACCCACCCTTTCAGCATTTTGTTAATAAAATTGTCGTTTCTTAGCAAGACGCTCTAGAATAAAACGTGAAAGTATTGAATTATAGAGGATAGCCATCAACCACAGCCACGGGAGTATAACGGCTAATAGCGACAGATGTGGTGTCCACTAACCAGTCTGCGTAGTATGTTTAACGTTCTATATATAGTAAACTAGATAGATAACATGTGGTACGCTGTGTATCATGTCAGATTTTATATATATATATATATATATATATATATATATATATATATATATTTTAGATATTGTTAATATTTTTTAATGAAAAAAACATGTTGGGGTTAATTTGAAGTGACTCGATTGATTTTGAGGGTCTAAAAGTAACTCGGATAACCTGTAAAAACTTAATTTAACTCAATTTTTTTTCAAGATAATATTTTTTTTTTAATATTAAAATAACAATATATTAGATTGACTTAGATCAATTTGAGTTAATATGTCAAATCCATGACTTAAGTTATGAGATTATGATAACCCGTAGAAAACAAATTATAAAACCTAAGTTATAATCGACTCAACATTAAAGGATACAATTGAGAAAAAAATCAATTAAAAAAAAGATGTAAAAAAACAAACTGAATCAACCTTTCAAACAAATTATAAAACCTAATTTATAATCGACTCAACATTGAAGGATGCAATTGAGAAAAAAATTAATTAAAAAAAAAAATGTAAAAAAACGAACCGAATTAACCTTTCAAACTCGCGAATTAGATCATAAAACCAAGATAACCCTATAAAAATACTAAAACAAATTACAAAGTTTAATTTCCAATTAATCCAATTTCACGTTATATATTAAACTAGATATATAACTTTGGTGTTCGTATAAATCATGAAACAAGGATCATATAGTAGGAAAGCTCTGCAATGATCTTTTAGGTAGGTTTCCAAGACAATCCACCCTTGGGAGATTTTTTAAATATTTTGTTAATGAAAATCTTTGGTGTTCGTATCACATAACTGCAAGCAAAATCTTCAAAACTTAAAAGAAACGAACAGGAAGGGAAATAACATCAAGCTTCTTCAATGCAACTCAAAAGACATTTACCGTGTTTTAAGTTAATTCGAGAGAGATTAATTGGATTGATTCTTATATTTAAGTTAATATCAACGGTAAATCTATCCGACTAGACCTTTGTGTATTATCTGAGACATGTCATAAGTTACATGAGAAATTTTGCTTTTATTATAGTTGGACTGAAAACTAGACATTGTAATCCTTCCATCCATATATGTTGCACCCACTAATTTATCCAGACTAGATAGAACAACGTGTTTGAAGTCAGGTCATAAGTTAATGTATGGTTTTTGTTTTTTATTTCCTTATGATTTGTAGACTTTTTATTTAACAAGGATTTATCTTCTACAAGGAAAGCATAGGTGACAACAATTTTCTCATTGACAAGGTTTCCTTATCATTCAAGGACACTAGAGACAATTTTGGGCTCATTTTTCTAATGTACAATTTGACGCTAATAAGCATAACTTTTAATTTGATCATCGGATTGGACTGGAATTTTACTAGAAGTTTTCAAAGGTCTTTGTTTTATATTGGGTTAAAATTTCAAGTCAATTAGACATTTAGAAGGCCTTGCAATGAGGTCTAGAAGCTACTATACGAGAATTATATTAGTTTCCTAAATGATTTAGGATTCTTTTTTCCTATTTTATTTAGAATTCTTTTATTATTATTTTCAGCATTGTTTAGCATGTTCTTACCTATTTAAAAAAAATATTATTTAACTTATTTTGAGGTTTTAAAATTAACAAGATATGGATTAATTATTCAAAAATAAAACTTGTGTGTGAGAGTATGCTTTTACTATTGGTTCCTCATGGAACTACTCCAACTTATCAAAGAATTAATCAAGCTTCATGCATCTTTCATATTTATCGTTCCCATTTTTTAATAGGTGTTAGCTAGAGGTTTGGTTTTAATAATTTTGGTATTTTGGTATATTTTATCATTATGTCAAATTCAATTACAAGCTTGAATTTAGCTTTCTTAGAAAATATCAACTTGATTGTTGGTTTTTGAATCTTTATACCCATAGGTTTCACATTAGTTGGTATCAAATCAAGGTTCTAAAATCATGTTATATCCATTTACTTTTTAGTTTCTGTATTATTTCATCGTTGTCGTCATATGAAAACCTAATTGCGACAAAGTTGAAAAAAATATAGATTATTTGTGATGTAGTTGTTTACAGTTTAAAAAATAAAAAGAAAAACAAGATCAAAATCACAAAATCAGGTTAATATGTTTTCCAAAAGCGAGCCAACATCAAAACAAGGTGACGATTCAATGCCAAATCATTTTGATGAGAGGGGGAATGAGGTGAATCAACGAGCATCATCAAAGGATCTATTAGAGATATCAATTAGGCCTATTACAAGGTCTAAAACTTAAAGGATCTAAGAGAAATTAATTGGGTTGATTCTGGATATTTGGGTTAAGAAATTGTAATTATGTTTGACTAGATCTTTGTACACTGTTTGAGACATATCTGAAGCTACAAAAGAAATTTTGTTTCGATTCTAGTTGGGATGAAAACTAAACATTGCAAACTTTCCATCCATAAATGGTAGATCCAATAATTATTCTAGAAGAGATAGAATAAAGTGTTTAAAGTCATACCAAAAGTTATTACATGGGTTTAGCAATTTGATCCCTTATAGTTTATGGACTTCTTATTTAGTAAAGATTTTATTTCTACAAGGAAAGCATAGGTGACAACAATTATGATTATTCTAGCAAGGATTTCCATGACAATAACTTAGGTTTCTATTTATTTTATGGATTTCATCATTGGCAATGTTTCCTTATCATTCAAAGACACTAGAGGCAGCTTGAGGCTTATTTTTCCTAATGCACAAGTTTATGCTAATATGTATAACTTTCAATCCGACCATTATATCTGGCTAAAATTTTATCAAAGCTTTACAAAGATCTTGTTTTATATTGAATTATAATTTCAGGTCAATCATAAATCAAAAAAGCCTTGCAATAAGGTCCACAAGTAACTCTATGAGAATTCTATTAGTTTCCTAGTTGATTTATTATTCCTTTTCTATTTTATTTAGAACTCTTCATTATTTTTCCAATAGTTTTTAGGATGTTCTTACCTATTATAAATAGATTAATTTAGCTTGTGTTTAGATTTTAAATTTGGTCAGAGATAGATAGATTATTTAGAAATAAAACTTATATGTGGGAGTTTGCTCTTACTCTTGGTTCCTCATGAAACTACTTTGACTTGTCAAAGAATTAACCAAGTTTCGTGGCATAAACTGATGCAACCATATTATTTGATAGTTTCACCCACATTTAACTAGTGTTTTGCCTATGTTTTATATATAAAATTCCTTGATATTCTTTGTTTTATGTTTTGAAGGCACTTTTGGATGAAAGATGCAAAAAGGAGTAAATTGGAGATAATTGACAGATTTGACCTTCAGTCGATGTTTTGTGCAGAGCGTGAGATCTAGAGGTTGAAATGAAGTGATTCCAGTGGCATTAAAAAGCTAACATCCATACCTTTCTGGAAATCTAAGGCAAGAAAATAAAATGAAGAAGAGCATGGAAATCGCAGCCTTCAAAGTCAAATCTCGCAATCTGTCAGTGTGGACCTTCGGCCATTCCAACTTGAATATCTAGAGCTACAGAAGTCCAATTGATTCAAACTCAATTGTTTTGGATTCATGACTCAAATTTCTATAAACGCTCCAAATTGCAGCCAAACATGATGTTATATGAGGGAGATATAATTTTTCAAAGATGACATCTGAATTCTGCTAGCAAACAGGTTTCGTGAAGAAACGAGTCCAAATTACATTCCGAAGCATCTAAACCGATATCCAAGTTTTTATTTCAGCAATTTAGCTCCTCTAAGTCAAAGCTTGAAGATTTCATGCAAGGCTATTTCTCCTTTTTTAGGAAAATAGTTATTGAAGTACTTAAATGTAAACAGTCTACTTAATGGAGGACTATTTTGTAAAATAGAGACCTAGGGTTTCCTAAGATATAAAAAGAATGAGAGAAGAGAAGGGGGGCAGCCAGCCAAGAAGAGAAAAACGCCCCCTTCCTCTAAGAAACCCTAAATTATGCATTCTTCCTTCTTTTTGATTAGTTGTTCAACAAACATGCAAGGCTAAACACTTTTTCTTGGTTGCAAGGAC
>Ga0325404_1000270_pt1 | contig 51565 bp, 32 predicted proteins | sample PopdelMetagenome_18_FD_205664 | JGI IMG/M metagenome (GOLD analysis project Ga0325404, IMG submission 205664) | Populus deltoides microbial communities from Bellville, Georgia, United States - Xylem-Control-R1 | ecosystem: Host-associated > Plants > Phyllosphere > Stem > Wood/Secondary xylem...
CATCCAATCTAGCCTTGATGTTGTCCTTTGTCTTCCCCTTCACATCCATGACGGTGTTGAAAATGTTCTCAAACATGTTCTTTTCAATGTGCATGACGTCAAGGTTATGGCGGAGAAGATTGGTCTTTCAATAAGGAAGCTCTCAAAAGATACTTTGCTTTACCCAATTATAGGTCAAACCAAAACCAGAAAACTTCTGCTTACCTGATTGGAGACCAAACATAATGTCATCGTATTCTGACACAACATCAAACAATTCTTCACCGGAAAGACGCGGGGGTGCAACATCCTTTTCAACTCTGCCAACAAAGAAATCATTTTTATTCTTTCTATACCTGTGATTTGGTGGCAACAAATAACAATGACAGTAAAAAAAAGAAGCTTTAACCCCGTTTGTTAGCGTGAATGCCTTGTTGTTCTCCATATAGTATGGACATGCTAGCTTTTCATGCGTGCTCAACCAGAAACCATTCCATAAGCTGGGAAATCATTGATAGTCCACATCAAAGCCGCTCTCTTAACAAAATTCTGTTTCCTTGAGATGTCATAAGTCAAAGCTCTAGAGGACCACAACTGCGTCAACTTATCAATCAACGGACGAAGACAAACATCTATATTCCACCCCGGATTGCTCGGACCTGGTATGATCATAGATAAAAACATGAACTCTTGCCTCATACACATCCCCGGTGGCAAGTTATAAACTGTCAGTATGATCGACCAACAAGAATAAAGAGCAGCAAATGACCCAAATGGGTTGAATCCGTCTGTACACAACCTAAGATGCACGTTCCTTAATTTAACTGAAAAGTGAGGATGCACACTGTTAAAGTGTTTCCAGGCTTCACCGTCAGAAGGATGAACCATCACTTCATCAACCGCATGGTGTGATTGGTGTCATGTCATGTGCTCAACAGTCCTTGGTGACATGAATAACCTCTGCAGTCTAGGTATGATTGGGAAATATTTAAGTTTTTTATATGCCACGAGAGTCTTCCCTCTACCAGTTCTGGGTTTGTAATGGGAATGCCCGCATGTTATGCACTCGGTCATCTCAGCATTTTCAAGGTAGTATAACATGCAAAAGTTAGGGCATATATCAATTTTCTGGTATCCTAAACCAAGGGGTTTCATCATGGGCTTAGCAGCATAGAAGTTCTCTTTTAGCCTGTTCCCTTCAGGTAAAATGCTTCTCGCTCATTCAATAATCTTGTTATAACCGGCCTCACTCAACCCGTGATCTGACTTGATGGTGAACACCTGTGCTATGGTTGATAATTTACTGTGGTTCGTGCAGCCATCCCATAATGGTTCATTAGAATCTTTCAACAGATCAAAAAACCTTGCTGCATCTGCATTAGGTTCTTCTTCTACGATTGGACATCCCTAACATTACCTTCACTCATTCTCATTGCATCCATAACCATATTCCTGTAAGGATTATTGTTCTCATTTCCAACTTTATGCATGTTGCTAGCACTAGAAGTTGACCCAACCACCTGTTCTTCCATGCTCTCATCAGGAACAAATAGTTCTCCGTGTGCATACCAACACAGGTAATCCTCCATGAACCTTTTGGTTAGAAGATGCATCGTTACAACATCTTGATGCAGAAACTTTAAATTTTTATACTTCCTGCATGGACACCTAATATCGCCATTAGTAAAATTCCTCGGAATAGATGTTGCAAAATTAATAAAATCCTGGACACCGTTACAATAATCCATCCTCCGCAATCCTTGGAGTGAGTCCCGATACATCCATGAACGATCATCCATGACTTCTATTGAACCTCTATAAAGCATAACAAAAATATTGGTTTTCCCCAACATTATCCAACAAACTAAAACAATACTTATGTTAAATATTCATTATCAATTATCAACTATCAATTATCAACGTTCATACATACAAATTTATACATATATAAATTTACTGAAATCACAACTTCAAAATAGAATTGATAATAATTAAAAAAGACCCGTTAAATAAGCTATTAATTATTTATTTCATCACAACACATTTAATCCGGTGTAATTCAAACAAAATTTCAACAATTTACAAACAAATATAATTTGACAAAATCTAAAACAAACTATAACAACTACAAAATTATACATTCATACTACAAGTTTCTTTGATGAATAACAATCAAACAAGTACATACGTTAACAAAATACATATACCGAAAAAATAATAAAATTCACATTTAAATGTTAAAACTAAAAAGGATAGATTTACTTACAAAAAATGATAAAATCCACAAGAAACGGATATTGTGACCATGTACAAAGTATAAGAAACTTGAGTGCTTGTGTTGAGAATAGTGGAGAGTTGAGATGGGTGGTTGGCTGCAGTTTGAGAGGGGAGAGGTGAGATGGGGAAGAAGAAGAAGGAGAAACAGAGGAAGAGAGTGTCGGCAGAGAGGGTGTGTATATAATGGCTTTTACCAATGGAATCACTGACGGAATCTATCTGTCGGTATTTCCATTGGTGATTTCGTCGGTGACATTACCACGTCACTGTACGGCTATCTCAGTTTGAATCTCTCAGTCAGTCCGTCGGTAAAATCGTCTGAAAAAACTCCACGTTACCACACCATTGCATCTTTCCAAACAAACTTTATAGGCCGTCGGCGATCCGGTCGGTATATACCGACAATATCACCGATAGATTTATGTTGTCGATATATACCGACAGATTTTGAGATGGAATTATTTCTGTCAGTAATAATTACCGATGAAAAAATTTTGTCGGTAATTCCGTTGGTTTTCGCTGGTTTTCTGGTAGTGTGTTAAGTCTATATATGTGTGTGTGTGGATCAATAACAATTCATGTCTTGAAAAAACTTAAAATTTTCTTTGGCATTAAATTAATTTTTTTTGTATTTTTGGATTGTTTTATTGTGTTGATATAAAAATGTTTTTTTAAAAATTTTATTTTGATATATTTCTAAACAAAATATACTTTAAAAAAATCTCTACTACAATTTCAAACATACTCTAGGTCTATAATGAATGGCAAGTGGCTTGACACTTGGCTACTTGGCGGGCGGTACTTCATTTTTCTTTATTGTTTTATTAATTAAAACTTTGATATTTCATCTATTTATCAATCCATTTATTTTGGTTCATAAAAATCATTTTCATGATATTTTTCACTCTTCATACTTAAGTTTATGGTAAAAGATATATAGATAATACATTAATTAATTACTTTTAATAATTATAAATAAAAAGAAAATTTTGAAAGCAAATTCACTTGAAAAAGCCTGAAAAATACGAGGAATACGCAGTTCATTGATAGAAAATTAAAACGTCAGATTCATTTGTTAAAATATTCAGTTAATAAAAAAATGGGTGAAAAAACTACAAAGCAGATTTTGGCTAGTGGATTAAAAACTCAAACGACACATGTTTCAATCTTGTAAACGACGCCTTTGGTTTTCAGGTTTTTTTTTTTTTTTTTTTTTTGGGCCAATGAAATTAGCAAGGAGGGAGCCTTATCTGATGAGTCCCTTCCCTTACTTCCCTACCTTTCCCTTCCTTGTTCTTTTACCAAAAAAAAATAAATATTTGAAAATTGAAACGCACTTTCGCAAGAACTCTTCCATCGCATCCTCCTCGATAGCAATCTCTTCAGAATGGCAACCGTTGTGAATTCAACACCACTTTGCCCCTCTGTTTCTCTAAAACGTCCAGGCAACTCTCTCTCTCTCTCTCTCTCTCTCTCCCTCTCCTCCTCTCTCTTTCAAATAAACGCTGACAGTATTTGGGTTTCTATCATGCTAAGCAGCATTTATTGGGAATTCGGTTGCTGGGAAGTTCCTTCGGGCGAAGCCAGCGTTCCATACCTGTAGATTTCCATCCTTGGAGGTCAAGGTGAGTGTGCTTATCATAATTATGCTTTCTTTTAAAGATTCCTGTGTTTTATTTTTCTAATTTTTCATCGAGTGCTCTGTAGGGTAATTGCTATGTTAGAGCCTTGAAAGAGTTGTTATTGATCAAACTTCATACATCAAAGTAATAATCCCAAGTCTGATATAACTTAGCGAGTGTAGTTGGACTTAAATCATCATTTTTGCTTTTGCAATACTTTAACTTGCTGTCAGAACCGCGACAAGTGCTTGTTGGCTCTTAATGTATATTAATGGAGAAACATGAGAAACCTTTTTTGGACAAAGGCCTTTCGGGGAACTATATTGCCATGTTTTTCTGCCAAGCATAAAGATTGAAACCATTTATTTTCTTATGGATTGGTTCAAACTCACAAGATAACAGGAGGTCATTTTTTCACTGGTTTCATTCAACCCATTTCAAAGTGAGAGTTTGGTCAATAGTATATTTTGGCATATCATGTCTCTCTCTCTTTATGAATGGAACTTTCCATTCATCTCAATTATAATTGATCAACAAGAATTGCTTGTCTGTTTTTATTTTATGTGTTCCCAAGTGTTCATTTTAGGCTTATCTTGTTGTGCGTATTGCTCTTCAACTTCACCTAGGAGTGCAATGCCTTTAATTTATCATAAAAAGCATCACCTTTTCAATCCACTTTGTACTGCATAATTTATAGGTCGAGCATTAGGGATGGGGTTTTCTTCTTCGCTATACCTCAGTCTGACATGTTCGAGGATTTATCATTGCCTTCCTAAATCTTCATATGGGCTCTTATCAAATCTTGCTGTTGCCAAGTTTGATTAGTCTTGACAGATCTTTAATCAAACGATCCTTAATGGGTATGTAAAAGTAAAACTAACAATGGGGGGAATGTGGGATGCTTTTACTGTAACATTGCAATCCCTGTAAAGAAAAGAAATGACCACTTGTTCAATTTAAGTTAAAAAGTTTTTTGCATACTTGAAAAAAGAAGGAAGAGAGGCTTCAACCTGACCTTTTGAGGAGACGGGGGACATGGCTGCCAACAAGTGGGCTTATAAAGATTCAAATTCCTGAAAGAATATGCAAAACTAAAAAGATTCAAACACTCGAAACTTAAAATACTAACACCAAACTGATATGGAGTTAAATGACTAACACTATGTTGAAATATACTTAGATTTTAGACATTTGTTGTAATATTTCCATGGCCAGCTGCCAATGTTAAATGCCTATGGTTCACATAATACTTTTCATGGTGACAATGTGTGAAGCTTGATTGTCTTCTCCTACTCTTTTCCGGAAAGTCACTTCAGATTTGTTTGACAGGCTACAGATGGTAGTAACAAAAGCTCCAAAGGCACCAAATCAAACAGCATAGTCTGTGCTGATTGTGATGGAAATGGTTAGTTGTAATTTACTCCCTATAACTACTTTGTGTTTTCTTTTTTCATTTCTCCTTTATTGGATTCTTATATTTTCAGTGTCGTGTCTTCTTGTCAGTTTGACAGCTAGGCTGCAAGTTTCTTGCAATTGTGCTTGCTGTATGTGGCCCTGTAGAAGTAGAGCTTCAATCTATGCATGCTTGTCTTATGATTGGCTGTTCTTAGAATTTCATTCTGTTTTAGCATCGCTTTCCTTTCCATTCCTGGTATGCATGCTGGTGCTGATTTCCATACAAATTGGATGGAGCTTTCTTGGTCTTGATGTCTGCAATAAACCATTACTGATTGTTTAATGTGATTACGGATGTAAATTATCTATTGGATTTCCTGCTGGCATAATTAATCCTTCACAAAGTTTTTGGTCAATGAAATTACAAACAGAACTTTCCCATTGATCCAGACGGTTTTGTACATTGGGATCTTGTCTTCCCTTTGATACCCTGCATGAGTTTTCTGCGAAGTGTCATCTTCATTAACTTGAGTCAAAAGCTTGTAATCGCTTGTTAATACTATCCTAAGAAAGTTTTAGCTCGTGTAACTTTATACCTTTCTATCACATTACCAGGTGCAAAATCGTGTACTCAATGCAAAGGTTCGGGAGTTAATTCTACGGACCACTTCAATGGACAGTTTAAAGCTGGTGGATTATGTTGGCTCTGCAGGTAAAGGAAGCAAGTTGTCCTCTCACAATTATCTGCTAGCTACATAGTGATAAACCAGTAGTACTACTAACAGTAATTGCTCTATCATTCCGTCAAGCTTGACCACATTAATGTGGTTCTTTCAAAATATCTACCATTTTCAAAAACTGTTTAGGCTGTAGAGTTCAAAACATTTGCTTTCACTGAGAAAGAACCTTGAGGTATTCACTTGCTGGGTTCATAAACACCTGCCTTTTTCGCTTGCTAAACTAAATATAGGTGCCGATAATTGGATTAGATAAGGAAATGTATCATCTCATGCACCCTTCTCCCTGGGTGGATATGATCCAATCTGTATTTAACAAGATTTAAAACATTGTAGTCTTAGCTAGCTATTTGTCAAATTTCTGTTATGACCAATCCACAAACAGATGAGCTTGCTCCATGGCTCTTAGTAAGCTGATCTCTTAAACGTGTATTTCCTTGCAGAGGTAAAAGGGAGATTTTGTGTGGAAGTTGTAACGGAGCTGGCTTTATCGGTGGATTCATGAGCACATTTGATGAATAAAGTCTTGTGGGAATTGGATGTTGAATTATGCTGTGTCATTTCCTTGATTTGTTTGGGTTTATCCTGCACTCCTTAAAGTTTTGACTGAGTCTGTGTTTCGTTTTAACCGAATTCATGTATTTATTCCACGTTTATAACTTGGCCCTCTGTCCATGATGACTGTCACGAAATATTTGTTTTCCTTCTCTTTTTATTTTCTAGTCCTAAAAACTAACATGTAACCAAATTCTTTTTCTTATTTATGACTTTTTATTCGCCACATACCATAAAAAAACAAAATTGAAGAAATAAAAACTATATTGAATTTTTTTTCTTCAAATTTTCAAATTATTTTCATATTTACTATGCTATAATGAATGCATCTATATAAGTTATCATTTGGGTCATTTTTGTTGACTACTGTGCAACCTAGATCATTACAATTACGAAGAAAACTATTTTCTAAAAGAGGTGACGATTTCATTGCATTATGTTTCTCTTCACAGTTCATGTGAATTATATTGGGGTTATTTTTTTGGTTCGCGAATTATATTTTTAATTGTATCCTTGCATGTACTGATTGTGATGTTTTAAGTTTATGGTATGATCTATTTGCATATTCTTGAGAGTAAAATATTTTGAGTATAATTTTATTAGGGATAAGATTTTATGTTTGTCCACATATTATTCGATGACTCTTTTGTCTTTCTAATTTTAGCATTTTATGTTTTGATTAAAAAATTTATTTTGTTTATGTTTCGATTCTTGAGTTTGAGAGGAAAAAAAAATCTCTAAAAAATAAAAGAAAAGAGTGAAAGTTGATGGTTGACTATATTTTGACAATAAAAAAAATCTATCTTGATGTTAATGAATTTTATAATTTGTTAACTTCAGCTTTTTTTTTTTAATTGATTTTGTTTTTTCAATCTTATCTTTCATTATTAGATTGATTGAGAATTAAGTTTTGTGATTTATTTTAGTTTTTTTCTATGAAGTTATTTCTATTTCATGAATCGGGTCACGAGTTTAGCTGGTTAATTGGAGTTGAATTGAGTTGTTTTTTTTGTGTTTTTTTTTTTTAATTTATTTTTTAATTTCAATTACATCCTTCACTATTATATTTATTAAAGATTGAGCTTTATAACTTGTTTTTTCTATTGGGTTATCTCAATTTCATGACCTGAGTCGCGGGTTTGACAAGTTAACTCGAGTTGATTTGATTTATTTTTTTGTCCTTTTTTAAATTGATTTTGTTTTTAATTTTACCCTTCAACATTGAGTTTATTGTAAATTGAACTTTATAATTTGTTTTGATTTTTTTTTTATGAGGTTCTTGTGGTCATATGACCCGTATGTGGATTGACAGGTTAACATATGTTATCTCGAATCAATTCAATATGTTACCATCTCAATATTTATAAAATAAAATATCATCTTGAATATTGTTTTGAGTCAAACTATGTTTTTACCAGCCACCTATGTTATCTTTGAACCTGTTATGTTAACCGGGTCACATCGGATCAATTCCCACATGATTTAAATTTGATAGGTTATCTAAGTTGACTTGAGTAATTTTTTTTAATTGATTTTATTTTTCAAGTTCATCTTTCAACATTAAGTTTATTAGAAATTAAGTTTTATAATTTATTTTGATTTTTTTATTATGAAGTTGTCATGGTTTCATGGACCTGTATGTGGATTGATATGTTAATTTGAGTTATCTCAAATTGATCAGATATGTTACCGTCTTAATATTTATAAAAAAATCATTTTAAATATTTATTTAAGTTAAATTATGTTTTTACTAATCATTTTTGTTGTTTTTGAACCTATTAAATTGACCAGATCACATTGAATCAATTTTCATAAAATTTAAATTTTATTTTTCTATTAAAAAATAATAACAAAATCTAGATATTTTTCGTATTAAAAAAATAATCCAATCCCTAGCATATCACAGGTTAATGATTTAGTTGAATGCTATTTTGCTTCGGCACTGAATAGATAGAAGTCGATCGGAGTCATATAGGAGTATTGTGACCAGTGGGGGCGATTGTAGTTGATTGTAACACGTGGAAAGTTTTCAAAGCTAAATGGGGTACTGGTTTTTCCCATCTTCCTTAATTTTCTAATTACTATTTGAAAGGTATTATTAAAGAATGATAAATAAAAAAACTCCAACAGAATAAAAGTTTGAAAAAATATACTATACATTAGGGATACATATAATTATCAGTGTGATATAAATATTAAGGGAAAATTACCTTTAGCATTTTATAATTGATTTGAAATTGTATTTGCTTCCCGCCTTGAAAAATTATAGTTTGTAACTTGAATCAAAGAATTAGAGACACCAAATAATAGATCCTTTTTTTATATATATCTCTCTCTAATAAATAGTGAAGAGAATGTAATTTCTTCCAAATTGAATAACAAAATCACTATTAAATTTGATTTCTAGCACCGAATCATGTGATTATTTGTATTTGGTGGTGGAATCTCCCCACCCAATCACACACACATACAACATCTTCATTTCTTTTCCTTGCCAAAATACTTGACAAATTTATTTTCCTTAATATTTCTATCAACTTTTATGCTTCGCATTCAATTTTTCATATGGGTTTTTGCTGTTTTTTTCTTTATTTTTCCTCTCGTGGGCTAATTTCTGGCCAAAAGATTATATTTTTCTTCAAATTCTTAAAAGATTGATCTTTTTTAGGTTCTTTAATTTATGTTGTCAAGAAAAGTAGATTCTTGATTCCTTGTACATGATTCTTAGACTTATTTAAAAAGCTTAATATTTACATATACCCTATACTTCTTCTTCTTCACCTTGCTCAACATCTCTTGATTCCAATAAGAGATCATATCTTTCCAAGATATGTTTCCATGTCAAAGGAGATTTTCTAGATTTCAAATCCTAGACTTTAAGAAAAAAATGGGTTTTCACGAAATGTTTCTCTTTCAAAGAATGTATGGATCTCTTTAGAGAGAGAAGATAAAAATAAATAAATTATGAGCTTGAATTGTGTATGAGAAAAAGAGAGAGAGATACAAGGATAATTATATATATTTTTTTAATTTTAATAATGTGAAGTGTTAATGTGTAGATATGGATGGACGAAGTAGATTTAGATTTGGGATGGAGGTGAAGTATCTATTTTTTATTATTTTAATGCAATAAGACCTCTTTGGTTATTAAATGAAAAATAATGACAAACACGAAAAAAATTAGATAATTTTTGTTGATTTTATCTTGTTGCACCAGGTATAAGATGTAAACTATTATGCACACATAAAGTTTAGGTTGGAAATTATAATTATGCAAAACTCAATAAGTTCAATTCTGACTAAATTATAGGATGTCAAGGGTAATTTTCTCAAATATTAATTCATCATGTAGGTTAAAACTTAATTATTATCTATAAATGATATATCTTTGTGTCGTCACATATGTTTGACAATATTAAACATTGTAAAAGTTTAAATTGTTATAAAAAATATGAAAAAAAATTATTATTGTTGCATATGTGCGGCGTCTTGACGAACGTCCTCCTAGTAATTTCCAAGTGTATATGGTGTGGGGAAATGGATAGGATAAGGAATTCTTGTCCTTTATCAATGGAAATAGGGAATAAGAGTCGTTACCTAATATTTTTGTCACTAGGAACACTAACTGATTTCAGAGAATCGAGTACGGGGACTAATTGCGTAAAGAGAAGGTATTAACACTTCTAATACGCCTTACCTCAGGTAAGCTGCATTGTTTATTTATCTGATTAAACTAGTTCTCTGATTGTTGGGTTGTCTAAGGTTGAAGACAAATCCTTCTTAATAAGTAGATCTTTATATTATCAGGTAAAACTTTAACCGTTCTAATGTTAATAAAAAAGAACTAACTTTTTAATATCAAGAATATATCTTACGTATAAATTCATAATCTCAAACATTAAAAGAAAATAAAATATTTTTTTTTGGTATTTTTAAAATATAAGCCTAGTTCTCATGACTTTAATAAACTGGTTATTAAAACCCAAAATGTATACTAACACATTTTTTTTTAATTTTATTTTGTATGAAAATACGATATGGGATATTTTTTTATATTTTGAGAGACTTGGTCATATGCATGAAAACAAGATATTTTTTTTGTTTTTCCATATATATTTTTTGCAACGTTTCAGAGAAACCAAGTATTGTAATACCGGATTTGTATTTTTATAGTATAAAAATATAAACCAATATTAATCAAAATTTGTAGAAAAATACGAGAGAAAACCAAAATTTTTTTTGAAAGGATTTTGAATTTGTTTTGGAATTTTTGTTGTTGTTGTTGTTGTTGTTATATATAGGGATGGGCCCAACCCATCCTAGTGGGGCTGAAATCAGCCTAGAAGAAATTAGGTCGAGGTTGGCCTAAAACAACTGGACCAACATCGGTCTAAGACAGGGGTTGGGCCGATGTTGGCTCAAAAGAGTGTTGGCCCGATAAATATTTTTGTTTCTATGGGACTGGGCCGAACCCGGCCCGATCATTTTGGAGAAGACTCTCCATTGTTCACATGCTATATGAATAGTGAATAGTGAATTATAATTCATTCTCCACTGTTCACTAACAGAACAATAGAGAAGGAACAAGAAGAAGAGGGGAGGCTAACCTAGCGGTGGCATTGATGGTGGTGCTGGTGGTGACTAGATAAAATAACGACAACGGTGTTTCAAATGACAGAGAGAGAGATAGAGAGAGAAAGGTTACTATTTTTCTTCTATTCTCTTCTGTTCTCTTCTTTCTTTTATCTTTTATGCTTCCTTTTCTTTTCTTTCTTATTCCCCTCTGGTTCCTCAGTTTTTTTTTTTTTATATGTTTTGTTCTCTTTCTCCCCTTTTTTTCTCATCTTTTTTTTCACTCTTTGTTTTCCTTTCTTCCTTTCTGTTTTTTTTCATCTCCTTTCTTCATCTCTCATCTTCTCATCCCTCCCTTTTCTTTTTTCTTTCTGTTTTTTCGTCTCCTTTTCGTCTCCCTCTTATCATCTAGTAATAAAGGGTAGTGGGAGAGGGAGCTACCTTACCCTTGTCCAGTCATGGTTAAAGGGTAGGGTGGGTGGGTGGGTCTCTATGTAGCCATTCGTATGCTTGTCTTCTCTACCCCTTTCATCATGATGGTAGGCCATGAGGGGGTGTGGGTTGTGTTGGGATTTTTGGGCAAGTGAGAGGGAGAGATGCTACAAAGGAGGGGAAGGAAAACCTTTTTCCCTTGCCTTTGTGCGTCCAGGGGAAGACGATAACGAACAGTGCCATCAAAACGACATCGTTTGTAGCTCTTTTTTTTAATGAATAGTGGAAATGACGTCATTTTGAACAAAACACGCTGTTTTATTTATATAAAAAAAAAGGGCGCCAAAAAGTTTTGTTTCCAAATTAGTCCTCAATTTTCGAGTTGTTCAATCAAGCCCTCAATTGAGATTTTGATTTTAAAGATCAATTCAGTTGCATCGCTGCTAAATTTGAATATTCGCCCTGAAGTTGGTCGTCTTTTTCACTTTGGTCTTTGGTTTTGAATCTGTGCATTTTGACCCTTAATTGATCAACAAACTTCCAAATTCTTTAATTTAGCCCCTGATTCGATCAATTCAGTCCCTATATTGGCGCGCCTTTTCCAATTTGGTCCTTGGTTTTGGATTTCTTAAATCAAGTCTTTAATTGCCCATCAAACTTCAATATTTATGCAATTAAACTCCTTATTAAACCAAATTAACTCTTAAAAATTGTATTTCAACCCCAAAATTTAATTTCTTCTAATTAAGGTGTAAATTGACTTAAAAATTAATTTTTCTTGCAATCAAACCCTTCATAAACTCAATTAATCTCTCAATAAAATATAATTGAGTTCTTAAATATCTTAGTTGGGATTTTTCTTCCTCAAATTGAATTTTGTTTTATTAATAAGGCCTTTATTAGTAAAAAATATATTGTCAAATTTTAATCTTTGTATTTTTGAACTTTCTCAATTAATCTTTGTCTATTTTCTGGGCGCCCCTATATCTTTTTCTCACTGCTATATATTTTTTATATTTTAAGAGACTTGGTCATATGCATGAAAACAAGATATTTTTTTTGTTTTTCCATATATTTTTTTTGGCAACATTTCAGAGAAACCAAGTATTGTAATACCGGATTTGTATTTTTATAATATAAAAATATAAACCAATATTAATCAAAATTGGTAGAAAAATACGCGAGAAAACCAAAATTTTTTTTGAAAGGATTTTGAATTTGTTTTGTAATTGTTGTTGTTGTTATATATATATATATATATATATATAGGGATGGGCCCAGCCCATCCTAGTGGGGCCGAAATCAGCTTAGAAGAAATTGGATCGAGGTTGGCCTAAAACAACTAGGCCAACATCGGCCTAAGACAGGGGTTGGGCCGATGTCGACTCAAAAAAGTGTTGGCCCGATAAATATTTTTGTTTCTATGGGACTGAGCCGAACCTGGCCCGATCATTTTGGAGAAGACTCTCCACTGTTCACATGTTATATGAACAGTGAATAGTGAATTATAATTCATTCTCCACTGTTCACTAGCAGAACACTAGAGAAGGAACAAGAAGAAGAGGGGAGGCTAACCTAGCGGTTGCATTGATGGTGGTGCTGATGGTGACTAGACAAAATAACGACAACGGTGTTTCAAACGACAGAGAGAGAGATAGAGAGAGAAAGGTTACTGTTTTTCCTCTATTCTCTTCTGTTCTCTTCTTTCTTTTATCTTTTATGCTTCCTTTTCTTTTCTTTCTTATTCCCCTCTGGTTCCTCAGTTTTTTTTTTTTTTTTTTTATGTTTTGCTCTCTTTCTCCCCTGTTTTTCTCCACTCTTTTTTCACTCTTTGTTTTCCTTTCTGCCTTTCTTTTTTTTTCATCTCCTTTCTTCATCTCTCATCTTCTCATCCCCCTCTTTTATTTTTTCTTTCTGTTTTTTCGTCTCCTTTTCGTCTCCCTCTTATCGTCTAGTAATAAAGGGTAGTGGGAGAGGGAGCTACCCTACCCTTGTCCAGTCATGGTGAAAGGGTAGGGTGGGTGGGTGGGTCTCTATGTAGCCATTCGCATGCTTGTCTTCTCTGCCCCTTTTGTCATGGTGGTAGGCCATGCGAGGGTGTGGGTTGTGTTGGGATTTTTGGGCAAGTGAGAGGGAGAGATGCTACAAAGGAGGGGAAGGAAAATCTTTTTCCCCTGCCTTTGCGTGTCTAGGGGAAGATGATGACAAACAGTGCCATCAAAATGACATCGTTTGTAGCTCTTTTTTTAATGAATAGTGGAAATGACGTCATTTCGAACAAAACACGCTGTTTTATTTTAAAAGAAAAGGGCACCAAAAAGTTTTGTTCCCAAATCAGTCCTTAATTTTTGAGTTGTTCAATCAAGCCCTCAATTGAGATTTTGATTTTAAAGATCAATTCAGTTGCATTGCTGCTAAATTCGAATGTTCGCCTTGAAGTTGGTCGTCTTTTTCACTTTGGTCTTTGGTTTTGAATCTGTGCATTTTGACCCTTAATTGATCAACAAACTTTCAAATTCTTTAATTTAGCCCCTGATTTGATCAATTCAGTCCCTATATTGGCGCGCCTTTTCCAATTTGGTCCTTGGTTTTGGATTTCTTAAATCAAGTCTTTAATTGCCCATCAAACTTCAATATTTATGCAATTAAACCCCTTATTAGACCAAATTAACTCTTAAAAATTGTATTTCGACCCTAAAATTTAATTTCTTTCAATTAAAGCCTAAATTGACTTAAAAATCAATTTTTCTTGCAATCAAACCATTCATAAACTCAATTAATCTCTCAATAAAATATAATTGAGTTCTTAAATATCTGATTTGGGATTTTTCTTCCTCAAATTGAATTTTGTTTTGTCAATAAGTCCTTTATTAGTAAAAAATATATTGTCAAATTTTAATCTTTGTATTTTTGAACTTTCTCAACTAATCTTTATCTATTTTCTAGGGGCCCTTATATCTTCTTTTCACTGCTATATATTTTTTGGTTTTTTTTTTACAATTGTTTTTTATTCTTTTGTGGGGACCCAAAAATGGGTAACAACAATTATATTATTTTGTTTTTAAGTTGAAAGCCATTCCATCAATAAATTCTCAAAAATATAAAAAACATTAAACAATTTCAAGGGAATGGAAGATTTGAAGAATAAATCCTTTTCCACGAAAATATAAAGGAGAGTTTACAAAATATAAATTAAAAATAGACCACCTATCAAAGTATTTTAAATGATCCATGTTCAATTAGCAATTTCAACAAGTAAAAAAGTTTTTCTTTTGGGAGTGAAATATTCATTCTTAGTTTTTTCCTAGATGACTTCATTGAGATTAGAGAAAGTAGTAGACACCTTCATTTTTAGGTATGAATAAATCTACTTCAAATTCTGCAATATGCTTGCACTGATTAGAATACGCGGCCTTTGAAATCTAGCAAATAATGGACCAATAGCAAAAGCTAAAATGATGGTAATAAAGTGGGATTGATGATCAATTCTTTATAGAAATCTAATATTGAGAAAACTACATAGACAATACTACTCTACATGGTGGATTCGATTTAGCTCTAACATTCGAGAGGGTCATATACTTATGTGATTTGTACGTCATCTCGTTATAAATAAGCTCACACAATGATGATAGTCATGCTAGACATGTTTGTGCTCAATATGTGGTTGGGCATGCTATGATAATTAATTTGAATACAATACAACTATTGAAATGGTATCATGGGCTGATTGTGCTTTGTTATTTGTGTTACATCCTCCAGCAAGTTGGTGAGTTTTATAGGTATAAAATCCATATAAAACACCAAGTAAAAAGAGAACATTTATAAAGCAACACACAATAATGGTATATCCTTTTTTATGCATATCAATTTATGACATCAATGAATCCAATTGAGGTGTTAATCAAGTCCATTGCAAGTCTGTGGGCCAAATTGACTAAAAAGGTTATTTTGGGTTTAATGTTTTTTATTGTTTGGTTTTATGATATTGAGTATAAATCAAAATCTGACTGTTGGATCGACTTTAAACTTTACTAGGTGATTCCAGAGGTGTTCTAAGTTAAGGCAAATTTCAGGTTAATTGAAGTTTGGTAAGGCTATCTGATACATGTTAGATGTTATCGTATGAAAATTACATTATTTTTCTAATTGATTTGGGATTCTCTTTCCTTATGATTTTTTGATTCTTTGATTGGCAAGGATTCCTTATTTTATTTGGAGATATATATGGCATAATATTACTTATATATTTTTTAAGAACCAAACCTGAGCCTATCCAGATTATCGAACAAACAATGTTGTAAGGTGAAACTGTTAAAAAAAAACAAAACAATCCCTATTAAATTAGGTAAACTTGAAATTTTCATTTCTATTAACAAAATTTTGAGACAATCTCATAGAAAAAAAAAGGCAGAAATTTTTTTTGAAATAAATCAATTTTAAAAAGAAAAAAAAACAAAAGTGAACCCACATTAACCTTTGAAACCGGTGATCCTTGTCATGAACTTAAGGTTAACTTAATAGAAGGCAAACCGTAAACAATAACAAAAAAAATAAAAAAATAGGAAAACATTAGTTTAAAAAAATAAAAAAAACCAGGCAAATATAGGCAAACTTTTTAAACCTAGTATAATCTCTAAAACTCGTAACCCATAAAATCCTGGATAAGGGTTCAATTAAGAAACTTAATTCTTAATCAATTTAATATTAAAGGATGAAATCATGTAAAAAATATCAATAAAAAAACTTGCAAAAAAAAGAATTAGGAAAAAATTTGAAAGAAAAAAACCCAAGGGGGATGAATTAAAAAAATTTAAAAATGATCCCAAATAAAATAAATAGCAGTTAGAAAAATTATGACCAAGTTTGAAAGATTATAAAATCATAGGGATGGTGATATTGAAAAATATTTGTAATTTGATAGAATATTTATAAATTACAAAATGATAACAGGTAAAATTAAAAATAATTATAAGAGACTAAACCAATAGAAGACAAATCTAAAAAACTAACAAAACAAAATTGAAAAAGGGGATAAAAATAAGAAAAAAATCAGTGTAAAAAGAGGGGAAAAAACCCCTATGCAAAACGTGGAATTGATCATCAACAATGGTAGTTGTGAGAACATTGTATCATTAAAGGCAGTAAAGAAGTCATGCCTCAAAATAAACAATCACCTTAATCCCTATAAACTGACCTCATTGAAGTGGGATAGCAAGGTAATCATGGATAAATGATATCTTGTTTCATTTTTCATTGACAAAAAATATTATGATAGTGATTGGTATGATGTTGTTTGTATAAATGTTTCACATATTATTAGAAGGCCTTAACAGTATAATAGGAATGTATTGCATGACAAGTGACACAATGCATACACCTTTAACATAAAAGGAAAGCATGTAATATTGGCATCCAGGTGAGGGGGGAATTGTTAAGGCTAAACCAAGTAAGGATAATAATTTTTTTTTCTTTATCATAGTTTATAGAGAAAGTAGGGAATGAAATGGAAGTTCTTGTATTGATGCCTAAGAGTGATTATGTTGTAGCTAAACCAAAATCCCTTGAACTTCTATCATAGTTTATCATTGAGGTTTAAAGGATTTTAGTTGAATTTACAAACTTAATGCTAGAAGAATTATCCCAAAGCTACCTCCTATGTGAGACATCTAGTACTAGATCAACTTGATTTTATGTTCTAGCCTACCAAATGAACCAGTTTATAGACTTAGACCAATAAATATAAAGAGTTACAACAATATGTGGTAGAGTTATTGAAGAAGAGTTAAACTTGAGAAAGTACAAGTCCTTGTATAGTTTTAGCTCTTTTGGTAACAAATAAAAATGGAAAATGAGGCATATTTATGGATAGCAGAGCCATCAACCAGATTAATATGAAGTATTTTTAGCCCATGCCATAATTGGATGATATTATAGATCAATTAATAGGTTTTAAAGTTTTCTCAAAAACTGATATTAAAAGCAGCTACCACCAAATACAGATCAAGCCAAAGTATAAATGGAAGGCAACTTTTAAACACAACATGGGTTGTATAAGTGGATGGTGATATCATTTGATCTATCCAATGCACCTAGTACTTTTATAAGATTCATACACTTAGTTTTGAGACCATTTATGGGCGGGTTTGTAGTAACTTACTTTGATGAAATCATGATCTATAACTCATACTTAGAGTGGAGCACCTATAGACTATTTGACACATTAAAACATGAGCAATTGTTTATAACCCACATAATTGTTTGTTCTTTAATAATACTATCATTTTTTTGGGATTTGTTGTATATATTAATGATGTGCAGACATATAAATCTAAGGTGTCAGCAATTATGGAGTGGCTCACTCCCATGAGCATTCATGATGTTAGGAGTTTTCATGAGCTGACATCTTTTTATAAGTGATTCTTCCATATCTTTATAGCACTAATTGGACCTATTATTGAATGCCTCAAAAGTCATGTTTTTCAATGAATGGAAAAGATAGAAGCTAGCTTCTAATTAGCAAAGCAAAAGATTACTGAAGCTCATGTGTTGGCTCTTCTTGATTTTGACAAGCTATTTAAGATGAATTGCGATGCCTTGGGTTTGGGGATTGGAAGTGTTCTTAGTCAAGAGGGGCGCCTCGTGGCATTTTTCAATGAAAAGCTTACTAGCTTAAAAAAAAACTATTGTAAATATCATATAGAGTTCTATGCTATTGTTTAGTCATTGAAGCATTAGCAACACTACCTAATGCAAAAGGAGTTCATATTTATTATTGATTACGAAACGTTAAAGTACATCAATGGGTTGTAAAAGTTAATTCATTGGCATGCCAAATGGGTATCTTTTCTGTTAGAGTTCATATTTTTCTTAAAACAATAGTCTGGTAGCCTAAAAAAACTAGTTGATGCACTAAGTAAATGAGTTGTTCTTGTCAACGATATGTGTATTTAAGTAAACAATATGATTTTGTATGGTGGATTATTATTTATTTCATGTTGTGTAGCTGTGTACTTGATACATTAAACAATGCACCTAGTATGAGATTATTGCTATTAATGATGAGATTACGTTCATGAGTAGATAAAGATTTTATATTTTATGGATGGTCTAATGCACCTAGTTGCATTATCAATGAGCTACATTGCGAAAATTATTTCGAACATACGAGACAATAGCCTTGGTTTCATTATAAAAACTTGACAAACATAACAGGCGAACTAAAAAAAATTAAAACTAAAATTAAAAGTATGGAATGATTTTAAACTCAATACAAACCTAATCAATTTAGAAACTGTTTGGCATTGCAGTTGAATCGTTGTTTCACTATTTTTTGAAAAACAAATCTTTAAATTAATTTTTTTAATTATTTTGATGCGATGTCAAAAATAAATTTTATAAAATAAAAAGATATTATTTTAATATATTTTTAACTAAAAAACACTTTAAAATATAATTTTTACCACTCTTATTCAAGCAATTAGCCTCTAATAAATGCCATATTCGAGATGGACAGATGGCTGAAATGAAAAGAAACGCCCATACAATTTCTCAGATACAAGCAGGGAAGGTATTATTTATTTGACATGAATAGTTCAAGTGAATTTCTACCATTAGAGTCTTGAAACGAATTCAATTTATTTAATATGAAATAAGAAAACCGAGTTTTAACCCTTCATAAATCTAAATTTCAGTTCAACTTCAATGATGAAAGGAAAAATACACAATAACAGTTCCAACTTTATCCTACTGATGGATGGTTCTCCGACGGGCTCAAAATCTTTTATCTGATAGTCAGAATATTCTCAGATGGACCGCTTCACGGGTTTATCCACTTAATTGGACATGCATGCTGTCTACACTACACACGAATTAGACTGAGATCAACAAATGACAACAGCAACAATATAAACCCCTGCAAAGTTGCAGGCTGCTCGGATCCCTTTTTCCTGTCACATTATCCACGCCAAATCCTTGACCAATGCAAATTTAAAAGAGTCTAAATCCAGAAAACATCCGAATTTAATCTGGAAAGGGCAGAAGAAGAGGAGCACAAATACATCTCTACAAAAATCCACCTACACAGGCATCCGTCCCCTCTAACTGCTATCGGTCCTAGGCAAGAAAACGGAATACAGCTAAAAATCCATACGATAAACTAGTAGTGTTAATTCCCATAATCATACAGGTCTTGTTCCAAGTCCATGTCAAGGCTTCGAAGCACAGGAAACCACATGTGACTTGAATTTCTCAAGCTCTGCCAAAACCTCATCTTCTGGCCTGTAGATCAAATCACTCATGCGCCATATCTGCACACATTTTATTAAATCAAATTTAAGCATTACCCCAATGACTCAAATTAGAAACATCTTTAAAAGCATTCTAAGAGAGAGAAAAAGTAATGATATCTCTAGAAGTTTAGATTTAGTGATACAAAATTTTGAAACTTCATTCCCACCCTTCATACTCTATGTTTTACCAACTCAACTTATCCATACACTTGCACAATATGACATTTCCATGGAAAGCAACTATTACCTGCAGTGTCCCTCCCCCGCCAGTGGTATCACAGTCATCAGAGACACTAACCACCGTCCAAGGATCAGATGCATTCCAATGGAAATCAACAACTTTATCCCTAAATGACAGTAAAAGAAAATATATGATTACTTATCAGCCCATAAAGAAATACGTGAGAATTTCAAAAAAGAATCAAGGATTCAAATATTGAAGATGCGCTTTGCTATCAATCAAACATATAAAGTAGATTAAATATGACTAGGAAAAACACAATAAACATGTGAAGACCAAAGCAAAAGATGAGAAAAATGCTTATTTACAGTGAATTTAGAGCTGTTAGTTGATTTCAATAAACCATGAGAATCTTTAAACCGAGGTAGATAAGACATTAACAAACACTTAAACACAAAAAAGTCGAGGCCATTTGAGCTTTCCTTAATTTGACAGGCATGTGTTTTAACATTGTATGTATCTTAAATCACAAAAATTTGTCAGGTTAAGAGTATGAATGTGGTTGGTCAGAGCTTTCACCATTCATGCTTCAGCCAGCCACACCTAATAGTGCATTAGCAGTCTAAGAAACTCAGGAGAGAAGAACCTTCAGAAAGCTAACATGATAGAGAGATCAGGTTCAACACATCTCTTAAAAATATTTCTTGCAACAAAGAGATGTTTCCAATGATTCCTAAAAGCCAAATTCAGAAAGTAGAAGAAAATAGTGTTTTTCACATATAGATATGGTAGGCATTCAAGGCAAAGAGACAATCAGGTGAGATGGTTGCATCCAACAAAGACCAGTCAGCAACTAGAGAAATTGAGGTTCATGTAGCTGCATGGAGAAGAAAAATGATAAAGAAACCATATAAAATGACAAATGCTAATGCACCATATTGAATGATGAGAATTTCCTTTTTTCAATCGCAAGTGATAGATGCTGGTTTGAAAACATATATTCAAGGTATTCAAAAAGGAATCCTGAAGACAAATGAGAAAACAATTACAAACCATTGAGAATTGCTAGCAATTAAGGAACTGTTTTCAAGGAGAAAAACTATCAGGTACAAACCTGTGCCCAGCATGCTGGAAAAACAATCCTGCAGGAGAACTTGGAGCTCTAGTCGGACGCTCTGTCTTTTTGCCAACCTGTAAGAACAGAAAAACATAGAGGACGCAAGCTAGTAAAACATCACCCAAGTTCCAATCACACAGCAAAGCAAGCAACAATTCAACCAAACAATCAAAGCATCTTTAATTAGAACTTTTGAAATCTGAGGCAGAGATGGAGGAAAAGCTTTCACCAAAATGAGGTGTAGCTCAAAAGCACCATAAGGAAAGCTGGGCTATGCTCAAGAACAATTGGGATAAGAATCCCCCACCCATGCAGCGAACAAATGATGGGAAGCGTCCCCGTACACAAAAAATTTCTTTTATCTCAATGTGAAGATCCAGAAACCAAATAAGACTTCTAGAAGACAAGTTACATATGTATTCAGAACTATGTGTTCTTGCAGAGGAGTCCAAAGCGACTATATATCCTGAGGACATGCAATGAAAAATAGATGAACAGTTTGGTCTTTTCTTCAGCTTCTTAGAAAATAATTAGTTAAATATTTCTTAAAGAGCATTTCAAACAAGAAAAAGGGTATACAATCCTTTCATTTTCCCCTTCTCTTGAGGATTCGTTAACTTTCACAATGATTTGTCAAACAGACCTACATTGCAAGAGACCTATTTTGCATTCAATTAGATGGGTTGATGCCCATGCACAGGCAATCCAGCTCATGTATGGAGATTGGACATACAAACCTTCTCATAATCCCAAATATTTAAGAGACCATCCTCCGCAGAACTCCCAAAAACAGATGCCTTATCTGGAGACCACTGAAAAAGAAATGGAGATTAATAAAGTAAGCATTTACAGCTAGCTTCCAGGGCCAACAAATGACTTTCAACTAAAATTTTGAAGAAAAAGGCTTAGGGTATGAGAGGAACAAAAGGAGGTTGATGAGTACCTGTACACAGAGAACAGCAGCTTTGTGACCCTCAAATTTATAGACAGGCAAACCAACTCCATTAGAAGTGAGATTCCTTCGATCAAACATGCAAACAGAAGTATCTGCAGACCTGAAGAAAAAACAAGCAGAGCTTAAAAAAATCTTTGGCATTTAATTTTTTCCTTACAAGCACAAAACATCAACCAAACTAAAAATGTTTATCTTGTCCACACCTGGACAGCACAGCATAACTGAAGGAAGCATAAAATTGAAACATACCCAGTTAAAATGAGATTATCATCTTGAGGATTCCAATCAACACAGTGAAGATCAGCATTATGTGCCCTTTCAACCTGTTGACCAGAAACCAAAATCAATGGAGAACAGGAAAACATAGATAGTCAGAGCTGAGCTTTTACATGAATGATATTTTAAAAGTGAATAAGCACAATCTACAGAATACCACTGAATGGTGACCAGATAAAAAGGCATACAAAACATGAATGATACTTTGGCTCAATGAAGTAGATATTAAAAAGAAATAATTAAAAAAAAAGTTATAACTCAGTTTCTTGATCAAAACTCTACACCCAATCAATGTGGACAGATTATGGTCAAAAAAATAGATAAATAAAAAAGTCAATACAGTCAGGTGCAGAGAGTAAGGAATAGTACACACTAGTATTAACATCATTCAGAACAATGAGATCAGGTTTTCACTTCATCAATACTGGGAATGCCTTCATAAATACCCACAAGATTTGTCAACCATAATCCAAGAAAAATTTACAAAGACAGATGCTAATAACAAGACCAAGAATATAAAGCTGAGGCAAATAACCTTTATAGCTGGGCTAGTACCAGTTCTAGCATCCCATAATATAAGGCAAGAATCATCTCCTACACTACAAAACTCCTGCGCACTTCAGAAGACATATAAACTCAATCAGAAATAAAAAGCCATATCATAAATGCTTTTCCAAAGTTATAATTAAAGAAAAGTATAAGAGCATATTAACGAGATTAATTTTACAGCCACATTTTCAATTATTTGCATAATACACTGAATATAATAACATAATATAAATGATGACTAAAAAAATCATAATTTCATGAAAGATGGATATTATACATTGAATACTAAGACAATAAACAATGAGATGACTACATGCATTTAACCAGGGCCATGTGAGATACCTGGATGGACAGAATGCCACGTCTTCAACTGTATCCTCATGCCCTTGGTAGATACCTCGTGGTCCAACAGAAGGGCCATCAGTGGCTTTATCACTGCCATCCCCAGTCTTTTTAATGATTGATCCACCAGATCCTGGAGACTTAGTGGCTGGATCAGAGGCAGATGATGTTATATGGTCCTGGATACTCCACAAAACTACCAACTTGTCCTTCCCTGCAATTAACAACCCATACTTGAAGAAAATCTTTGTCAAGATAAATCAAGTTTGTCCTAGTCCCCATCCAAGCAATCTAGATGTGCCTGTAAGAATCATGAACATCCAACCAAACTAAAGAGACACAGCATAACAGTACACACCAAGATACATTTTTCAACCAGAAGGAAAGAAATATGTAATAAGACAAATATGCTGTTTGGTGCAAGTAGCAATCTAGTCCTAACTTTTAAGAAAGTCATTTATTAATAAGTAAACACCATAATACGAATCCAAAAGAAGAAGAAGAAAAAAATTGACAACAAAAGGAGAAACACAGAATAACACAAATAAGCTGCTGGACAAATTTCATATTCTAACCAAGCACAAGTAGCAATCCACCCCAAATTCATCCATCACAAGGAAAAGAAAAGAAAAGAAAAGAAAAAAGAACTTAAAAATAGATTTTCAACCTCCAGAAAGCACATAGGGTTCAGTTGGGCACATTGCAAGGGCAAACTCAGCATTGTCTTGATGTCCAGTCAAAATCTGTGGGAAAAAGTTCCAAGTTGACATGGTTTAGCACGCGACACAAAAAAAAGGGTCATTTTGATAGAAAATTATGAATCCCTAGAAATATAAAAAGGGTGTGCAAATGCATGATGATATGCCTGGAATGCAGCAGTAGTACATGAAAATGCTTTATGGAGAGGATCATGTAAACACGATAGCATTTGCATATGATTGTCCACAATTTACAACACTCTTTTATATCTAGAAGGCAAACATCTAAACGACCCTACTTTCCATTGTAGCGAAACCAATAAAAAAACAAAAACTACTAAGAGTGCTGATTAAAAATATAAAAAGAGAGCCTTGATAAATAAGTAAATAAACAAAATGCTGCATCCTGCATTTCAAAATCAAATTACCAAATCTGGACGAGAATTTGTAGCTCCAAGAACAGCATGCCGGTTAGGCTGTGCTTCAACATCCCATATAAGAACCTGAAGTTTTACAAGTACAATGCTGGCAAAATTAAATTATGGGAACTAACAAAACCGTAAAAACAATCAAAAACAGAATAGGTTCAGCCTAAATAAAGAAACCAATAGGTTCCTAAGACACTCACATCAGGGCTGTCAGTATGAGTAGCCACTATCTTACTATTCTGGGGGAGTTCTCTGATTCTGTTCACCTGAAAAAGTATATCAAAAAAATCTCTGAAGAACAAGTTCAAATGGGATTTCCTGCCTTTTAAAAGCAGAGCAAAACTTTAAGATCAGGGTGGACATGAGTAAAGAGCCAATGCAGCAAAAGTACAAGTCCATACTCCTTTTTCTAACAGGAAATGTGGCATTAAAATTTTACAACAAACTTAATAGAGAGATCAAGTAGATACCTATTTTATACCAAAAAAAAATGTCAAAAGTTTAATAATCAGCTGATGTATCTGCATCACTGCATGCAACTGTAATAACTACATATATTATGGCTGTGTACATTCTGTATGTGAAATCTATACCTCTCCAGGATGTATGATGGTCTTGTACTTCTTAACAAATGGAGAGCGTGCTTCTTCATTAAACTGAAAAGATAAAGCAAATGGTATTAAGTAAATAAATTAGATGTTAACCACATAAACTAAGTTGTAGAAACAATTGAGGAACTTGACAAAGTAATTGGAGGATAGATATGAGGGAAAAGAATTCAGGGGAAAGGAATGTGACGGGGGAGAGTTACTTAAATTTGTTTGGGCAAGAGAGAAAATGAGGGGAAGAGATGAAAGTGGAGTGAAAATTTTCCTTGAGCACCAAAAATCTATCTCCAATTTAGAGAGAAAATGGAAAGATAATGGAAAAAGGTTACTCATTCACCCTTATAATAACTTTTCTATTCCATAAAAATGAAAGGTAAAAAGGATTTTATAAACTTTCTCTACACATTAATTCTCCTCCAAATTCCTTCCACCAAAACAACAAGAGAGGAAATTACTTCTCTCCTGTAACTTCCTTTCCCTTGATTTTCAATGATTTCAGTTTCCTTTCCCTCATATTCGGCTCCCAGACATTGAATAAAAGTTAAGAGCAGGTAGAAGAAAGAAACAACAGAAAATAATTAATCACCTGAGATATGTGTTCCGCAGCAGCAACTCTAGACTTGACAACATCACAATTTGCAATGACCAAAGTATTTGGAACACTACCATCAGTCTGGCCACACAAAAGAAGTTGGATAAAGAAAAATAACCAGAAAAAGGAAAAACATTTGTTATGAGAACAGTTCTGAAGAAAAGTGACCAAATAAAGTCTAAATTATCATGGAAGGTAATATTTATTGGCAAGGTTAACATTGGAATGGACACAAAAACAGTAATCACGACATTATAGAAACTGTCTTACAGGAAAGACATTAAGAAAGTAAGCACAGCACCACAAGTCATAATCCATCAACAGAGTAACAAAATCTCACATTGCATCAGCTAGAAAGAGATGTCAGAGGGTAAATTAAAATGCCCTTTCCAAGCTAAAAGAATGACCAATTGCACACCAAACCCATAGGCTCCAATTATTACCATTAAAACCTTGAAGTTTCAATGTTGTTTCAGTGTAAGGATGCAATTAATTGTCTATTAATTGGGATGGGACAGAATCACAAAAATTCAATGTGCATGGCACAATGCTTATTTCTTCAGCCTTCAAGACTCATTTGAGCAGTAAGATTTTGGCCATCTTGCTCAGATTAAGCAGATGAATAGTTCTCTTCCGTAATTTATCTATTGCTGAAAAATAAATTAGAGCATTTCGTTCATTACCATTACAGAAGTTTCAGATGTTTGACCAGAAAGATGCTCATATAGTATAAGCAAAAAAACTTGCCTGCTCAGAGAGATAGAGGCGCTGGCGATTCTTGTAAGTAGCTTGCTCAAGCTGCGGGCCCCACCTAATCACAGCATCATCGATCGATTAAAAAAAAACATACTGAGCTTTAATCGTGGTAGAGCCATGGAAATGGAGCAAAGTAACCAAATTGAAAAACCCTAGCTTTGGTTCACTCAAAACCAAAGGTAAAATAAAAGCCCTAGACAAGAAAGAACGTTAAAAAATAAAGAGCAAAGGGGAGAAAGCATCTGACAATCAAGAAATGTAAGGAAAACCTAGTAAAAAGAGAGAGAGAAACAATACCGGCAAGAGAGAGATGGCCAGACGAGGTTGTGATTGGCTAGCCAGTCATAAAGAACAGGAACCAAAGACTTCCACTGAGTGTACTTGTCATCAATAGAGGGTTGCTGTGCCTTCCTTCCCTCTTTCATTCGGGCACCAGCACTTTGCTGCTGCTGCTGCTGCTGCTGCTGTTGATCTTCTTTGGGCTTCGGTTTTCGGCCTCTCTTCTTTGGCACTTGAGCAGTAGTGGCAGCAGGTTCCATTTCAAAGACACAGTAATTCTCTGCTGTTATGGGTGAGAACTAAAACCCTGAGAAGATGGACGGCCTGCCCCTGTCTAATAGTAAAGACTTGATAGTTGTCTAGTGATGTGTCGCCGGCGGGTCAATTTTTAAACTGGTGATGGCAGTGTTTTGTTTTTCTAAAAAAAATAAATATATCCAGTTAAATTTAATAATATAATTAAAAATAAATAAATAATAATAAAAAAAGATATTTTTCCATATTATAAGAATATATCTTTTACACTTCTAAAAATATTTCTACAATCTTATATAACAAAACAAAAACTAAATACAAATAAAATAATCTTAAAAAATAAAAATAAAAAACATCTAAAGTTTAATTATTAATAAATCAAATATTGAAAGACAAGCTAAAAAAAATTATTTAAAAAAAACTTGACTAGAGCTTGCATGTCAAAGTCATGGCCCTGTCACGAGACCAGGATAACCTTATTTAGAAGAATTGAAATAAAATAATAGAGGTCAATTTTTAAACCAATAAAATAATAACAAGCAAAATTATATATAAAAAAAACTCGAGTTAAATCGGATTAACTCGATTAACTTGTGACCCAGGATATGAGATGAAAATGACCTCACTGAAAGGAAAGCAGAAACATCATGAAGTTTAAAGCCTAATAATCTTATGTTGAATGATGAAATTTAAAAAAAAAATCAGTTTTTTAAAAAAAATACAAGTCAACATGGGTTAACATAATTAACTCACAATCTAGTATATAAGATTGGGATAAGCCAAAAAAAAACAGAAAAATCATGAATTTCAAGGTCTAATAACCTAATATCAAATAATAAAATTAAAAAGAAAATTAATTAATAAAACAGAAATGTAAAAAAAAAAATACAAGTCAATCTTGATTAACTGTTAACTTGACTAATATGTGACCTAGGATATGAGTTTGGGATAAATCCATAAAAGCAAAAGCATAAAAAAAAAAAACCATGAAAATCAATACGCAATAATCTAATGTTGAAAGTTAAAGCTGAAAAAATAAAATCAATTTTTTAAAAAAGAACCTAAAAGAAACCAAATTTAAATCAGGCTAATTTTCAAAACAAAAAATCCAGGACATGAGACCGAGATTATTTCATAAAAAAATAAGAAAAAATCATGAAGCAAAATTCTTAATTATCAAAAAACTAAAAACAAAATAAATAACAATTAAAACAATGAGGACCAATTCTAGTATGAAAAATAAATGAAAGAAAACAATGAGGGACTAAATTGAAAAATAAAATAAATCAAGAAAATGAGAAAAGAAAACAACAATAAAAAGAATAAGGATCAAGTTGGATGCAAAAATTAAATGTTGATGGATGAAATTGAAAAACAAAACAAGAAAGAGATAAAAAAAAATAAAAACAATAGCAATAAAAAGAATAAGGACCAAATTGGATTAAAAATTAAATAAAATAAAATGCTTAGGGATGAAACTAAAAAAAAATCAACTTCAAAAAGTATTAAAAGCAAAACAAATAGCAATAAAAAGAATAAGGACTAGAATTTGATATAAATACAAACTGGAAGGCACATTTAATTTTTGGAAGGGTTGTCATGAAATTCAAAGCGGGGATATAAAAAAGAGGAAGGATAAGGAAAAAAGCCTCACAAAACCCACCTATTGCTCTACCGTGCTCACGCGTTGACCACTATGAAGAGCACAGCGCGACGCTTCCAACACCATCATGAAAGGTAGCGTTTGACTGTTTAGATGCATCGCACGCGCTGCCAAAAAAGCATGGGAGCCTCTGCGCCGCCCCTTTTTTTTTAATTATTTTTATATATGTGAAAAGACTAGTGTGTCACCACAGGACCCAATCGTTGCTCTACTGTGCACATATGTTGACCACCATGAAGAGCATGACGTGGCACTTCCACCACCGTTATGAAAGGCGGCGTTTGACCGCTTAGAGGTGCCACATGCGTCATCCAAAAAGCTTGAGTACTTCTGCGCTAACCTGTTTTGTTTTTTATTTTTTTATATGTGTGAAAAGATTAATTTACCCCTCATTTGCTTATAACTAAAAAGTCATGATTAAATTGTTAAGAAGCCTCTAGGCATCTATTTTTATGTTTTTTTTCTTTTAAGGATGATGTAGTTATTTCATTGTGCTAGAAAAACACCTCTAAACCACAATTTAAACAATTTTGTTTATAAGAGTAATAAACTCATTTTACTATGTTAAAAAATATCTATAGATTGGTTTGTTCTCGAACAATTTAGTAATGTCCAATGGATCTTGTGGAATAATCGGCACTACCCCTAATAGTAAGCTTTGTTTTTTTTTTTTTTTAAATGACAATTGTCATTAGATTGTTCCAATCTATAGTGTAATAAGTCTAGAGTCACAATGTTTTACTGATGACTTTTAGTTTCTTTTATAACTAACTAGTACCTATACTAGGCTGCAAATAAGATTTAAAGCTAATTTTTAATACAAGAGAAAAAATAAGTTGGTGTTGTAAAAGCCTTTTATGACTCCATTAAAAATTTTAACTAAAAATTAAAAATTTCATATGAATTGAAAATATATGACTAAAAAATTGTAAAAACCTAATTACTAGGATTTGTTTGTTTTATGTAAAATATTTTGCAAATAGAAAATATTTTACATTTAAAATATTTTCTAATGTTTAGCTTAAAAAATATTTTCTTGTAAAATATATTTCTCAGTGAATGCCATGGAAGAGGAGGTGGTAGTGTGATAATTATTGTGATGGTGAAAAAGGAGCTAGTTGTAAGGGGATTGTCGTGGTGGTACATAGTGAGATTAAGATAGTAGTTAAAATAGTTGGATGAAATTACAAATGAATTACTATTCGGAAAATATTTTACGGAACTTTATGAGTTGAAAATATTTTTTAGCAAATGAGCTAAGTTTGAAAGTTGATTGTGATATTTTATAAATATAAAGTATTATTTTTATATCCATTAGGATATATAAAGTTGGATCTGAATGACTTATTGGAAGTTCATTTATAAAGTTTATTTACAAACAAAGTACTTATATTAAAAAATAGTGTATTGTAATGCATATAAGGAAGTATTTTATTGCAAAGTATAACTAGTATGATTTATATATTGTATTCTTGATCTAAGTGTAAGTGTGTTTTTACTCACTAGCTTTTATGGGTTTTATAAGAAATTGTCACTTTTCAAGTAGTGTTATAGGAGCTAAAAGGTATAATGTAAAAAATATCAAGAAAGTCATATGATAAGTAATGTCTTTAAATTAATACCATATTTTTTTTCCATATTATTTGTGAGTGGCAATTAAAGTCTTATATGTTTGGTCATAGATGTGCATTCTCTAGATGCTTTAATTTTATCAATTTATCCTTCTTTTCTTTTTACATCCCTATATCTCAAATAAAAGGGACAAAACACTATTAAAAAATAAAAAAAGTTATGAAATTGCCAATGAAAAATAATTCGTCGTTTACCAATAAAAATTGCGATGGAAAATTTGTGTATGTAATTTCTAATGAAAACAATGATGGAATAAAAAAAATTCAATCGGCATAGCTGACATGTCAAATTACTAATAGAATTGCCAACAAAAATTCCATCAATGATTTTAAACTAAATTAAAACCTAATAGTCCTCTTCTTTCCCCATTTCTTCTTCTTCTCCTCAAAACATCAAATTAATTACTATTGATAGCCCCCCTAAAAATCTATTACCAACAGTACATCTCTCCCCATCTCAAGTTTGATTTCTTGTTTACTTTCGCTTCCTAGTAAATTTGTTAATTACTTTGCACGAGGCTTTTTATTTCTTTTTTTTTTCAATTTGAGTTCAGACTGCAACAAATAACTTCGTATTACTTTTTAAAAATGTTTTGATTTTCACTTTTTGTGTGTTTGCTTGCATTGGTTTAGATGGCGTGTCGTGTGAAAATTATAGGGGAGATTGATTTAGCTTAATGATAGCACTCGCATGCGTTGGACCTTGAGGATTGTTCTTACTAATTTGGTCTGACATAAATATGATATCTTAGGGCTGAATTTTGAATGTTTTTATGTGTGTTTGAAGATTTTCTCAAATGTATAGGGTTTGAGACCTTTATTAAGCTTCTCAATAATGGATTCATATTTGATTGTTTGTCTAAAACACGTTAGAGAGTTGTTGCTACATTCTTTGTATTTTTAGTGATTTTATGTTTAAAAATTTTGTTTGGAATGGTTTTAAGACAACAAAAATGCTACTATATGAGCTTTGATAAAGTTGATTTTTTTAGTTTTTGATTTTTTTCATGTTTTGGTTTTAAAAACTTGACTGTCATTTTCTTTTGATTTTGCCTTTGCTTGAGTTTGGTTGAATATTTTATGCTTTAGCCTTGAAAGTGTAAAAATGTGCCTTCCATTTTACTACTCTTTTTCCTCTGTACGATTTGGGTTGAAAATATTATGTTTAGGATGTTTTAAATATCCAATTGTTTTGGATTTTTAATTATGTATTAGAGGGGTCAATGAAAGCTACAAGACACTAAATATTTTCAAAACAAGCCAACTTATCAAATTTTTAAAATGGTGGAATCTAGTGTGTTCGAATCATGGTTGTGTGTTTAATGACTACATGGTTGTGCTCAGTTTATTAAAAGGACAGGGTTAAAATGGTTATATATTTGTGTATAGAAAGGTCATTGCCTACCAACTTTATGATTGGACATCAAAGAGGCATAGTTAGTAATATCTTCGTAGTAAAAATAGTTAAATTCATGATCACTTTTCTTTTTGTGCACTTTAATGTTGTAGATTCATATACTGGATTTTGATTATGATTATGCCAATAACAAGAGTTAGTATTATCATTAGAAAGTTGTGTGCCCTTTGTTGGATGGTATTGTCGAGACTAAAAGGTTATGAAGGTTAATGATTGTTAATAACCAGAAAAACTAGACAAATAAAACAACCACACTATAGTGTAATTGGTACCATATGTGTTGCCTTTTTTTTTTATATATATATAATGAAATTGTGAAATGCAAATCTAAAATACACAAATATGAAAATGGGTTTTATCAGTTAAACATCAAGTTCTAAGTTCTAAACTGTCATTAACATAATGTGTTCATTGTTTCCTATTAGATACCATGTATACAAGAAGAAACAAGTCCAAGTCCAACAAAAGCGTTACTACTTCATCAAGTAGTAGTGTCTATGATCGTGTTGTAAATCTAGATGATGATTATGAAGAGGCACCATCTAATATAAAAGTGATCGACCAAAACTAAACCAATAAGAAAAATAGAGCAGTCATCCCTTATTTGATAAAGCTTATTTTAAGCAAAATTATTGCAGAATAGAGGGGCAACCTCTCTATATAATTAATGTTTTGTCTTAATATTGAAGTTATTTATTTGTATTAAGTTATTTTTAAGTTTTATATTGCATGAAAATGACATTGATGAATTGGTTTTTAGGTTTAATAGTATTAAAGTTGCATGTTCAATCACCCTTACGATGAAGTGGTCATTTAAAGAACCATTGTTTTAATAGAGTTAGATTTATGAATATTCTAAATGGATGAATATGGTAAATGGTTGGTGGATAAAACTTAAGACTAGATAAATAATCTCTAATTTGAGTTACTAGTTTTTAAAATTTTAAAAACTAATTAATCTATGAAATCAATTAGGGAAAAAATTTAGTGGGATGAGAGCAACAAGACGCTTATCAAGAGAGTGAAAAAACAACTAGGTAAGTTTAAATCAAATAATGTTATAATATTATAAATTCATATTCTTTTACTTTCTCACTTTATTCTTGTTTAACAAATTTATATACCAGGTTGAGTGATTTATGGTATGATGCCCATAAATAAACAAATAGGAAAGCCAACTTTAATGATGTTGAGAAATAAAAAAGATATAAACTAAAACATGTCATAGAGAGCAATTAGATGTTGTTTCAACAATTTATAGAAACAAAAAGTTTTAGAAAGTTCTCCTGATTCAGTACACAAAATAGAAATAAAAAACTCATGGTTCAATGAGCAAGTATACTAGATGAGTGATTCAGTTTGTCAACCATGCAAATAACCTAGTAAGAGTTTGTTGTTATATATTTTATTTTTTCTTTAAGTTTTAATTAAATGTTTATTTGTGAGGCTTTTAACAAACTATTTAATTTTCAGAAAAAACAGCTTGGGCATGAACCGACTCTAATGGAGTTATATGAGGAAACTCATATAAAAAAGGGGGATAAGGAAAAAAAAAGAAATTTTTTATTAATACAAGAACAAAAGTGTTCCTTTCCATCAATAATATAAAATATAATTGAATTTAGAAATTTAACTTACTTTGTTCTTGTTTTGTATAAGACATATAACATTAGCATGAATGCAAAATTTGATAAGGACACTTCCGCTCATCCTCCTTACAATCCTCAACTGTGGTTAAAGGCTATTACAAGTGATGGGCCTGATAAGAATCAGCTTTAGGTTATGGCTATGACATCAACTCGAGAAATGAGGGCAGACTAAACTATTTCAATTGTAGGCATATCACATTTTGACCCAAGTAATAAATTGCAAAACTTTGATGAACAAGTCAAGAAAAAGGTTCATGAACAATTGTCCATTGAGAAGAAAAATGAGAGAAAAAACAATAAAAGATCTAAGAGCATATCTCAAATCATAAATGATGACAAAAATGATAGCGTAACTCTAACAAGAAACTAGGATGTATTGGGCTTAGAAAATTTTATATATAGGTATACCTTTTCCTCCACCTCCTGAACCTTCTAGTTGAACATCTTAAAAATTTTAATGTGTTATTAATATATATATTGTTTAGAAATTGATTATGTATGAAATATTGTTTATCTTGTTATTGTGAATTATTTAAATATAATGTGAGTTTTGTATAATTACATTTTGTTTAAATATGTACTTTTATTGTAATTTATTATGAATTGTGGTTGTGGTTTATTGATTGATTGATTGTTGTTGTTTAGATAAAAATTATAAGCTTGACAATAATAACATCTAACAAAATAAATAGTGAAACTATCGATGAAATCACCGATATAAAGGTAATTTTATTGACATCTTTTTGGTAATTTCACCAAAATATTTGTATCATTTTGAAATTTTTGACAAGACATGAATGTTTAGGGCTTCCCCAAAGAATCAGCAATGAAAATTGTTTTTAGCTATTTAGTTGCTAACAAAAAGTAAACAGGAAAAACTTATTTTTTTAACATGATTATTTTATTAGTTTTTTAATTGCGGATAAAAAAAAAACCTATATTTTTCAATGACATGTTTTTGTTAATAAATCCATAAACAATTAAAAATACCAACTTAATTTATCCTAAACATCAACTGAATATTCCATCAACTTTGTGCAATTTTCTGGTAGTAAGCGTTAAAAAAGGTATCCTATTAAGAATTATGAGTTAATGTATGAACAATTTTTCAATATCCTGTTAATTCACAACAATTTTTTTTTTTAATTTGTTTACATATAATAATTCACGAATCAACAATATCATCTACACTACATAGGGCCCTACGAGCAAGCAAATGAGCAACTCTATGGGAATCTGTGAAGAACCCACCTTCTCATAAAAAAAAAAAAGGTAGTGTTCGTCAAAAAAGGAGTTTTTCCAAAAAAAAAAATACATTTTTTCTCATAAATTTAAATTAATTAAATTCATATAAATTTCTATTTTAATTGCTTTAGATTGTTATTGAAAAACCCATACCATTCATAAAAAAAGTCATGGCTATGTTAAAAAAAAATACATAAATAAGAAAAGCTTTTGACTTCATAAATACACTTTTTACTCTATAATTTAAATCATTGAAATTCTTTCTAATAATTATTTTAATAATTTCAAAATTAAATAAAAATAAGTTTTCAAAATAATCAGGCATCTTCGCGCGGAAAAAAAAAAAAACTATTTCTAACTAGTAGAATATTGTTAACAATGAAATATTAGTTGTAGAAAAGGTTAGACGCCTACCGGGCTTATAATATGAAATCGAAGATTTTGAAAGCTGCAACATTGTATCCTGGAAGTGCTGCCTTCCATTGCCAGTGATGTAATTCAACCAGGAGCTTCAACAAGTTGAAATATCACTTGTGTATCAGAACGGGTTTGATACGAACATAGGACGTTACTTGTTTCTTAAAAATTACAGCTTAAAGGAGCACAATGAAGGTCAAGAGTAAATTTCATGAGCATCCAGACCATTAATCCAAGAAGATGTCTCCAACGTTGCTGGAAAACTGGAAAGAAACTTATTAAACTACTATATGCACATCCCAATTTATTTTTATTTTTTGAAAAAGAAGCTGAATATTTCTACAGTGAAAGTGAGAAATGCTACCATGTATTTTAACTTGATTTGATGAAAAAATCTTACAGACGGGAAGGAAGGAAATATCCTGCTCCTGATGACTGGCAGACTTGAAGTGTTAAATATGTTGATACACCATTGAATTCAGATAACTCCATTTCATCGTGTTACTGCCGCCAGTGCAATTGAGTACAGACACCGAAAGCCTTATATGGGATCACGTCCTGTTATCTTCGAACCTTCCTTAAAATTTAATTCATTTGGAGCGAGATCAAAACAAATGCTGCAACTGTCCTGAAGTGACGGATTTTGGCATTCTGCATTCCATAATAATAGCTTACTTTGTTGTCCAGGCTCCTTCGAGGCCGCAACCAATTCTTGTTCTTATGGAGGACTGAATGCCTGCTTGCAGTACAGGATTTTAAGACTGAAAAACGGGAAGTCAATATTCACAAAAAAGAGGGACGATCTAGCTCTTAATGTGATCCTGGCCACATTTTGAAGATGGCTCCACGTTCACTCACACTTTCCCCTGTCAATCTCATTCTCTGAAACAACTCTCTGCCCCTTCCTGTTTTCAATGGACCTGACGAGCATCTCCTCAATGATCCAGAGCCCTGCCTCCCACACCTGTCTGATGTACTGAAAAAATATGAATCCACGAGTCCCCTTTCTATATCTGGCTCGGAATCATAATTATGTACTAGGGCCTGACTTCGTAAAGAATCCCGCAGCTGTCCTGAGACTGCACTGACCTCAGCATCCATGTAAATAGATAAATCTTGGCTGGAACTCCTGGAATCCAGTTCCTTTGCCTCATCACACTCGTTAGATACTAGTTTTAAGGCCTGAACAACCTCACTCATAAAAGGACGGTGTGATACCTCTGGTTGAACACACATTGATGCAATAGCTGCTACTTTGGCCACACTATCAAAAGGTACATCAGGTGCTAGAGTCGGATCTATAATTACTTCAAGCCCTTCTTTAGTTGTTAGAAATGGACGAGCCCATGCAACTAGATTCTCTTGACCAGGTGGCTGGGACATATCCACTGGTTTTCGTCCTGTTAGGAGCTCAAGAAGGACTACACCATAACTGTAAACATCACTCTTCACAAGAAGATGGCCAGTCATTGCATACTCTGGTGCGACATACCTAGATTAAATATTCATCAGGCAAATAGATACATCAAATTCAATAAACTCTAATACAATTCAAATGAAGGAACTTAAAGCAAGCCTATATCAGCTTGAAGGTTGCCTAAATGTTAAAAAGGTGTCTTGTGTGTCCTCACTATCCTTTTTCTAGAAAAAAAATAATAATATTGAACTGGTCCAAGAATTCTTTATCCCCAAAAAGGAGGAGCAACTACATATTTATGATTTTATGCAGGTCCATATTAGCACTGCCAACCAAGATGTCTAGGTTGAAGAATATCGAAATTCAAAAGTTCACCTTGGCATCATTTCAATGAGCTTTAATTTCATTTGCAACTGATACATATAATTGAAGTTATGGACTTTCAAATTTATATTGCCATAAACATATTTTAATTTTATTCTGAATTACAAATGGATGTTTGTATGCATGTGGTTTAGGACGAGCATTGAGTCATTAGACAAGCTTAAGAGAAGATTCTGCACAACAGAGATCTGGACAATGAGCTATGATTCATGGATGTTCCTTAACAGTCTAATTAGAAGACAATGTGGTGGCAGCTATTTTACTTTCTAGAACAAGGAGCAGGAGCTAACTCGGTTGGTACCTTCTAAAACATCATATGGTCATATAAAAAAACTTCACTCTGTGTAACCTAATCTGGGACACCCAGCAACATCCAGAATGCTGAGCAATTATGCAGGTACTTGGATCTACTACACAGTGAGCATGCCACCTCCATCTATTGTTCTCCCAGAGATATTTAGCGCTTAATACATGATTAAGGTATGACTAGCAAACAAACATGGGCATTTCCTTGTAAGGAGTTGGTGTTAGGTGGGGAATCATATAACAAGTGATACAATAAGACTTCATGAAGCCTGGAAGACAAATTCTTACCCAAAAGTTCCCATGACCTGCGTTGATATGTGCCTATTTTCCTCATCCAAGGCAGTCCTAGCCAAACCAAAGTCTGAGACTTTTGGTGTGAAATCATGTTCCAACAAAATGTTGCTTGACTTGAAGTCCCTGTGTATCACACGAGGGCTTGAATCCTCATGTAGATAAGCTAGACCTCGAGCTGCACCAAGTGCTATCTTGATCCGAGCATCCCAATTAAGAGCAGATTCTTTATCAACCCCTGGTAAGTAAACAACATACAGACAAGCATATTCATGTTGTAGAACATTGACTCCTTATCTAAGAGATAACTTTCTTGATCCAAATATGAAAAATCAGAAAGAGCAAGGCTACTACCATGTAGATGAGATTCGACACTGCCATTTGCTATGAGCTCGTAGACCAAGCTGCGTGAACATTCCTCTGTGCATATTCCAATCAACTTGACTAAATTTCTGTGATGAAGGCGGCTAAGCATCTCAACTTCTGCCAAGAATTCTCGACCACCTTGCTGATCATTTCTCTTTAGAACTTTTACAGCAACTTTGGTCCCGTCTTCTAAAACACCACTGTAAACAAGCCCAAAGCCACCCTCCCCGAGTATTCTTGAAGCATCAAAGCTACTAGTGGCCCGCTCTATGTCACTTTTGCTGAAGGTCTTAGCAGATCCTGTGTACGCTGGAATACTAGATGCAAAGGACAATGAGGCAGAACTAAGACCACTTCCAATCAATGACCCAGCAATACCTGCAAATTAGTTTTCCTTTTTCATCGCAAAACTAAGCAAGACTTTTGAATTGTTCAAATTGCCAGATATTACTAAATCAAACATATTAGAATAGAAAGAAAATGGTTATCCAACAAAGCATGTTAAATACAGAAGGACAACATGGAAATACAAAATTAAGACAATGTTAAGTCTAATATATACATGTCATATTTGTACAACCTTAGTATTTCACAACATTCCAAGACAATGTTAAGTCTAATATATACATGCCATATTTGTACAACCTTAGTATTTCACAACATTCCAAGACAATGTTAAGTCTAGTATATACATGCCATATTTGTACAACCTTAGTATTTCACAACATTCCACAGTTTCTTTTTCTTTCTATTTTACCTTGCCAAGTTCAATCACTGTGCTAGCTAATTAGTCCAATTCTGTATGTTCTTTAAGCTTAGTGTTTTACTCTGTAAAACCATTGATCCATCAAGCAGATAGGCTAAACTACACAAGGCTTTAAATACTATTACCTGATGGTTTCACAGCTGAAGGTGGCAAAGGCTGCAGGACTGATGCCGGTTGACTAGCATGATCTCTATGTTTAAACAGCAATGCCAAAGCAACAGCAGAGAATAAAACTAGTGCTGCAGAACCAGACGCAGCAATAATAGCAATGATGCCACCAGCAAGCCCATCTTTACGCTTCCTTTTATGGACATCAACCCCTAGGGGCTTTATCATCCTTGCATTGTTGTCATTGCCAGAATATGGACCATCATCGATTATTGCAATTCCAAAAGGTGCCATAGGTGGAGGTGGAGGTAAACCTATAAATGTAGCACTTCTATAAATATCCAGGAAAAGAATAAAAAGAAAAGGAAAAAAAAATCTTCACATTTAGAAATTGTTTACCTAGATAACGCACATATAATACTTCATAGTCACCAAAAAAAGAAGGGTTTATAACAACTTGTTTTTTCCAAAATCTTTGATAAGTCAAAAAGGCAGTTGAATTGTCAAATCTTTCTCCAAGGGGAACCAAGTCAATAAGGACGATTGTCTTCTCTAGCTGCTGGCTGGGGGCATTGGCCCCTATAATGCGAACTTGACTTTGTTTCATAAAAACGCCAGCAGCAATTTCCTGAGCAAGCTCTGAAACTAAAGGGAAAAAGGTATACAGTGCAACACTAACGCCCAGTCCTACTTGCATGGGCAAGACACAGCGACATGGTGACCCAGGAGGAGTATTTGTGTATGGCTCTGTGCACACAATCGTTGAACAATCTGCAGATTCAATGAGCCTATGCATTACATTTAGGAAGACAAAGAACGTCGAAGGGAAAACATAACAAACTTCAAAGCAAGAGAAGCATGGATCTGTGTACCTTCATTAGGAGGTGGAGGTGGCAATGTGTGGAGTGGTGGCAGGGGGGGCATCTTGGGAGTTCTTGAAGAAAACCCAGAAGGAGAAGCTTTAGGGGAAAGAGCTGGCACTTGGAAATGCAACAATAATCAAAAGGTAAGCTATTAAGTATGTAATGAATGAAATAAGTAAATGTCATGCATAATCAACTTGGAAAAAGGGGAAAACGAAATTTAAGGAATATGAGTTTTCCTTACTTTTTGTCCATCCAGATGCTGCAGTTTGAGTGGGTGAAGGAGTAGGTGAGACAATGATCACTGGTTTAGGATAGCGGAAGTGTGATGCATTATTTGAAGAATCTACCATAGAGGAACTGCATTAGAAACTGAAAAGACCTTCAAGATAAATGCTCCAAATATGAGCCACTAAAACAGTCACTATTATGATACCTGGAGTACCAAGGGGTGAGAAAGCATATTGTTTATGCCTGCTTGTTGGAACAAATGATGGAGGCATGACTGGACCTGTAAAGAGCATCAAAATAAAACAAAATCATATATATGAATGTTAAGTACATAGCAAACCAAATGGTTATCGATTGGGGAACTTCTCAAGCACAAAAGAAGGACCTTGCTGTTTTGAAGAGGGCGGAAATGTTGGATTTGAGGATGCAGGAGCAGAGTCACTGATTCTGCTGCTTTCATGGTTCTGTTTATGAAATGGGATAGAAGGTGAAGGCGCAGAAGAGTGATGCTGTTTATCCAGAGGAGTTTTCGGCAATGATGAAGGAGAAATGGGAGAGTCATTAGAGTGCCTCATAGCATGGTGCGTGGAAGGAGCTACACCAGAAAAAGAACCTGAAAATTTTATTGTTAAATTCCAAGTCTTCATACTAGTGCTTCATATAATTGATCTTGGTGAAATTTTCAGTTTAATTATGCATACCTTTAGCTGGAAAATGGCTCATGGGAGATAAAGGTGTGGGTGTTTCATTTGGCGGTGAAGAAACTGGAATTTCATCTTTCTTATCATCAATGCTTGGGGCAGGAGCAGATGGATGGGGGACATTTGGACCTGCAATGTCATATGAGAGCCAATAAAATGTAGCATTACCTAAGTGTAAAGAGTTTGCATATATGAAAATAGTGCCAGGAAAACAATATGGAAATACCACCTAGTCTTGTAATCCATGCCATGGTCATCATATCATACATTGCCACACCCACACAAAAAATAGTCATTCAAATGGAAAAATGAATAAAATAAATGAAGGAAAAAAGGAAATGAAGTTTTCATGATGCTGAAAACTGGCCTTCTTTAAGTGAATGTTTAAAAGAAAAAGAAGATAATCTAGTGGCTTTTTCCAAGTATGCATCAAACGTTATTCAAGACCATGGTTATTAAATCATAGAATGGAACACCAACTAAAATAATTAGTTGCTTAATTGGGAAGAACAATTATAAGAAAACACAAGAAAAATAAGAAAATGAGATTTTCATAATACTCAAGTGACCTTTTTGAATGTAAGTTGAAAAGACCAAGGAAGATATATCTAGTGGCTTTTCTAAAAACAGATCATGGAATGAAGCTGCAATTCAACAATTTTGTGGTTTGTAATGGAAATTTTCAGAAAATATTTATAGCATCATTATTGTTTCAATCACTTTGTCCATGTTTTATAACAGGCCTTAGTGAGGCATCACTATAAATTAAGTAAAAGAAGGTTGCAGAAAGGAAACTTTTGTTCATTTCTTCAGCCATGGACTATCTATTGACACATCCATTATATGACAAAGTTTAGCAGACTTTGAAAATGAAGATGTGGAATGGTTCGATGCTAAAGGAACAGCTTCATAACCAACATGAATTTGAAGTGTTCTCTCGAGTAAAACCTGATAATATAGCAGGGGATTCTCCAGGCATGACTGGGTGGGTTGCTGATGAATTTTGTGGCATGGCTCCCATTGGTGATACAACCGGAACTGCTGTTATCAAAATAAAAAAGATCCAACATGATTATTTAGTTTGAACTTTTGGAAGGAAAAAATAAAAGAAAGAAAGGGATTATCCACATATATAGAACATATCAATGCACACCAGATGGCATCGTTGCTGGTGCAATAGGGGGGGCTGCTGGTTGATTTTCTTTCGAATTCCTTGATGGAGATGCAGCTGATATTGTATTTTGTAAAATAAAAATGCAGGAAAACAAGAAAAAGAATTAGGAACCTGTTGAAATAGAATCTATCAGAAGTGTCACAGAAGAATAGAACACTAATTCTATACCAAAACAAGAAAATGAATTAGAAACCTGTTGAATTAGAATCCACCAGAAGCGTCAGAGAACAATAGAACACTAATTCTATACCTGGAGAAACTGAATTTGGGACAGGAGCCCCACTTAAGGATACATCTTTTTTATGAGTACTTAGTGATGAAGCTTCAGGTGCATTTGAGTGGCTGACTGGAGAATATTCTGGTGACTGTCTCGAAGGTGCTGCAGCTAGAACCAAACATTGTAATTTGAAACAAAGGCACTTGTTATAGAACAAAAAGTAAACTTGAAAATTACTATAAAAAAAAAGCATTATAAGTTATGCACCTGGCGCACTTGATGCAGAGACAAGAGTCTGTCTAACTGCTGCCTCTCTTCGATGAGCATTTGGTGGCTTAGGTGGCTCATGTCCTTGATCAAGTGTGGGTGGAGGAGCTGTATTATACGTTGGAGATATAACTGAAAAACTTGGTGACAAGGATGGTACATGTCCTTGAGAAATCAAGGGAGCTCTATTATGTGGTTTTGTTACAATCAGAGGACTAGGAGAATATGATGGTACATGCCCTGTGATTGTTTGGGGCACCGGGGCAGAGGTGAGTGGTGGCAATGCAAGTGGAGGGTGCAAGTTTGACCCTGTATTTTTAAACCAGAATCATATTAAAACGATCTCAAGATTAGTAAACAATCTACAGTAACAGTTTATGCAAGTTACCAGTTGACAGAGACTCTGAGGCTGGCACACTGCTTCTGAATGGCTGGAGTTGGGGACCAGGCGTTCCTTCTATTGGAGGAATATCAGAAAAAATTGCTGGAGTTAGGGATATATTGTCAGCTGAAAATTAGATATAATACCAGATTTAAAACCACATATAAATGCAACTTGGTAACTATAATAAGTTTCAAACTAAAATATATCAATCAGAACAGACGTAAGGGCTGTGTCTTTACAAAATTAGCATTTATGATTTGCTTCTGCTTATATCAGTGGTGGAGAATTGTCTTTCTCTTATGGGGTTTAGTTTCCATGTTTTCTAGTCTATGTACAGGAAGAGTTCAAAGACAACCCATTGGATCTGGTCTCTGTTGAATTTAAAACTCCATAACGAAATATCTTTAGCAAATCAGACTGTAGACAATGGAATCAGAGCAAGATGAGATATCAATGCAGTGGCAGAAATGCAGCTGGATTGTATGAAGTTCTAAAGAAACATAGAATTATATAAGCAGCTAAAGATACTTGTAATGCATTTCTATAGTTGAGCGTAACTGACAATGTTAACTAGCCGTCCGTCCTCTAAGAGAGGGAGAAAGATTTGGCATAACTATGAGCTCCCTTCATTGTCTCAATTACTTGAGCTTTTTACCAACAAGCTCTGATCTATGGTTACATAATTGAGGGGGAAACATTTTTTTAGTTTCTGGTTCACTGTTAGTAAACAATCCCAGGTCAACAAAGACACCACAGTCCAATTTGGCTCGTATCAACTCGTACATGTATTGTCAGCTTCTTCACATTAGCATTGGCAACATGAAGTTAGATAGGCCCAGATAGCAAAATGATTGATTAATAAAAAAAAACCCTTAAACAACATAAATTTCTCCTAATTCAATCCAATCCTAACAAAGAAGAGCTAGCATCATAAATTTACCAGTAGATCCTTGAACTGTGAAAAAAAAGCCAATGGCAGAGAGTTTCCCCAGCAGCTGAAGAATGGGTGGCACCATCACCAGCCCCATGACATCAAGCACCAAACTTTCAAAAACCTTTGGAAGACCCTCCTCGATACTAATGAAGAAACCACAAAACAATTAAAATAATACTATATAGCAAAGAAAGAAGAGGTTTTTCATTTCTTTTTTTCCTTCCGTTGTCTTTTAAATAACTTGAATCAATAACAAAAAGGAGGTTAAATTGGATTAGCACCCGCACACACAAACAGACACAAAAACTGTGTAGAAAAAGCAAAGACAAGGTGATTCTTATTGAGAAAAACCCATAGAACCCAGTTTTATTTGAAGTTAACTAACATGTAAATTGCCAATGAAACTGTTTTCACTGACATGATTCCAACAAAATTAAAAAACCATAAATAAATAACCCACAGAACAGAACAGGCGACTAACAGCGACTGTGCAGTGTAACAGAAGGCATAAAAAGGTATGGACAGTTAGGTGGGGCAGAGAGAAAGAGAGGGTGGTGGTTAGAGTATAAAATATAAATTAATGGGAAAGATTAGATTTAAGTGGTGTGCTAAAGGAAATAACTTGGTGTTGTTGAATTTACCCTGGGATTGTTTACTGGGGTTGCTCGACTCCATTTTCTAGGCTGCTGATTTTCCTGTTGATCCTTTGAGAATAAGGTGCGGTGCTGCGTGTTCACTAAATATTAAAGAATGTTGACACATCATTTGTGTTGTCTGGAAAATTTATTACTTTTTTTCTTAACAAAAGACGGACGGATGAATCAACAAGATAAGTTAAAAGTAATTAAGGAATAAAGTGTTGTTCAGTCAACTTAAACATCTATGATGGGTGAATTACGTGTGTATCACTAACCTTAAATTATACAAATTATTTCAAATAAATATAATAATTAACTATATAATTAAAATAATTTAAAAATAATTTATAAAGTTATTTTTAATGTGGTTAAACTAGTTCTTAAATTCAAGAGTATAATAATCCTTAATAAATCTACATTAAGATTTTTACATTACTTAAAGATACACTCTCTTCAGAATTTTTTTCAATTGAAAATATATTACTTAAAAAAATTTTTTTTGATGAAATCATCTTACCAATACCAAGAATTTTTACCTAACTCTTAAATATTTACAAGGGTGATTTGTTTTCACAAGAGCATCTCTTAGTGTAGTATATATTACAATTGAAGTTCTAATATCTTATACTTGACTTAATAGCACTTATAAGATATGAAAGTATTTAAATCTAGTGAGAATGAGATAGAATATTATTGTGCTAGAATATGAAGGTTTAATAGTACAAATCATAGTATGATTAAGGATTGATGATTTTGTAATTGTTTTTCTCTTAGAATAACTTGTATATGATATATGTTCAGATTTCCTTTTTTAAAAGCTATATATATGTTTTTTTTTTAAAAAAAACTAGTCGTTATAATCCAATTGATAGTTCAAATGGTCGATTAGTTCAGATTAGTCAAGCCAATCGGTTGATCGGTTCCTGCAAGATTCTCAGGTATTCATCACTAATGTAATAAGCGGTCGACCGATTAATTTAGCCACATCAAACGATCAACTGGTTCATGCAAACCAGATTTATCAGTTTAACTTAAGTGAACTCTTAGAACCGTCTATTTTAGATTTTATTATCAATCATTTAATACATGCAGAGTGAAGTATATAAGTTTATTTTAATTATGTTATTATGTAAGATATAAAAGGTTTACATAAGCACTAAAATGAACATTTAATCTAAGTCTTCACTTTACTTTTTTTCTTGAACTTCTTGATTGATTTCTTCACAAAATTTATCATACTTGTTGATATGTTTTTCATATAAAACTTGTTTAAAGTTTATTCTCAACCAAATATATTATTAATTTATTTTCCATTTTATTATTACCATCATTATATATAAACATGAATACAACACGTGTCAATACAAAAGGCTTGTTATATATTGGCACATGTTAAAGAATATTTTGGGTTAATGAGTGATGAAAAATTTTGGATATTCATTTTTATCTTAAAGTAATTCAAATATAATTTCTAAAAATCTCTTAAAAATTTTGAACATGAGTTTCATTTTCCTTTACTGGTTTTTTTTAGAGTAATTTAACTATTACAAATGTTTTTTTATTTTTCTTTTTTAAACACGTATAATATAATTCTTTTGTAATTGAAAATCTATTTTTAGGATGCAAATGAATTGTTGTAAAAAATAATTATTTAATCGTCCTCTAGAATATAACAAGCATAACATTATAATAATAATAAGACAAGAATATATATCTTTTAATCTAATTGAGTTCATTTCTATCTTTTTTTCTATCCTATCTTATTCATGATACCAAATGCTTCCTTGTAAATTAAAAGATTCAAGACTTGGTGGTGAACGATGTCATCCTCTCTCATTTTGGGGGTGGAGGAGAAGTCCAAATTTACCTTTTATAGTGACATGTGATAGATAAATAGTGCGTATTTGAAAATACGGTTAAAATTATGTTTTTTAAAAATTATTTATTTTATTTAAATTTATTTTTTAATATTTTTAGACTGTTTTGATATATTAATATTAAAAATAATTTTAAAAAACTAAAATAAAAATTATTTTAATATATTTTTAAATAAAAAATATTTTAAAAACCGACTTCTACTTTACCCTTATCCGAAATCAGAGCCTCATAGTCAATGGCGTATGTGTTTTCTAACGGGTCATTAATTGCCTTCTTTAGTGCATTTATTCCTAATGTAATCAATCAAATCGTTGAATCCCCACAAAAAAGGTAATGAAAACAAGGATAATTACTAGAAAACCAGGGAAATAGCCAAATCAATGCATCGTCCATAGAGAACCAGCTAGAGAAAGGGAAAACGAAAAAAAAAAAAACAAAAGACAAAAAAGGTACCATTGCAAATAGATGTTACAAAATTGAGCAAGCTAGTAAAGACAACTCATATAAGTGCATAACTGTAAGCAATAATTAATCACTATTATTATTATTATTATTATTATTATTATTATGCATGTTCGGCCCCTTGTGTGTACCTCGACTAATCCCACGAATTCTGAAATTAATGACCATATAAGCCTCAAGTAACTCTGAGGTTTGTAGGACTCGAAATGGCGACCAAGGTTGTCAATTTCGTTCCATTTCTCCTGAAATGGCCAAAACATTCCATACCAATTCAAAAAACAGAATAAAACGGAACAAATTTCATCTCATTTTAAATCTCGGTATGTTCTGGATTTTTTGGCTAAATTCTGCCCGGAACTTTCTGGTTTCATTCCACATGTTCCGTTTCGCTCTTGAAAAGCCATTGAATCAAATTGAACTTTGTCCAATTTAATTAATTAAACCACCCAATTATAAAAAGCTATTTTTCATTACTATTTTCAATAACAATGATATTGATAATAATATCGAAAATTATTATTACTATTTTCATTAATAATGATATTAATTTTTTAAAATTAGATTTATCACTAACATATATGATTTATATTCATGTTGTTTTTTTTTCATGTTTATACTTTGTAGGAATTTGGGCAAAACAAGGAATGCTTTAGATTCCATTAGCCTTGATAACATTGACATAACTTTATATTTAAAATATTTGTGTTAAAACATTTTATTTTCATAATATTTTGATATTTTATTTAAGTTGAATTACTTTAAGTTAAAAACCTATTTAATCTTGACTATTTAGGAATATTTTAAATTTTAAAATTATATTTGTTTGGCATTGTGTTTGTATTGCATAATTTATAATTAATTTATCTTGAATTTGAATTATGTTTGTTGAGTATATATATAGTACAACCCCGAAACGACACGCTGAAACACTCCGAAACTGAAACATTCCATTCCAATTGAAAAAATGAAACACCTACCAAAACGGAATTGACAACCTTAATGGTGACATCTAGAGAGTAAATTCAAGACCTTACTAGTTAAACTACACCTTTTAAGATTTTATTATTATTATTATTATTAACATAGATGTCCGGCCAGCTTGCGTGCATTTCAAATAATAATAATAATTATTATTATTATAACTGATAGCTCCCAAAGATACCCAATTCCTAGCTAGAGATTACTGTACAAAAAGATGCAACTATGGAGCAAAAGGACTTCATAAGAACGCAAATGGATTTGAAAGAACTAGAAAAATGCTCGTTGGTTTATTATGTTCTTGACAATCCCCTTTAGCCCCTATTTATATCATAATTATTAAACCCGGTCCGGGATTGACCTGGTCAAAGGGTCAGGTCTCGGGTTTTATGGGTTAAACCGGATCAACTCGGGTTAACCCGGATCAACCTAAAAAAATTAAAAAAAATAAAATTTTAATATTTCATATGAAAAAATCCATGTAAATATAGGTTATACATATTGTAAACAATGAAGTTTAAAAGAATATTTTAAATTTTTTTTTATCCCACATTAAAAAGATATTATGTTAAGTTTTTAAGTTGAAGTATTTAAACCAAAAAAGTTTTTTATCCCACATTGAAAAAACATAACTTTTTTTTTGGGAGCATAGAGTATATATACTAATAGGTTTCAAATCCCACATTAAAAAAACATAACTTGTTTCATGAGAACATAGAGTATATATATGAAAGGGCTTCAAATCCCACATTAAAAAGATACTATGTTATCCTTTTAAGTTGAAGTATTTAAACCAAAAGGTTTTTTTATCCCACATTGAAAAAACATGATTTTTTTTCTTGAGAACATAGAGTATATATACTAATGGGTTTTAAATCTCACATTGAAAAAACATAACTTGTTTCACGGGAACATAGAGTATATATACGAAAGGGCTTCAAATCTCACATTGAAAAGATATTATGTTATTCTTTTAAGTTGAAATATTTAAACCAAAAGGTTTTTTTATCCCATATCAAAGAAACATGATTTTTTTCTTGGGAACATATATATATATATATATATATACACACACACACACACACGAAAGGGCTTCAAATCTCACATTGAAAAGATACTATGTTATCCTTTTAAGTTGAAGTATTTAAACCAAAAAGTTTTTTATCCCATATTGAAAAAATATGACTTTTTTCTTGGGAACATGGAGTATATATACTAATGGGTTTCAAATCCCACATTTGGAAAAAAAACCGGGTCTCGTCCGGGTTTGCCTGGGTCATGGGTCTACCAGCAGGGTCGCCCGGGTTTGGCCGGGCTGTTTCCTCAGCTAGTCTTTTATTAATCCCGGACCGGTCCAGCAATCAGGTCGACCCGCCGGGCCGGGTTTAATAACACTGATTTATATAAGGAACCAAACCGCCATAACTAATTTTGAATTAAGAGAATTAATTCTGTCAATTTTTAATTTATTAAAAGCATTGAATTTTTTTTATAAACAATTGATATTTTAATACAAATTTTTAAGATGGTATTGTTTATGAACTAAAAAAAAAATCTTCTTAAACAAAAATAAAAAATTCTTGTATAATAAATTCAAACTCAGGCTCGTGTCAAGCCAAGCATGTGTGTGGCTTAAGTCTAAAAGCTACTTATCTTAGGATCTCTTATTTTTTAAAGTTTTGATGTTTTACCAGACTAATTTTAACTTTTCAAGTCTCCATTATATAAACACGAGAAAATCTTATAATCTTTTAATATATAATTGATATTTTTAAATTTGTATGATTTTTTAAGATTAATTTATCATTTACTCACAATTAATTTTAGATTTGTTAATTTTCTATGTTAAAATATTTGTGCTGAAGAAAAATTTCCAATAAAATCTTAACCTAAAATATAATTAGACCTCTCTCTTGATTGAGGACTCATTTGGATAACAAAGTATATATCTATTTTCAGGATTTAAGGTCTTATGTTAGAGTGAAATAGAGGAGACACTAGCGGGTCTAGTTGGATAACAAACTAAAAAAGATGTTACATATGAAGTTTTAAAGTAGAAAACATAACTTTATTAAATTGTATTTTTATTGGAGCAATTATAAAAAAATACTAACCCACTTGAATTCATAAAGCTTTAATTGTAATTGAAACGGTAGGTTAAATGGAAAGTAGTATCCATTGAAGTAAACTTGTCTTATCATGGCTATCTTATAGTTTTTTAGTTTAGGAAATTACAAAATAAACAAAAAAAGCTTATGGTTTTCTATAGTGCAAGCTTATTATTTATCATCTTAGTTTTTACCATGATTTTTTTTTAGTCTCTATTTTTTTTTAGTTCATCCTTTTGTAAGCCATTTTAGATGTTTAGTGAGTTTTTGTCTCCAAACTTCATGTTTTTAAGACATTTAAAGGTTTTTTTTATTAAATTTTAAAACTTAATTGGGGCTAATTTAATGAGATAATTGTTGCTACCCAATTTTTGACCCATATTTTGATAAATTTCCAAATAAAAAATAAATAAATAAAAATAAAATAATAATAATAATAAGGGTTTACATGTGGCGATACCATAGAGCATCAGGGTTAAAGAAACAATATGTCAAGGAAATAATTACTGAATCATATATAATTACTGCAATACCATAGATATATGATTTGATTTGTGCTGGTTGTGGAAAATAATCACTGCAATAAAAAATACCATATATATAGTATTTGTTGGTGCTGGTTATAGAAGACAATCTCTGTAATAATTATTGCAATATTTCCTTAAATAGAATGTGTAGAGATTTTCTATATAAGTGAACATCCATCTATATACATGGGGAGGAGAAAATTTAGATAGTACAATTTTTAAAGAGAAAATTTTAGGCAACCAGGAAAAAAAAACAAAACCCTAAACCTTTTTTTTTTCTACCGGCCGAAACCGAGCCCTTCCCCCCCTCTCATCTTTTTTGAAAACAAAGCAGACCCCCCCTTCCCTTGGAAAAAAACCAAAACTGACGCCCTAGTTTTTCGCCCTTCACCTTCTTCTTCCTCACTCACCTGCTATTCTCCACAGACACCCGGACACAAGCCTCTCTTCCCCTGTCTTAGCCGACTTAGAGCATCCGGTCACCACCTCCTCATCTCTCTCTATCGATTGCAGCCCCTTCGCCAGACCTCACTCCCCCAGCCTGCAACCATCGTAAACACCATTTACAGGCCTTCCCTCTCTGTCAACACAGCCCACACAGCCCCCCCAGAAACGACTCTCCATTCATTTTTTTTCTCCCTCAGCTCAGCCCCGCGCGCCTGATAACATTCAAAACCAGATGGAACCAGCAGAAGCCACACCTTTCCTCAGCCGCAGTAGCAGAATCAGCAGAAGCCATCCTTCCCTTCCAGTACTAACACGAGAAACAGAGGAGAAATATCGACCAGCCAGCGGGCCACCATTTCCCGTTTCGTCTGCAACCGCGCCTGAAACAAGCAGTGACAACAGCCGGCAAGCCTAGCTCCACCGTGAACAGCGAGCAGGGGCTTCCTTCGTGAGCAACAACCAGTCGTCTTCCTCCACTTCGCCTCCAGCCGCTGCCTCTCCAGGTAAGTCTTTCTTTCCCTGTTCTTGTTTTGCATTTACTAAAGCATCTGGGCACTGTGCGAAGGTAAATTAATTACCTTCGCACTGTGCAGTGCATGCGTGAGTAATTTAGGCATGCAATTTGCAACAGTGCCCTGCCGGGTCATTGGTTTGGGCCAGTGACCCGGCTAGGCCTGCTGGGTTCAGCCCAGCCACATGGGCCGAGCCGGACCCAGCCCAAAAAATAATAATAATATCGTTGGTTTTTCTCGCGTATTTAGTTTATGGTTTGTTATTTTTTTTATATTGTGAAAATACAAATCTAGTATTAAAATACCCGATTTTTTCCATGAAATGTTGCAAATATATGTATGTATATATGTCTGAAAAAACAAAAAAATATTTTCTTGTGTGTTGCATACGGCCAATACCCTAACATATTTTGAACATTTTTTTATATACAAAAAATATTGGAAGTTTTGAAAATGTGTTTTCGCATGGATTTCTTAAACACAACAAAAAAATTGTTTTCTTGCATTTCTGGATTTTACAACATGTTTGTAAAACTCCAAAGGGTATTGGCCAATATTCTAAAAAATATAAAACTCTTATTTTGGGGGGAATTCATCTATTATTCACCGCTAATGTTTGGATAAAGAAATCCTTAAAGGACGAATATCCAAAATATTATTGGGAATAATTTGTTATTATTCACTGTT